>Ga0307380_10005690_pt1 | contig 16512 bp, 7 predicted proteins | sample UN3MG_FD_202239 | JGI IMG/M metagenome (GOLD analysis project Ga0307380, IMG submission 202239) | Soil microbial communities from Risofladan, Vaasa, Finland - UN-3 | ecosystem: Environmental > Terrestrial > Soil > Coastal area > Acid sulfate soil | place: Finland: Risofladan, Vaasa | collected...
GATTCCAACCGGAAACAGCTTCTTGCTCATAGATAAATGCTAATCGAGGATCATCTTTAGGACAGTCAGTAACATTAAGAGAGTTGACAATATTATTTATTTCATCAATAGATAAGTTATAGTCAGAGTTAAGATAACGCAATTTCTTTAATAGCTCGTTACAGGTTATTATAGCATAATAAATTCTGTTTTCTCTTGACAATTGAGATTTATAAGAACTACCTTGTTCAAAATAACCCCAAGCATGTACTTTTTCAAGATTAATTTCACTAATAAGAGGGAAGTATTGTTTTCCTAGTTCTTTTAGCTTATCAATAACTTCTAATCGTTTACTTTCAAGTTGCTTAAAGACGTTTTTTATTCTCTTTCTTTTATTATCCACTATTATTGACCAATTGGTCGATGTTTCAGTTCCTCTTATAATGCCTTTATATGACTTAAAATCAACTACAGCAATACCAGTTTGTTGAATTATTAAAAGATCTATTTGATTACCATTAAGCTCAAAATTATATAAAAGATAAATTGGTTTACTTAAATCATAACCTTGTTTGAGCGCTAAGCAAACCTCTACTAATTGCTCCCATTCATGTTCTCTATCTCTTGTTTTCCCACAAAATAAATGAATACCCATATTGATTTCACTTTTATTCGAAATTAAGTATAATAAATAAAATACTTTTCCTATCAAATTTCTGTTTTTGTTTTATCTAAGTTGTTGCTTCAACCCAATCTTTACAAAGTAATTTTGCTTGCTCCAATACGGTATCAGTAGCAGCTTGTTGTTTATCATCGGGAGGATAACCATATTTTAGTAGGATTTTCTTAACTTTTAATCTCATCTATGCTTGAACATTTTCTAAATTATCAATTTAATGATTAAACTATTTCTATATTTTTAGATGACTTTTATGCAATGAATCTCAAGATTTAATCAAAATAATCCTTCAGTTTCTTAGTTTCAGAAATTATTAGATCTTTATTTTCAATATACTTACCATCTTTAAAATCCAGGACAACAATTGAAAATCCACGAGATTCTAGGAACTCACGTTTTTTAGTGTCAGTTTCTTTAATGGATTTTTCTTCATGTACTGGACCATCAACAAAAACAACAATATTCCCCTTTTCGTAAAAGAAATCAGATTTTACAATTGGTATATCTCTATCATAAAATGTTTTGTGTAATTTGCTTGGTAAAGGCAAACTCATATTGTAAATTTCTTCTAAAACTAATCTTTCTAATTCGGAATCACATTTGTCTTTCAAATCTTCAAGATTCGCTCTAGTGTTATCTAAAATTGATATTTGTTTCAATTCTTTAAAATTGGCTAATTCTTTTAGTAATGGTATTAATAATTGTCGATTAATGAATCTATGTTCGACTTGATTTCTAAAGCTGAGCAAGCAATTATAACAACCTGATATACAAGCATCTTTAGTTTCTTTATAAGGATCAATAGAATCAATATGTAAAATTAAACTTAAATTAGCTAAGAATTTTTCAAATTGATCAGTTTGAGCGTCAAATAATGATTTAAGGATGCCTGTACCTCCTTCTTCAGTTTCAAAAATAACAATCTGCATATTTGATGTTTCAGGTAAAGGATTTAGAAAACAATCAAGCTCCGATTCTTCAAGATTATATGTAAGGAGTAAACTTTGAACTAAAGCTTCTTTTAATGTAATATAAAATTCATGTTGAGTAGCTTCCTCAATTAACGGAAAAGTAAAAGTAATAACATCATGATTACCTATAATATATAACCAGATATCTTCAATAATATTCCTTTGATTCCCTTTTTTAGAACATTTCTCTACATGTTTTTCAATGTCAGTTTCCGTCAACCAATTACCACATGCACTACAGAAATTGAAAGCTTTTAATTCGGTATGAGTACCAGTTTTTGATTTGAAATGAGAACCTTTATTCACCATGAAAATCTGACCGTTATGTTCGTAGGTAATATTACCAATTATTTTTTTATCATCATTAATTGAGTATTCTTCTAAATCTGATACGCGTTTTTGGTAATTTATTGTTATTTCATATCCTTTGACTTCTCGATTCTCCTCATCACAATTTATTTTCTCTCTAAGAATAGATTGCATGTGCGGGAATTGAATGCTCCGTTTATAATTAGCTAAATTGATATCATGATTACAATTTGGGCATTTACTTAATGTTTCTATCTTTGAATTATCCGAATCCTTAAGTAATTCATTGCAATGTTCACAAATATACAACTTGAGAGATAATGGTATACCCTGGTAAGTTTTAATTAGTGCTTTATTTACTCTATACTTATTGCTTAAGAAATATATTTGATTATGAGGAGCAAATTCTCTGATAGCAATGACAGATGAACGCCAATTATCTTTGTATTCAGATTGAATAGTATTATACATAGTTAGTAATGTTGAATCACTTGGGAAAGCATAGTTAGGTAAGAAACCATAATTTTTCAAAAAACTAAATGAATCAAAAGGGCGAATGCCTTCGCGCATTTCAGTCATTTTTCTTTGTATAGCTTGATACTCCTTTTCATCCTTGTATGTTTGTCCTCTACTTTTTGTCGCATTATGAAGGTAATCAAGTTCTTCAGATAATCTTTTAAAAATCGATCTAAAGTTATCAATAATTTCATTTAATTTAGTATAAAAATTATTGATTGATGTATATATATAGTCTTTATCTAACCAATTGAACTGCTTAAACTCAATTTTCAAAGTATCAATAATAATAGAAACCAATAATTCTTTGTTTGAATTTATATAATTTAAAATAGGAGTTTTTATTATATCAAGCATAGGGTAATATCCATCACTATTACTCAAGTCGATAATATTATCCATTTTAAGAGGAAATTTGATAGGTAATAAGCTAATAATTATTGAATGAATGTGTTTTTGGATTAACTTTCTATTATCTAAAAGAAAATTAGGAGGAGTAATTTTACCTGAAACGATTTTTTCAGGTTCTTTATAGAAATATTGATCATGTGGACCTTTTGTGAAACCTGTGCCACAAAAAACAGATACAATGGAAGGTTGATTTTTCCTTCCAGCTCTACCCGATCTTTGTGCATATCTACTTGGATCAGGAGGAACATTTCTCATTAATATAGCTGAGAGTTCACCAATATCTATTCCTAATTCCATTGTTGGTGTACAAACAAGAACATTTGTTGTACCAATTGAGGTATCAATAAATTCATTTTCAAATTGCTCCCTTTCTAGACCATTAATTTGAGCACTATGTTCTTTTGCTATGATTTCAGATTCTTTTGTTGGAAATTGACTATATAATTTTGTATAAAAGTGTTCTTCATCAATCTCAGACTCTATTAAAATCGGACTTTTTTGTCTTGTGCACATATTACTGACTTTGAAATAATAAGTTCGATTACATTTAGGACATCTTTGGTATTTTCTTTCTTTATTAAAATTAAAAACTAATTTACCCAATGTAATCTGATATAATTTTACTGTAGTAGGATCTTTTGTCCAAAAAGTTGTAAGGAATTCAGCTTCCTCAAGTATTTCTATAGCTTTTCTTAGGTAAATATCTGCTTCTTTATATTTAATATTGAAAAATTTCTGAGTCCAGTTTATTAGCAAGGTATTATGCCAGGATATTGTTTTAACAATAACTCTTTGACCTCTATCATCATAAATATTATTTTTATCGGGTTTATCAAAGGTGAATCCAACTCTTCTAAATTGGTTGTTATTAATAGAAAAAACAATTCCATCTTTAAATTTGATACCCCATTCTTCGTATTTAGCTTTGGTATTAATGAAAATATCATTTGCTATAGCACCACTACCTCTGAAAATGTCTAAAATACCTCTCAAATAATCATACCTCTGTTCAATCGAGAGTTTATTGAATAAGTCGATTTTTGTTAACATTTCGTCATTACTTAGCATATCCAATGCATCATATTCAATCTTTAGTATACCTAATTTTTCTAAATTTAAATCTAAGAAATAAGTTGATTCAATTGAATCAGATAATGCTAAGTATTTTAAAAATTCTTTAAATTCAGTAACAGGTTTTTGAGCTGTTGTAAATTTCTTTTTAGAAGCAATGTGAAAATCAGGGAGGAGATTATTTTCTTCAAGGTAGTTATAAATCTCTACACCTATTTCTATATCTGTAACTCGTTTATTATTTTTACAAATATCTACTAATGTATGATAGAAATATTGTCTAAAATTTGTTCGTCTTTGAAAATCATTTAAATGCTCTGCTTGTAAAGCTGTATCTTGACGATTATCAGTAAATATTATCAATTTCTTTTCGCGATCATCTAATCTCCTAATGGTTTCAAGTGTAAGAATATCTGTAGATGAACTTCTACCTAATGAGTTAAATGAGAAAAGCTTGCCATATTCTCCTTTAATTTTTGTGAAATGTAAACCACAAGAGGGGCAAAACTGGAAGGGATAAGGAATTTTCCATACTTTTAATGCTTCTTTACAACTACAATTCGATTCAATTGAATTACATTTTGGGCAATAAATTGTTTCTTTTGGTTCTACATCAATGTAGGTTTTTCGAATGTTATCTTTATCATCTAACCAATCATCTGGTATTTCCCATGAATCATTTTTAGCAGTAATTGGCGTTAAATAAGCTTGTTCTCCTTGATCTTCAGTGTAAAAAACTCTAGGATAAATCTTTTTGTCATCAATCAACACACTGAAAAATTCGTGACCACAATTTCTGCAGAAATATAACGGAAAAACTGGTGCATGGCAATCTTTACATATCAAATCACCATTTGTGCTTAGATGTAAATCATCTTTAGTTATACAAGAATAAATCTCCTGACCTTGAGTAAAGAAAACATGTAGTTTTGGAACTAATAATGGACGTTCTTGATTTTCAATTGTAATTCGTACTGCAGAACCGACCAAAAATGCAGCCATAAGTTCTAATGCACAATTTTCTTCTGATTCCGTTTTTCTGAATTCTTCTTTAAATTCTTTGGTCAAAATCTTAAGAGATTTAGCTTCTTCTTTCAATGAATTCTTGATGAAAATCATTATCTGATGATTAGTTAATATCTCACCTAATTTACTTAAAGTCTGCTCGTTTGATTTAAGTTGTCGACCTAATATTTTCTCTGCTAATGGATAGACTGTTTTTATAGAACCATCAAATTTAGTTAAATCATCACTAGTAATTGTTATCTTATCAGGAATCTTGATAATATCCTTTTCTTGTATATCTTGTTTAACATAAGATGCTGTAATGAGACTATTAGTATCAAATTTTTCACCGAAAATTTTTTCAGAAAATTCAATTATAGAAGCAATGCCTATTTTCTTATTATCTTGTATTGTTGCACTAGTTCCAATACATCTAATATTATCTGCCGTTTTTGTTCTTTGTTTCAATCTTCTAATTAAACATGCTACGTCAGCACCAGCATTACCAGTATAAGTGTGTATTTCATCTAAAACTAAATACTTTAAATTCACAGAATGACTATCAGGGAATAAAACTCTATCTTCAAAACGAGTTAAGATAAGATCAAGCATAACATAATTAGTTATTAAAATATCTGGAGGATTATCACGAATTTCTTCCCGAGATAATACCTCTGAATCATAAGGCTTTCTATTTTGGTTTTTCTCAAGACGACTAATTGCTTCTTCAGGAGAACTAGCTGTATCACCTGTATATCGTCCTATCTTAATTCCAGTTCCTTGTAGTAATTTTGCTACTCGATGATATTGAGAATTAGCTAGTGCATTCATAGGAAAAATAACTATTGCTTTAATACCTTTCAATCCATCTCTTTTCATTTCCAAACATGATTGAATTATTGGTATCCAGAAACATTCACTCTTCCCTGAACCTGTACCTGTTGAAACTATTATATTGGATTTATCTTTGAATATTTTCTCAATTGCTTGTGATTGATGACTGTAAAGTTCAATATCATAAATCTTCGATATACTTGAATCTAATAACCCCTCCTTTATAAAATCCATTAAGCTCTTTCCTTTCTCAAATTGATAGCTTAGCTCAATTAATGGTTCCTTATAGAGGAGTTCCTCATTTTCAAGTTGATGATCCACCCATGTTTGTATTTGTGGATTTTGGAATTTTTGAAAGGATTTTACAAAATTCTTATATGTTTTTTGTAAACTATCCGCTATTAAAAAGATATTTTGATGTTTATTTTCCTCTTTTAAATTATTCATTGATAAATAACTCCTTTTTGTTAATTAACTCATTAAATGCTTCAAGAATTAATCTTTTACTAAGATATTCTCCAAAATTCTCCATATCATATTTCTTAAGAACTAAAAAAGTATCTAGAACATATTCAATTTCATCAATGCTAAAACCATATAAAATAAAATATAAAGCATCAAGTTCTGCTTTTAAGATTCTTCTTTTCTCTTCTTCCCATTTAAATGGTTTATCAAAACCTAATTTTTTAGCAAAGGCTGCTATTTCATTTGAAGTATATAATAATGAAATTACTTTTGGGATTATAAATTCGCTTATTTTTGGTGAATATAATTCAAATGGAATAATTGGGAATTGCTCCACAAAAAAGAACGTCATATTTGTACTACTTCCTATTTTTTGCCTAACAATGAAGTCAAAAGGTAATGAACTTAGATTTGCTAGTAATAATGATACTTCTTGTTCACTTTTTTTGGTTAGGATTAATGGTAACGAATGTCCAACAGCTGTTTTTGGTATAATGGATACAACAAAAGTTCTTTCATTGGTCGCATTTGTAATATTACGAAAACTAATAAACCATTCCTTCTTATATTCTAATGGAATTGCTTCTTCTATAATTTCTTTATCAACCCAATATCTTGGGATTACTGAAAAATTGAAATCTTGATACTGCTCAATACTAGTTGCATTGCCTGTACCTTGTTGCCCTGAAGTTTCAATAACTGAATTGTAACGAAAATCATAAAACCAAATCATTTTTCCTTCGTATAATGGAAGGAAAATTGAATTGTTTATTTTTATAAAACCATCATAATTATCAAAATCGAGATATTTTCCCAATAATTTTTCTAAATCCTCTTTTATTTTGAATTTAGAGGAATCTGAGGACATGTTAAATAAACCTTGTTTAAATTCAATTTCCCATATATTAGAAATAATTTCTTTAGTAATGAAATCTTTTTCAATAATTATTGGAAATTTTGTGTAAATTTTCTTCAAGATTTTCAAATCTTGTTTGTATCTCAAAGTTGGACAAGTAGCAGTATTTGGATTAAGAAGATGAAAATCATCTTTTTGAAGAACTATTAGTTTACTACTATCTTCTAACTCATTGTAATAATCTAATAATTTTTCTTTATTAGATAAGATATAACTTAATGGTTCTAAAATCTCAACAGGATCATGAGTATAAAACATCATTGGGATTGCTTCTTGTGAAATGTTTTTTCCACCCAAACTGAGAAGACAAAAACGGAACATACGATGAATATCAAAAATACCTTTTCTATTTTCAAAATCAAAAAGACTAATGATAGAATTATTTTCAACAAATGAGTGAAATAAATCTTGCATATAATAATTTGTAATAATACCAGTAGGAACAATAATTCCCACATAACCTTTTGGTGAAATAAGCTTCCAACATCTTTCAGTAAACAATGCATATGTATTGAGAGTTCCTTGTGCTGATAATTCATATAAGCCAGAAGTACAAACAAAATGAGCCATTTTTTTCATGCTAAACCAAGCATCTACATATTGTTTATGATGTTCTGGATTCTTTTTTATTAGATTAAGAATTAACTCCCTTCTTATGGCTTGTGTTGGTGCATCAAAGATTTCTTGATTTGTTCCTAAGAAAAATTCTCTCTCTTTGAAATCCAAAGTTTCCCAAGGAGGATTTGTTAATATACAATCAAAACCATTTTTTTCTTTTGTAAAAACATCTGGAAATTCGATATGCCAATTAAAAAATAAATTATTTTTTTCAATAATGTCTACCTTTTTAAATAACTCATCTAGTTTTTGATCTCTAATATTAATTCTTATTTGATTAATTAAACCAAATGTTGGAAAGATATCTAATGTATTTCCTTTTAAGGACCAATAAAATGAAGCTAACCAAGTATTGGCAATTTTCTTCAAAGATAAAAAGTCATCTTGATTAATTGCTTCTATGTATGCTTGTTCTTTCCTCATTATATCCTCTGAATTTTCTTCTTTTATTTGGGAAATTTTTCTAAATCTCTCAGAAATTGAAATTATTGTTTTTTCATCATAAATAAATGGAAAAAGTGATGGTGTTTTTGAATCAGATTCTTTTTGTATCCATTTTCGTGCCATATTTTGTAAATTTAAATTTTCACCTGAAATACCAGTTTGTTTATTCCCTTTAATTGCTGTGTATGCTTCAATAGGAATTTTAGAAATTTCTAATTGCTTACCAAAACCAATTAAACTATTTCCACATTTTATATGATTATCAAGAAAATTCAATGGTTTATTTTTTACACATGCTCTTAACCATAAGGAAATTTTTACTAATTCAACAGCTAAAGGATTCATGTCAACTGCATAAATACATTGTTGTAAAATTTCTCGTCTTGCTTCCCTTAACTCTGTTTCAGATGGATTATTGGATTCTGATCTAATTTCAGCTAAAATTTTTCCTAGGAAATCTAGCGCAGCTAAAAGAAAAGTTCCTCCTCCACATGCAGGATCACAAATTCTTAAATCTAATATTACTTTTTCCTTATTTTCTTTTTTATCCCCTGCAAATTTTATCCTTTCTTCTACTAAAGGTTGAAGTGTTGTTCTTATTAGAATATCTATTAATTCTTTTGGTGTATAATACGAACCTGTGCTTTTTCTTTCTGTTCCTTCAATTAAATAAAAATTTAAATTATTATCTATAATTGGTTTATAATCTAATAGTGATTCATATATTGCACCAATTTCTTCTTCACTAATTTCTAGAAAATTTATCCTTTGTTTCACTTTATCAATATTTGATGTTGTTAGTAATCTTATAAATTGCAAAAACATGTCATTAGATATCTTTAATTTATTCTCTAAAATTATTGATAGATTTTCATCCTTGAACAAACTACCATTATAACAAGGCACCTCTAAAAAATCATTTCCTTTTCTCATTAAATCAAAACTAAGAAACAGCCTATTCCATAAATCATAATTCTTATCCCCTTTAATGGGTTTTTCTGCTAAAGATCTTAATGATGATAACGATAATTCCTCGAAATATAAAGAACCAGCTCCTGGAAGCATTTCTCTTTGTTCTGCATAAAAAATGAAAATCATCCTATAAATTATTCTTAATAATTCAGCAAAATATTCATTGATGTCAATTTCACTATTATGCATTTTTGTATAAAAGAATTTATTTTGATGAATAAATTCGTTACCTAATAATTCAATTGCTTCTTTTACATTATTTCTTAATGAATCACCAATTTTCACCCCTTCTCTATTAGATTCTTTTTGAAAAAGATTTATTGGAAATTCTTCAGATTCTTTATAATGCTTAAATCGACTTGAATGAATAAATGAAAATAATGTATTGAATTCAATAATATCTCTATTTGAGAATATATTCTCTAAATCAAATTCTAAATAACCTTTAGAATAAGTATGATAATATTTGGTTAGAATTCGCAATACTTTTCCATTGCACAAAAATAACCATTTAATCCTAGAAATGGAATTTATGAATTGTTGACATATACTATGATAGGAGATATTTTGAGGATTATTTTTTTTCTTTGAATCAAAATCTTCATTAATTTTTATAAAGTGAAAATAAGGATTAATATTATCAAGTGATTGATAATCAATCATAAAATCATTATGTAATAACTCATCTTTATCTTCATTTTCTAATTTAAATTCTTCCAGAACGTAGCCAAATTGATAGAAAAATGGTTTTAACCATTTCAAAACCAATTCTTCTTTTGACCATTCATCAAAAATTGGAGAAATTTCATCCCACTTATCTTTACACCATTCAAAAATAGCTAATTTTTCATCTTGAATTTTTTTTCTCTCATCTTTTTTATCAATATCAATAAAAGATTCAATTTTTCCGATGTCAAATTGCTCGGGATTATCTCTTAATCGCAAAATGATGTTTTCAGTAAATAATCCACCACTTACTCTAATATTCCTTAGAGAACTTGTTGAGGCCATTTATTTTCCTCCAATATTTGGATATACTAAAGTAATTGATAAAGGATCAATACCAATAACATCAATTTTATCTATATCTTTAAGGTCAGATGCAAAACCTTGTTTTTCCAAGCTCTCTATCATTTCCTTTCTTTCCTTTATAATTAATTCTAATTGTTCTTTTGCTTTCTTTTCAAAATACTTTTCTAAATCTTTAATTACCAATGATTTTTCTAGATGTCTTGATAGCTCAACATTCTTTTTATTATGATTTAACCATTCATTATTCCATATTTTTTCAATCTGAGATGTTTTAATTGTTTCTTCTTTAAATAAATCAAAACCAATGCTTACGATCTCTTCCATCATAGATTTAGGTTCAGTATTGACTAGATAACGAATTCTTAGGTGGAAAATTGTGTTAATCATTGAAACTTCTTTACTTGCAAAAGCGGACATTCTACCATAAAAACGATTTTCTTCTGAAAAAGTTTCATTTCTAATTTTTTCAACTAAATTGGAAATTAAAGGATTTTTTAAACTAACACTCTCAATATCCTGCCGTACCATATGTATTTCTCTATTTGTTGTAACAAAATATTCTTCTTTTGCGTCTAACCCAAGATCATTTAGAACTTCTTCTGGTAATATTATTTGATATATTTCAGGATTTTCAGGATTTGTCTTAATTTTACCATTATACAAATTTACCGCATCTTTCAGGAAAGCAAACAATTTTTCTGAGCTGCCAATATTTTTTTCTGTGAGACGCATTCTTTTCTCAATTTCTTCAAGATTTATATTACTTTGTCCATAAAATGAATCATCTAATATTTTCTTAACATTATCTTCATTGAAATACGAAGTTATAAATTGATCAATTTCTTCTAATGGAAAATTAAAATCAATCCAATTTGTAAGTTTTTGTTGGCTGTCATCTTTTTTCTGTTTCTTACGCTTTTTAATAATATTATCTATAACTGCTTCGGGTTCACCAAAGAATCCAGGTATAAAACCGTAAGCTTTCCTTATTTCCTCAGCTTTCTTTAACAATGTTTCAAGTATATCCATTTCTAAAGTATCTTTTAAAACTAGAGTTCTAATATACACTTTTTCTTTTGGTTGGCCAAAACGATCAATTCGACCATTTCTTTGTTCCAATCTATTTGGATTCCATGTCAATTCATAATTTATTAATTGATTTGCTGAAAATTGCAAATCTATTCCTTCTGACATACAATCAGTTGAAATTAATATTGCTCTTTTTGAGAGCAAAAATTTGTTGTAATTTTCTTGCCTCTTCTGAGTAGGCATTTGTCCATGGACTGAGAATATTTCCAAATTTTTTAGTATTATACTATTTTCAGTTTCATACCTTAATTTTTCTTCTATATAAGTAAGAGTATCAATATATCTTGTAAAAATAATTATTTTACCAGAAATTTGCAAATGTTTTACCAAAATGTTTTCTATTAAATGGGCTATTTTACTATCTTCAATTAATAATTTCTTTGCCTTTTCTTTAACCTTTTCTAACAATTGTTTTTCTTTTTTCAAATCCTCAATAGTTGTTGTAAATATTATTTTATCGCTTCTTTCATCTCTTTCAACTTCTGTTAATCTATCTGTTTCAAAACCATCTAAGACAGATTCAGATGCTTCTTGAGAATTTAAAAACGATTTATAGTTCTCAATTTCAAATCTCTTTGCTGCTAATTTTCTATCAATTTCTTTAATTCGATTGTTAATTGAGCAAATTATAGCATTTGGAGAACTAATAGCTCTTTTATGAAAATGTAAAATTGTCCAGTAATTTAATCTTCTTTCTTCTGACATGCCTGTGCTTGTTCTATTTAAAACATGTTCACCAAATTCATTTAATGCTTCAATTGTTTCAATAAATTCCTTTGATGGTGTAATATATTCTTCTGATGAATCTCTTTTAGGGAAAGGGCTTTTGGTTGAACTTTTCTTCAACCATTCTTCAACATCTCTTCTCCTTCTTTGACAGATGTATTTCTTTGCTAATTCTTGTTGGAAGCTTATTTCATTAGCTTTATTTTTATTAATTATATTTGGATTAACTAATTCTAACAAACTGGCATACGAGTCTCTATGTCCATTATGAGGTGTTGCAGTCAAAAGTAGGATATTTTCATATTTCATGGATAAATCTTTTGCAAGACCATAACTTTGTTTAAAAGAAGAGTCTTTTTCTTTTTCTGTTCCCAAATGTTGTTTCATTACATTATGAGCTTCATCAATTATTACTAAATCCCAATTATATTGCATTAATTCATTTTTTATTTCCATTTTTTTTGCGTAATCTATTGATGTGATTATGAAATTATAATAACCCCAAGGATTTCCCCCTACCATTAGTTCTGTTTCTAATTGTCTTCTATTTCTTCTAGACATTATAACTGCATTGATTCCAAAGAAATTTCTTAGTACATTTTGCCATTGTTCTCTTAAATTAGCTGGAGTGACAAACAACACCCTATTGATTTTTTTTCTACCAAGTAATTCTTGTAAAATCAACCCAGCTTCAATTGTCTTACCTAAACCAACATCATCTGCAATTAACATTCTAACTCTTTTTAGATTTAGAGCCATTAAAACAGGAACCATCTGATATGAAATAGGAATTACTTTAGAATTTTGCAAACTAATAAACGAAGAAGTTCCATATATTAATTTTAATTTTGAAGCATCTAAAAGTAATTTTTGATATATTGGTGATCCGATTTTAGTTGGCGAAATTGGTGGTATTGTTGCTTTTTCTATTAACTCTATTTCAGGCATTAAAATTTGAGACGAAGATTGTCCATCAATATTGCTAACAGAATAAGTAATAATATTTTTCTCTTTAAATTTGTGATAATTTATTTGATCAATACGCCATAATCTCTCCCTAGCTTTAATTATTTCACCTATAGAAAACTTTGATGTATCCGCATTTCCATTATTAGATATCAACATTCCAATAACCTTTTCCTTTAACTAAACATATCAGATTAACTTCATCTCTTATAAAATTTAGGGTTTTTCAAATTTCAGATTTTTTTCAATTATCATATATTAAAAAATGTGTTACATTCATTTCTATTACTCTTTTTTTAATATATAATAAATTAATTTGAAGAAGTTTAGCAATGTTTTTCATCTTCTAATGCTTCTTCCAAATCAATCTGTGCACATTTGCAATCTTCACGATTATTTTTTGATAAAATAATTTGCGGATTATTATTTATACCTTGATTGTAGTTTTTTCTAATCCATTTAACGAATTTTTCTATCAAATCTAAATCAGTTATTATTTTATGCCCAGGTCCCTTTTTAATAAAGGAAGTAAATTCCTTTGGTAATATAATTGGGTTATTACCAAAATAATAATAGTGACTTGAGATAAGAGCGTTTATACCATCTAAATCAGTTTTAATATTCCCATCTTTATGAACACTTGTTCTAAGTATTGGTTTGTTTTTAGTGGAAAAATCATATATGCAATCACCAACTACTCTTTTAAAATCATCATTGTACCAATCAGGTATTTTATTAGGCAGATATTTTTTACAATATTTATCATATTCTTCCATTGTTATTATTTCAGATACTTCCATTGCATATACTATTCTATTAGAAATATCACCTAACGGAGAATTCTTAGATCCTGTACCAATAATCCAATTATCTTTTTTTGCTGTTCTTCTTATCACTGGTTTACAAATTACTAAAGTACATTTTCCCCAGAAAGGATTAGGAGCTGCACCACCATCATATCTTAAAACATAGCTATGTAATTTTATTTCCTCATTCATTTTATTCAAATCCTTTTTTTGAAATTTAATAAAATAATATCACAAATTTAGAAATTTCTTTTCAATTATAAAAATTGAATCCCTAGATTTTCTATTTCGATTTTTTCTATACTTAATATAGAATTCTCCTAAATATAATTTGTGTATTAGGTATCAAATAATTACAATAAGGAAAATACATCCCTCTTTTAAAATTTTAATTTGAATTTAATGTATATATGTAGATTATAATATTCATTACATAAATTGTATATATTATTGAAAATTAATTTCACTAAAATTACTTACAAAAAAATTATGATATAATCTACAGTTTAAATTAATACCTATTTTTTAATATTCTCTATATTTACTTGGTTCTATTTTACAAATTATTCTAAAATTACAATTCCAACATGAGCTTTTATTTGGGTAAAAATTTTCATTAGTAATTTCTTCTAGCATATTACTAAAAGTCTTATTAAATACTGAATTTTTCATTTCTGTCAAATTGTAAATTTCACTTACACCCATTTGATAATAATAATTACCAATCTCTATTACTTTATAATCAAACCTTTCATCTTCCACATTTTCCAGTCGATAGTCATTCAATAAATTAGCATAGAATAGTAAAGTTAGTTCATCATTAGGTTCTGGTGTGGGTTTATAGTCAAGTAATCGCAAACCATTTTTAGTTTCACACAACTCTAAGCAATCAATTATTCCTCTTTGCTTTTCGGTCATTAATCGCAATTCTGTTGCAAACGGATACCAGTAGTAGAGCTTTTTTGCTTCAAGGTATTTCTCTTGCTGAATCACCCAATAAAGTAATTTCACATTATCTTCTTGGATTTCTACTGGAGGTATCTTTTCAGTAATAACCTTGGCATATTCTTTATGAAACGTTTCAAAGAAAAGATGATAGCCTATACCTTTATCCTTACTTCCTTTGTACCCCCGCAATTTGTACGAAGAGTTAGTTCGTCTATTTTCCATAAAATCCTCTTTATCTGGGACAGGATTCAACATTCGATATAGTCTAAATTTCTGTGGACATTCCAGAAAATACACGAACTCCGTTGCACTAAGGTTCAATTCATACTCCTTGACTACCACCTTCTTTCACCTCTTCTTCAACGAATACAAAAACAATGGTTGCCATTTGATCATTTCCAATAATTTTCTCTCAAACTCTCGAGTGTTCTCAATGAAAGCTAATGAACCGATTTGTTTTACAAAAGTGTTCATTTCTTCCTCTGATGCTTGCTCATACCTTCTGGTCTTTTCAGCCAAACTCTTCTCAACATGCGACCATTCATATATGCTTTTGGAGTAAGCACTATACTCGGGATAAAACAAGGGGAGTATTCGTTCAGATTGCTTTGGGTAGGCTTTGAAGAACCATAACAAATTAGCTAATTGCCTAACCTTTTGCTTATCATCTTCTATGTTTAACAAGCATGTTTTCCTTCCATTGCTATCCCTCGAAAATTGTAACAATCCTTCCTCTTCCAACGAATCTAGATGTTCTTGAGTCTTATCCCGTGTCCAAGGTAGTTGTTCGATCATCTCATGGATAGTCTTTGCTCGTAGTTCTCCCACGTTGTGTAACTCTACCAACCAGTTTGCTAGAAAAGCATGGGTGCGAATTAGTCCTTTCCCAACAATCATTCGGAGTAAATTGCTATATAACTCTTTGTTCTTTTTCTTTCTGATCCGATAATCTTTCTCAGCGATTAAATGACCAATCAGTTCACAAAGTTCTGTTAACCAATCATTTTTCTGTTTTCGTACTTTTCCACTCACAACTTCTCACCTTAACACTATTTCTGCTATGGTTATTGGTTCAAACACGAACTCCTCTCGAAAGAATTGTTTGACATGTTTTTCCAGCAACCGATTTTCCTTTTCTGTCAAGTAGATCTTGTTCTTCGTCTCCTGTAATTTCTTCCAAATGGTCTTCACATGATCATTTGCTCTATGTTCCACGAATAGATCAGCACAAAAATTAGCCAACTGATTGAGCATCTTCTTTAGATCCCCTATCGCTTCACTTATTGTTCCTCTCACGGACTGTTCACTCCCAACCATCGGAGCTACTCTTGTCTGCATGGTTTGTCTTTTGATCTTCTGGATAACTTCTAACGCATGGGAATTTTGTTCAGCACAATAGTATTTCTCGTAGCGTTTCCCTCGTAGCACCTTGAAATCTTTTGTTGTGATCTCTTCGTTCCGTATCGCTTCGTGTAACCAGAGCTGTGCTACCGCTCTGATAGGTTCTTTATAATCGAGAAATAAGCCAAACGGATACCTTCTGTGGCACCATCCTCGTAAATCGTTCCAAGGCATCGCAAGCTCATTATAAATCTCTTCTTTGAGCTCATTATCCAGCACCTTCTGCGCACCGTTCTCGAGGCAAGCTTTTGGTGTTCGAGCAATAAACAAACCATACTGTAGGAAGTCCTCCCCTCGAACCTTTCGTGCTTTCTCGCGAGAGATGTTCTCAAAGCCATATTTCTCTGACTCTTT
>Ga0307380_10005693_pt1 | contig 16507 bp, 13 predicted proteins | sample UN3MG_FD_202239 | JGI IMG/M metagenome (GOLD analysis project Ga0307380, IMG submission 202239) | Soil microbial communities from Risofladan, Vaasa, Finland - UN-3 | ecosystem: Environmental > Terrestrial > Soil > Coastal area > Acid sulfate soil | place: Finland: Risofladan, Vaasa | collected...
CGAAGTGGACGTCCCCCTGGTAGGCGACCATCGCGCCGCCGCGCGCCATCACGGTTGTCTCCGAGAGTTCGACCTTGAGCAGGCGCGGGTTCTGGATCGTGAACCCCTCGCCCGTCTCCACCTCTCGAAACCCCTGTAGTGATCCTTCGATCTGGGTCATCGCTCCTCCAGCCTTGCGGTCGACAGCGGTTTCAGCCTACCTGGGGGCGCCCGTCGGTAGGAGTCCTCGGCCGTATGCTCCGCCGGTGAGCCCCGAGCTCGAGGAAGCGGTCCACGCCGAGCGCGAGGAGAGCTTCCTGCTCGCCGCGCCGGAGAAGCGCTTCCTGCGGTGGCTGGCGGGCAAGATGCCGCGCTGGATCCTGCCGGACGACATGACCGCGCTCGGGGTGCTGGCGGCATTCGGAGTCGCCGCCGCCTACCAGCTGTCGAACGAGAGCCTCGCCTGGCTCTGGATGGCGAGCGGTCTGCTTGTCCTGCAGTGGGTCGGGGACTCGCTCGACGGCACCCTCGCCCGCGTCCGCGGGATCGAGCGCCCGACCTACGGCTACTACCTCGACCACCTCGTCGACGCGATCGCCACGGCCGCGATCGGCATCGGCCTCGGGCTCTCGCCGTTCATGTTGCTCAGCGTCGGAACGCTGATCGTCGTCGCCTACCTGATCCTCTCGATCAACGTCTACCTGGAGAGCTTCGCCTTCAACCGCTTCAGCATCGGCTACGGCAGGATCGGCCCGACCGAGATCCGCCTGATCCTGATCGCGCTGAACACGGCCCTGGCCCTCAAGCTGGGGCTCGACTTCCGGCTCGTGGGCCTCGACCTGACGGTCTTCGACGTCGTTGGTCTGGCAATTGCCACCGTGATGCTTGTGCTGCTGGTCGGCCGCTCAGTCACTAACCTCCGCGAGTTGGCTCGCAAGGAACCCTCGGCGCCGCGGCGCTAAAGGGATTCGGCGGGTTCGCCGAAGGGGGGTGTGAGTACGTCCCCGTTCGGACAAAGGCCACATCTGGAAAGGGTTTACTGATGAGCGAGTACGGCGGGAACTACGGCGGCGAGACTGCCCAGCACAGTCCGATCGAGGCCGCTCGCAGCGATGTCGGCGCCCTGCTCGGTCAGGTGATGTTCCTCGTCGCTGTCGCCCTGGGGTTCCTCGCCCTCGGCAGCTACATCGGTCGAGATATGAGCGAGGGCGCCGCCATGGGGTGCTTCTTCGCCGGCTTCGGGATGCTGTTGGTTGCCAACTTCGTCGAGCGGCTCCGAGTCGGCGTGTTCGCCGTTGCCTGGCTCTACACGATCGCTTTGTTGCTGGGCCTCGGGCTGGGCCCGGCTCTGAATCAGATGATCACGGTCAATCCCGACGCGGTGACGACGGCCGCCGGGGGCACCGCCCTCGCCACCGTCGGCGCCGGGGCGATCGGGTTCATCGTCTCCAAGGACCTCGCCGGATGGATCCGCCCGCTCAGCTTCGCAATCCTCGGAGCTGTCGGGGTCAGCATCGTCCTGCTGATCGCCGGCACCTCAGCTCCGCCCCTGCTCAGCCTGGCGATCATCGTCATCTCGACCGGGCTGATCACGACCTACTTCAACTACCTGCGTAAGCACGCGACCGAGCGTGATGCCGTATGGCTCGCGACCGGCATCTTCGTCGCGATCGTCAATATCTTCCTCTCGCTGCTCAACCTGCTCACCGACTAACCAGTTGCGCCGGCGCGGTCGTCGGTTCGTCGGTCGAGCAGCTCGAGCCCGCTGATCAATCCGCGGGCGATCAGTCCGCGGAACGGCTCCGGCGGCATTCGCGGTCGTGGAGCCTCGGTCAGCTCCGGTACGCCGGCTTGCTGGTCGCAGACGAGGCGGGCCAGCCAGGTTCCGGCGAGGCTGGCGAGCGCGATTCCGTGTCCTGCGAAGCCGACGGCCCAGCTGATCCGGCCGTCAGCGCTGCGGCCGACCCAGGGCAGGAAGCTGAGGTTGAAGCCGATCGGGCCGGACCAGAAACGGGCGATCGGCAGCTCTCCGATCTCGGGGAAGCGCCGACGGAGCATCGCTTCCGTCAGGGCGAAGACGCCGGGGTCACGGTCGGGTAGGGGAACTCCACCGTTGCCGTAGCGGACGTATCTGGAGCCGGAGAGGATGCGGCCGTCGGCCGTCAGGCGGTGACTCTCCAGAACCTCGTGAGCGGTGTAGATCCCTTCCTCGCCGCTCCAGCCGATCCGCTCACGGAGCTCGAACGGAAGTGGGTCGGTGGCCAGCAGAGAGACACGCACCGCGACAGGCCCACCGGCGGGCGTCCCGAGCTCGCGTGTGTAGGCGTTGGTGGCGATCACGACGCGATCCGCGCTGAGCTCGCCGCGGGGCGTGCGCAGCACCTGCCCGCCCTCGCCGGGCTGGATCTCGAGCACCGGCGAGCGCTCGTGGACGCTCGCGCCCGCGGCCCGCGCGGCGTCGAGCAGGCCGCGGACGTAGCGGCCGGGGTCGAGCACGCCGCCACGCTTCTCCAGATAGCCGCAGGTGAACGAGCGGGGGATGCCACGCTCGGCCAGCTCGCTCGAATCCAGCATCTGCAGCGCGGCTCCGAGCTCACCCCCGGCTGCCGCCGATCTCTCCAACCGCCACCGCTGGCCCGCGTGAATACCGGCGACGAGGTTTCCGACCGGCCGGTAGGAGCAGTCGATCCGATGCTCGCCGATTGCCCCCTCGACGTGTTCGACGGCGCCCTCGGCGAGGCGGATCAAGGCCCCGCCCCGCTCACGCCCGAAGCCCCTGAGCAGGCTCGGCAGGTCCTTGCCGATCGTCGGTGTCAGGTGGCCCGCGTTGCGCCCGCTGGCGCCGAAGCCGGCGTAGTCGCGCTCGAGCACCGCCACCTCGAGGCCCCGCCGTCGCAGCTCGATCGCGGCGCTGAGCCCGGTGTATCCGGCGCCGATCACCGCGACGTCGGCCCGGGCGGTGCCCTCCAGAGGGGGGCCGGCCTCAGGTGCCGGATCGAGCCAGAGGCTGGGGCCGCGCTCGGGGCCAGGTGCACTCATCCCGCCACCGTATAGCTGCGTGCCACCGACGCCGGGGCCCGTCAGCCCTCTCCGCTCAGCGGTCTCGCAGTTCGCGCCTGAGGATCTTCCCCGAGGCGGACTTCGGGATTGCCTCTATCCGCTCCAGCAGGCGCAGCTTCTTTTGCGGGGAGACCTGCTCCGCGACGTGGCCGAGCAGCTCCTCATCGCTGACCTCGCTGCCATCAGCGATCACGACGAAGCCCTTCGGCAGCTCTCCCGCTTCCTCGTCCGGCACGCCGATCACGGCGCAGTCGGCGACAGCCGGGTGGGCGATCAGGATCGCCTCGAGCTCCGCCGGAGGCACCTGGAAGCCCTTGTATTTGATCAGTTCCTTGAGCCGATCGACGATCGAGTAGTAGCCGTCGGAGTCGACGACGGCGACGTCGCCGGTCCGCAGCCAGCCGTCCGTGGTGATCGTCGCCGCGGTCGCTTCGTCGTTGTTGAGATAGCCGACCATCACCTGCGGTCCGCGCACCCACAACTCGCCGCGCTCGCCCTCGGCCACGTCCTCACCGCTCTCGGGATCGACGATCCGCGACTGGGTGCCGGGGAGGACGGGCCCGATCGTCCCCGGCTTGATGTTCTCGAGCGGGCAGAAGTGGCTGACCGGACTCAACTCGGTCATCCCATAGCCCTGTGTGACCGGCACGTCGAGTCGATTCGAGACCTGCTCCGTCAGTTCCGGCCCGAGTGGCGCCGCTCCCGACATGACCATCCGCAAGGAGGAGAGGTCGGCCTCGTCGATCGCCGGGTGCTTGGCCAGAGCCAACGCGATCGGCGGCACCACGTAGGCGCAGGTGACGCCGTGCTCCTCGATCAGGGAGAGGAACTGCACGAGGTCGAAGCGGGGCATCGTCACGATCGTGTTGCCGCTCACCAGGCCCATGTTCATGATCACCGTCATCCCGTAGATGTGGAAGAACGGGAGCACGCCGATCAGGACGTCGTCGGGCTCCATCGGCATCGCCGCGTTGGTCTGCAGGATGTTGGCGACGAGGTTGCGGTGGGTGAGCATCACCCCCTTGGGCAGGCCTGTCGTGCCGCTCGAATAGGGCAGCACGGAGAGGTCGCGGGCGGCGTCGATCGCCACCTCCGGCGGCTCGGCGCCCGAGCCGAGTAGCTCGACGATGTCGGTGACGCCTTCCTCGCCCCCCTCGGCTCCGACGAGGACGATCTCGGAGACGTCGGTGCCGGCGACCGCCTCGCGGGCGTTGTCGAGAAACATTGGCACGGTGACCAGCATCTTCGCGCCGGAGTCATGCAGCTGGTGGCTGAGCTCGTTCGCTGTGTAGAGCGGATTTGCGGTCGAGTTGACCCCTCCGGCCCGGGTCACGCCGTGGAACACGACCGCGTACTCGGGGAGGTTCGGCATGTAGATGCAGACCGCGTCGCCCCTGCCGATTCCGCGTGCCGCCAGCGCCCCGGCGAGCGTCCCGCTCATCGCCTCGAGCTGGCCGTAGGTGATCGTTCGCCCGCTTGGCCCGTCGACCAAAGCCGGCTTGTCTGGATGCTCGGCCGCTCGCGCGAGAACGAATGCGCTGATGTCGAGGTCGGGAATCTCGGGCGCGGATGTTTGCTCGGACAAGGCTCTCCTCCTGCTGCTGGTGAGCTGAGCCTATCGCGGCTGTTGGTGCGCCCCGCTCAGGACCTCGTCAGCCGCAGCCTGAGCCCCTCCCGGGGGCCGAGCGTCGGCATCGGGCGCAGCTGCGGCGGCCGGCTGTCGAGCGCCTCGGGGCGGAACCGCCGGAGCACGGTCGCCGCGACAACCTGGGCTTCGATGAGCGCAAAACGCTTGCCGATGCAGATCCGCGGACCCGCCCCAAAGGGTATGTAGGCGCCGGGCGGCAGCTTCGCTCGCGCGCTGGGAAGGAAGCGCTCCGGTAGGAACCGCTCCGGTTCCGGGAACAGCTCGGGCAGGCGATGAGTCATCAGCGAGCTGTAGTTGACCGCGGAGCCGGCGGCCACCCGCACGCCTTCGAACTCGAACTCACGCAGGTTGCGGCGCGGCCCCACCCAGCCGGGTGGGTACAGACGCAGCGTCTCCTCGAGGCAGCGTAGGAGCGCCGGCAACCGGCCTTCGAGGGCGGCCGCCGGGATCGATCCCGCGTCGGCGACCTCGTCGATCACGCGATCGCGCTCCGCGGGATGGCGAGCCAACTCATAGAGAAGCAGCGAAAGCGTCGAGGTCATCGTGTCGTGGCCCGCGAACAGCAGCGTCACCAGGTGATCGCGGATTTCGAGGTCGCTGAGCCGCCCGCCGGTCGGGGATTCGGCGGCGGTCAGAATCGCCAGCACGTCGCTCGGGTCGTCGGGGGGCTGGGACCGCCGGGCGGCGATCTCGCGGTAGACGATCCGGTCCAGCGCCCGCTTGGAGGAGAGCGTCCTCGACCAGGGCGTCCCCGGACCGCGAAGCAGTCGCACGTGGAAGTCACTGCCGTAGTACCGGAGCGCCCGCTCGAAGTGCCGGGTTGCCGTCGCGCCGGCTCCCTGGTCGTCGGGGTCGAGTCCGAGCAGGGCGCGCATCGCGATCCGCAGAGCGGTCGTCCGCGACCATCGGTTGATATCGACGAGCCCGCCCTGCCGCCAGCCCGAGATCGATCGCCGCGTCTCGTTCTCGATCGACTCCACCGCGGCCGCGATCCGCTCGGCTCCAAAGGCCGGCATCAGGATTTCGCGGGCACGGTCGTGATAGGCGCCATCGGTGGTCAGCAGCCCGTCACCGAGCAGCGGGATCAGCTCTCCCATCTCGCCGTCGCGCCAGCCGAAGTTCCCGCGGTCGGTGACGGTGATCAGCCGGTTGGCCTCGGGTCCGACCATGAACGTCTCGACCACATGCAAGGCCCGGATCGAGAAGATCGGCCCAAAGCGCTCGTAGAGGGGCATTAGGACCGAGAGCGGGTCGCGCGCCAGCCGCATCGACCGACGTAGATCGAAGCCAAGTTCTCCAGGCGCCCCGCCGCTCCGCCGCCGCTCCGCCGCCAGGTCCCGGGCGAGCCGCCGCAGCGGATTGGTTGTCCGTGGGCGTGGAGCCTCGCAGACGCCTCCGGCACTTTCGGTGGCGCTTGGACGCAAATCGGTTGTAGTCGTCGTTCCGTTCATCCGTGAACGGTCATCCCCGCAGGGACAGTAGCGACGCCCAGCCGGCAAAGCAACCGCGCAAGGGTCCGTTGGTCGGGTCCTGTCGTCCGAAGGGTTGCGCTCCGCCGCCCGTGTCCGCTCCACCTTCGCTCCGACCGGCGGAGCAGATTCCGGCGCCGCTAGGCGAGTCGGCGGCGAGCCTTGGTCACGGCGGGCACCGAGGTGTGGCAGGCATGGGCGATTGCGCGATCGGGCCGATCTGGGTTGCGCCTGATCTCAAACTCCAGGGTTCCGACCTTGCGGAGCTGGAGGCGCTGCTCACGGGTGGTGCCGGCTCCGTCGCCGGTCCTCTCGGCCGCCTCACCGGCGAGCACCCGCCGGCATCCGAGACAGTGGTGCTCATCGCCCTTCTCTGACCATTCGGCGGGAAGCCCCGCGGATACGGCGCCGGTCATCCACCGCGCCGTCACCGCGCAGCGGTCGCAGGTCCATGCGCCGGCCTCCGCCGAGGCGCTCAAGTGAGCGCGCGAGAACCCAAGGCGTTCATGTCCGAACCGCGTCCTTCGGGTAGGAGATCCCCGTGGTGTCACCGAGACTCGGTCAACGAGCCAATGACGATTGCGGGGCTGAATCACAAGCTAGCAGCCGTGCTCAAGCCGGCTCGAGCTCGGCCGAGCGCGGCGCGAAGCCTTTCCCCTGGGCGGTGATAGCGTCCTGAACCGCAAGGGTCCCATCGCGGCGGGCTTTCCCGCCGATCCGACCAGCGGAGGTGTAGGCGTGAGAGGAAGCACCAAGCTGCTGCTCGCGCTGATCGCCATCTGGGCGTTCGCACTGACCGCCACCAGTGCCCAGGCCGCCAAGCCTCAGGTGAAGCTTCTCAGCAAGGGCCAGAGCGGGATTCTCGCGAACGGCTCGGTCAAGGCCAGGGTCACGCTGAAGGTCCGCAAGGGCCGTAGGGCCAAGGTCAAGGTCAGGGGGCTGTCCTCAACCTTCGACCGCCCCAAGTACCGGGCGCTGACCAAGAGTCGCAGGCTGATCTTCAAGCGCTCCAGCTCAAAGAAGGTGAGGTTGCCCCTGAGCTCCTCCGGCAAGAGCGCCGTGGAGTCCTGTCGGGGCCGCACCCTACGGGTCAAGGCCGGCGCCAGCAAGGCCTCCCGCGAGCTCGTGCGCCAGAGCGCTGCCTGCAAGCCGCGCCCTCTCGACCTGTCGAGGGCCTCGCAGTGCAACTTCATCGGCTCGGCCGGCGACTCGCTCTGCATGCTGCCCTTCCCCGATGATTTCCACACCGTCCCCGACCCCGCCACCGAGACCGGGCGGCGGATCAACTTTCAGTCTGCGGCGATGCCGGCCAACTCCGCGAGCGTCCACATCGCCGCCGCCCCCTACAACGCAAACGACGGCTTCAGCCCCGGTCAGGGAATCGTTGTGCGCGTCCCCGGCCTCGACAACCCCGCCGCGCTGGCGAAGACCGCGCCGGTGCCGATCAACGACCTCGGCCGCTATACCGGCAAGCGCACTCCGGTCGTCGTCATCGACGCGAACACCGGCGAGCGCTGGCCGATCTGGGTCGAGATCGACTCCAACGCCTCCGGCCCGGGCGAGACGGCGCTGGAGATCCACCCGGCGCGGAACTTCGACGCCAAGCACCGCTACATCGTCGCGATGCGAAACCTCAAGGACTCCGAGGGCAATGTGATCCCCGCTCCGGAGGGCTTCCGCTATTACCGCGACGACCTGCCCTCCAAGAAGCGCCCGATCAACAAGTGGCGGGGGCGTTTCGACTCGATCTTCTCGACCTTGCGGACGGCCGGAATCAGGCGCGCCAACCTCTACGTTGCCTGGGACTTCACCGTCGCCAGCGATCAGAACATCGCTCGGCGCGCGCTCCACATTCGCGACGATGCCTTCTCGCAACTCGGCGACACGGAGCTCGCCGATGGCGTCGTTGCCGGAGCGGCGCCATCGTTCAGCGTCGACACCGTGAACACCGACCCCAAGCCGGGCGTCGCACGGCGGGTCAGGGGCAGCTTTGAGGTTCCCTGCTACCTGTTCCCGAGCTGTGCCCCGGGCGGGCGCTTCAAGCTGGACGCCGGCGGACTTCCGACCCGCAACGGTGACTGGACCGCCAACTTCGACTGCACGATCCCGCACTCCGCGGTCGACGACGTCGGCGCATACCCGGGCCGGCCGGCCGTCTACGGGCACGGGCTCTTCGGCAGCGCCTCGGAGGTCTACAACGCCGATATCCAGAACGAGTTTGCCCAGGACTACAACTTCGTCCTTTGCGCCACTGACGAGATCGGGATGTCCGGCAACGACGTAGCCAACACCGGCCTCCACATCCTTCCCGACCTCTCGAACTTCCCCGAGCTCGCCGACCGCCTCCAGCAGGGGCTGCTGAACGAGCTCTACCTCGGTCGGCTGATGGATACGACCGCGGCGCAGGGGGGCTTCCTCAGCGACGTCAACTTCCACGCCGACGGCGCCACCCTCGGCAGCGCCCGTGTGATCGACCCCTCGGAGCTCTATTACGACGGCAGCAGCCAGGGCGGGATCATGGGCGGGGCACTGACGGCCCTCTCGCCCGACTTCACCCGGGCGGCTCTGAACGTGCCGGCGATGAACTACTCGGTCCTGCTGCCACGCTCGGTCGACTATGAGCCCTTCGCGCAGATCCTCGAGGCGAACTACTCCGATGACCTCTCGCATCCGCTGATCCTCTCGCTGATCCAGATGCTCTGGGACCGGGGTGAGCCCAACGGCTACGCCCACCGGATGACGACCGAGCCGTTGCCGGACACGCCCGCGCACGAGGTGTTGATGAGCATCGCCCTCGGCGACCACCAGGTAACGAACTTCCAGGCGGATGTCGAGGCGCGGACGATCGGCGCCCAGACCCATACGCCGGTTCTCTATCCGGGCCGTTGGCCGGGGGTCGACGTGCTCTGGGACGTGCCGGCGATCTCCTCCTATCCCTACGAGGGTTCAGCCGCGATCTACTTCGACATCGGTCCCGAGCGCGCCAACCCCTCACCACCGCCGCCGATGATCGGCGTCTCGCCGCCGCCGCTGACCAACGTTCCCAACGAGGCCGGCGAGGACCCCCACGGTGCGCCGCGGGGGGCGCCGACCGGCCTGCACCTCATTTCCGACTTCCTCGCCCCGAACGGCGCCGTGACCAACGTCTGTGGGTCCGATGCCTGCTATTCGGGAGGCTTCTCCGGACCCTGAGACAGAGGCGGCGGTGGTACGGTCAGATCGCCCAGTTCCTGCAGAACAACGGGACGATCACCGATCCCTGCGGACCCATGTAGTGGATCGCGAGGACCACGTCGAATGGCCCGTGGCGCCGAGCCATCCGCCACCAGTAGCCGTGAAAGACAGTGTCTCCGAGGTGGAGCGCCCGCCGGCCGCCAGTTGGACTCGCGCCCGCCGGCGCGTCCCGGGGACCTCAGGACGCTCGCCTAGACCCGCGGGCCCTCCGGCTTTGCCGTCGCCCCGTCGAGGATCAGGCGGACGATCTCGACCGTGTCGGCAACGTTCGGGTCGGCGTCGCCGAGTTGGTCGCCATAGAGGAAAACCTCGCCGCAGCGGGTGATCGCCCGTGCGGCCAGCGCCGGATCGACGCCCGGCGCGAGCAGGTCGCCCTCGGCCCTGAGCAGCTCCTCGTTCCATGCGATCGAGCGTGCGCGCATGCTGTGGGGCCCGTTGAATAGGACCCGGGCCGCGGCCCTTGGCTCATTCTCGAGGAGGTGTAGGTAGGCGGGGCTCGTGGAGATCACCTCGACGAATGTGCGCATGGTCTCGAATACCCGATCGATCCCTCTCGCATTGCTCTGCTCGAGCGCGGTGTCGGCGACCTCGCGGGACAACGACCACATGGTCTCGGCCAGCAGCTCGCCGCGACCCCCGAACCACCTGTATACGGTGGTCCGATTGACGCCGAGTTCGTCGGCGACGCGGCCGATGTCGACTCTGCGGCAGGCAAGGAACTCGCGGCGTGCGACCTCGATCGCGTCCTCGGGCCCGGGCCGACGTCGGGCTTCCGCCTCGCCGCTCCCGGGCAGTGTTGCCTCGCTGCTCATGACCTCTAGCGTAGCTGCAGCCGCAGCATCTTCCATGCTCGAGGTTTCCCCCTGCGAGCGCGGAGGCGCTGCGCTAAGGTTGCACCACGGTACGCAACAAAGCTCAGGAATGATGCAAGTTACCCTGGCGGCGGGTTCGCCAGAAAACGGGTAGGAGAGGATCCGAATGAGGCGGTTCGCAGTATTGGTGCTGACGGTAGTGATCGGCGTGGGGGTCGTTTCGTTTGCCACTGCCGACGAGAGCATTCAGACCGAGATCGCAAAGATCAAGCCAACCAAGATCTCGAAGAGCAAATACCAGGACGTCAAGTACGTGAACATGATTACGACCTTCGACGTTCCCGGGACGAACGAGCCGCCGAAGTCGTTCCGGACGGTCCTGGACTTCCCTAAGCAGCTCAAGTTCAACAACAACAAGTGGCCCTTCTGCAAGACCGACGCGGTCGGTCTCGTGCGTGCAGCTCTGCCCGCCGACGCCAAGAAGGCTTGCGGCAGGAAGTCGATCGTCTCGGCTGACAGCGGCAGCAAGGCCGTCGTGCGCGTCGGCACCGCCACGGGGGCGATTGTCATCAACAATCAGGTCGTCGCCTTCAACGAGCCCGGCGGCGAGCTGCTCCTCTTCATCAAGCCAACGGGGGAGTTCGCCGGCCTCCCGGCCTCGATCCTCGTCGGCAAGCTGAAGAAGTCGAAGTCGGGCAGCAAGTACCGGCAGGCGCTCGATGTGAGGAGCAGCCCGCTCGCTGCCGGCGCGCTCAGCCTCTTCCAGATCACGAACCCGAGGAGCGGGTACGTGCAAGCCAAGTGCAAGCCGAAGAAGCTCTATTGGAAGGCGACGACGTTCTTCGAGGACGGTAGTAAGACCTCGGACACGCACTCGACCACCTGCAAGCCGAAGAACTAGCGATGCCAGATCGCTGCCTCGCTGAGGGAAGGCGGTGAGAGGGGCGGCCGGGAGGCCGCCCCTCGGCCGCCACCATCAAACCTGCCCGAAGCCAGAGAGAGCGGAAGCCTGATGTTCAAGTTCGATCCAAACGGCAGCTACGTGATGCCGGCCCACTTCGGCCCTCGGCCCCTAAGCCCGAAGGCCAGCGGTTGGTACCACGACGTCACAACCATGGTCATCTCATACCTCACCGACCGCGAGCAGCTGGAGCGCTATCTGCCGGAGCCGTTCGAGGTTGGCGAAGAAGCCCTCGTGTCGGTCTTCTACGCCCGCAACCGGCAGGTCGATTGGTTGGCGGGCCACGGCTACAACATGATTGCGGTCAATGCCTCGGCGGTCTTCAACGGCGAGAACGACAAACTGACCGGCCAGTACACGCTGGTGATGTGGGAGAACCTGACCGACCCGATTCTGACCGGTCGGGAGCTTCAGGGCATACCGAAGATCTATGCCGACATCCCCGACCACACCGTGCTGCACGGCGAATGGCGATCGAGCGCGAGCCACTTCGGCCACAAGATCGTCGACATCGCAATCACCGACCTGCGAGCTCCGACCGAAGAAGAGATGGAAGCCGGACAGCGGGCCCAAGCCGAGAGCACGCCGATGGCGTGGCGCTATCTGCCCGGCGTGGGCGGCTTCGGTCAGACCACCAGCGAGCCGACGGCTTACCCGTCCGAGAACGAGTTCCGTTCCGTCCTAGTAGGCGAGGGAAGTATCGAGTGGCACCAGTTGACGTGGGAGCAAAACCCGACGCAGTTCCACCTCGTCAACGCACTCGCTGAGCTTCCGATCCTCGAACACCGGGCGGCGCTGGTCACCGAGGGCAGCACCAACCTGATCATCCCGGACAATCTCCCGCGGGGGCTCTCATAAGGCGAGGCAACGGACCATGACGCTCGACGACGTTCGCACGGTGTGTTTCGTAGGCGCCGGAACCATGGGCTGCGCCAACTCCCTGGTGGCGGCCGTCTCCGGCTATGAGGTAGTGCTCCACGATGCGCAAGAGGACAACCTGGACGCCGTTTCCGCTCGACACGAGGGGATTGCAGCCTTCCTGGTTCAGAGCGGTTACTGCTCTTCCGACGACGTCGCTGCCGGGCGTGCGCGGGTCTCAATCGTCGCCGACCTCGCGCAGGCTGCCTCGAACGCCGACCTGGTGAGCGAGTCGGTCTTCGAAGACCTCGACCTCAAGCGCCAGATCCATCGACAGCTCGACCAGGTGGCTCCCAGGAGAACCATCCTCACCACCAACACCTCGGCCCTCCTCGTCTCCGAGATCGAGAACGTGGTCAGGCGCGGCGAACTGTTTGCGGCCCTGCACTCACACCTCGGGTCGCTCCTGTTCGACATCGTCGGTGGGCCACGCACTGCCTCGTCGACGATCGACGTCCTGCGTCGGTACGTCCTCAGCCTCGGCGGCGTCCCCCTGGTGCTGAAGAAGGAGAACCGGGGCTACGTCTTCAACGCAATCAATGGTCCGCTGCTCGCTATGGCGATGACACTGCTGCTCCGTGGCCATGCGACCCGGGACGAGATCGATCGCGCCTGGATGTCGGATCGCGGAGCGCCCCTCGGCCCCTTCGGAATGATGGATCTCTTCGGACTGGACGTGATCCTCGACAGCTGGCGACGTCCCTCGACCGACTCCAGCCGCGAGGCCCTGCGAGCCGAAGTCGTCCCCTTTCTGACCCAGTATGTGGAGGCGGGCAAGCTCGGCCTCAAGTCCGGTAACGGTTTCTACGACTACCCTGCCCCCGCATTCCAGGAGCCGGCGTTTCTGTCCGCCGGGCCAAGCCCGCAGATTGCCTCCGAGGCACTGCTTTCGACCCTGCTGGGAAGTGCCGTGTCGTTGGTTGCGAACGACGTGGTGACGCCGGAAGAAGTGGATCTGGCCTGGACGACGGCGACGGCACTTGACGTCGGCCCTTTCGGGATTCTCGACCAGCTTGGGATCGAGCCCTTCTCCGAGATCCTCCAGAACCAACTGGCGGCTGGCCTGCTGGCCGCCGAGTCTGTCGATCTCTGCCTCGGTTACGCCCTTGGCCTCGGTCTCGAGGAAGGCGAGCGGGGCGAAACCGACCCACCTGCGCGCCGTCGAGCGGGCGCCTGATCCGGCTGGCCTCAGATCGACAGGGCGGGCCGCAGAATCGAGCCCCCATACGGCGGCCCAGCAGCGGCCCCAGAGATCCGCAGACGAGACAGTTCGAGGGCCTTCAGGCCGATCAGGGCGCCCGACAACTCCGTGCGAGCTGGGGCAGGATCATCTGACCAGGCTTGTAGCCGGCGGTGTGACCGGAGGTAGAGAGACGTAGGCGACCTTCACCGAGACCGGAACCTATCCGGTTCCCGATAGTGTCGCCATGGTGTCGCGTCAGCTCCTCCAGCTTCTCCTGACGGTCCTTGGTCGGGCGATGGCGCTGGCCAGCTGTTTCGTGCCCCGCTTCCGTCGTCAGGTCACCGCCCCTCGCACGATCGTTGTTGCGTCCGGCGATGGAGCCGCAGCCAGCTTCCACTTCGACCCCCAAGCGCGGACGATGCGCTTCCAGTCAGGCGAGGCGGACCGCTACGACTGCGCCTTGCGTTACCGCGGCTCGGGCGATGCGATCAGGGCCCTGCTTCACCCGCGGGCCGCGGGTCGGATCGTTTCTGACGTCCAGCAGGGCCGGGCCGCGCTCGAGGGCAACGCCCTGCTGCTTCTGTGGTTCCACGGACTGACCCGGGTCGTCGCCCCTATCGGGCGGCCGCTCGGCCCACGTCAGGCGCCGCCGGTCAAACCGCAGCGGCACGATTCCGACGCTCCGTATGCAGGACGGATCACCGTCGAGCCAGCGCTCGCGGCGCTGCCGGCCGAGCAGGAGGCGCACTGGCGAGCTCGCGCCAAGCTGATTCAGATCCGGGTCCCCGCCGGCGAACCGGCGCCGAAGGGCTGATCGTGCGGACGGCGGGGGAACCCACAATCGAACTCAACGAGCGCTCGCGAGGGTGGTTGCGACACATCTGGGAGAAGGCGACCACCGCGGATGACTGGAGCAGCGAGGGCGAGCCACACCAGTGGTGGGACCGCGAATCAACCGCACCGATGTGTGCCTTCCCGCGCTTCGACCTCTCCGAGACCTCCTACGCCCTGCCGCTGATGGCTGATGCCACACCGGCATGGCGAGAGGTCTATACCGAGATCGCCGCCGGCCTGGTCGAGCGCAGCACCACCTTCTGGGGAGCGATTGACTGGATCACGCTGATCGGGGCCGACCCCAACGCCGACGCCTATCCACCGGAGTGGATGCCCTACCTGCCAGAGAACCTCCGTGGCCGCTACGACCCGCCCGGCTGGACCGGCAACGGCAAGCAACCCTGGGGCCTCCAGCCGGACCCGATCGGCTCCGACGGCAACCTGTTCTACCGCGGCTTCTTCAATCTCATTCTCGGCGTCTACGCAGCGGTCTCCGGCGACGACCGCTACCGCGAGCCGTTCGAGGTGACCGGCTATATGGACCGGCGCTTCGAATGGACCCATCAGGACATCGCCGGCCTGATCAGCTCCCAGCTCGGCGCTCGGCCGGAGGGTCCGCACTGTGAGAACACGAAGATCTGGCCCTTTTGCGTGAGCGGCGCCGGCCTCGGGCTGAGGCTCTACGACACCCTCCACGGCGACAGTCTCAACAAGACCTACGACGGCTGGATCGAGTTCGCCCAGCAGCACTACATGGGCATCGACAGGCGCGGCGAGCTCGAGTGGTTCGCCGCCTACTACGACCCGATCGAGAAAGCGGCGTGCAGCTTTGAGCAACCCGTGTCCGCCTACATGGCGCTGATCACCACGCCCTACGTCTACCCGCAGCGCCCCGACGTCGGCCAGAGGTTCTATGAGCTTGCGGTGCGCCAGCTTGGATGGGACAAGATCGGGCACGAAGTCGTCCATCTGCTCGACGACCCCCGCCTCGTTTCGATCGGGCTGCTGATGGCGCATGAGCTCGGCGACACAACCACCGAGACGCGCCTGCGCGACTATGCGGAGGAGCACTTTGAGCCGCGCTTCTTCGGCGAAGAGTCAGAGCGCTTCGGCTGGTTCTTTGGCTTTGACGAATCCTGGCCTCGCGGGCAACAAAGCGCCCTGCTAATGGTCCCGGAGTTAGGCCCCGCGGGCGCCTGGTTCGATGCCTTCAACCGCCACGACCGCGGGCGCTTCAGCGCGCCGACGATCCGTGGGGTGGATTACCCGACGCTCGGAATCAGCCGCGCCTACAACGACACGGACGCCGGCGAGCTGATCGTCAGTACGTACGCGGCGACGCCATCGAGGGCCGGACGGGAAACTGCGGTGAAGGTGAGCGGCATACCGGGACTTAGCGCCGTCAGGGTGCTCCTCGACGGGACCGAGCACGCCGGCTGGCGGGCCTGCGGTGAGGATGAGATCGAGATCGAGCTGACGGTCGGCGAGACCGAGCTGCGAATCCTGACCGGCTATCGCGGCGGAGCCCAGCAGCCGGCATCCACCGGAGGGGACTCCCGGACCGCAGTGGTGGGCAGCAATTCCCGTGGCCTCGCCAGGCCCTCGGCAGCCGCAGTCGCGGCCATCGCTGGCTGCAGCTGCTGTTAGCCCGCGCGGCTACCTGCCTCCCGCGGATTGTCTGCGGTGATGCCCGACGATCTTCCGCGCGATCCGAAACCAGCGGTGAGAGGTCCTCGGGTTCTCCTCGGTCCGCTTCGCTCACCTAAGAACGTCCAAGGCGGACCGCGGATCAGCGGTGATCAAGTGGACTCGGCCACCGGAGCGGCATTGGTGCCCAAGGCGATTGCGGAACCGCGCGCGTCACGCACGCCTGAGCCGGAAGAAGCGCGGCTCAGCGTGCCTCACGTAGCGGGGCGCTTTCGAGGCGTCCATCGCTTGCTCATCGATGATCTCCCACTCGGAAAAGGCCGCTTCGATGTCCTCGCGGCTCGCGCCGCGCGGCAGCGGCCCTCTGCGCCCCGGCGCCCATGCCATCAGAAGCAGGTTGGCGCCGGGGCAGGCGAGAGCGCTCGCCGCGCGAGCCTCCTGCGCGCGCTGGGCATCGGTGAGCTCGTCGTGGAAGCATCCGAAGTCGAGGAGCAGTTGGAACCCGGAGCCGACCTCAGCGCCGTCCAGCGCCGTCACGTCGCCCTCGATCAGCTGGACCTCGACGCCGGCCTCTTGCGCCCGATCCGCCGCCTGGCGGAGCGCCCTCGGGACGAAGTCCACGCCCGTGACCTCCCATCCTCGGGCAGCCAGCTTCACCGCCCAGATGCCGCTCCCGCATCCGAGATCGAGCGCCTTGCCGTAGGGCTGCCGGCGCCCTGCCGCCTCGCGGTCGAACAGAGCTGAAATCTGCTCGGCGATCGG
>Ga0307380_10005694_pt1 | contig 16505 bp, 15 predicted proteins | sample UN3MG_FD_202239 | JGI IMG/M metagenome (GOLD analysis project Ga0307380, IMG submission 202239) | Soil microbial communities from Risofladan, Vaasa, Finland - UN-3 | ecosystem: Environmental > Terrestrial > Soil > Coastal area > Acid sulfate soil | place: Finland: Risofladan, Vaasa | collected...
TCCACCTGCGACCCGATCCCCCCGTGCGTGTACGCCCGCTCCAGCACCCCCGCATCCAGCCGCACCCGATAATACACGGCGGCCATGAATACCACCCCCAACACCGCCACGGCCACCAGCACCGCCGCCATCACCCCCAGGTACTTACCCAACACGAATTGCCCGCGCCCCACCGCCTTCGAGAGCACGGTCAAAGCCGTCCGATCCTCCACCTCGCGCGCGACGCTCGTCGCCGACGCCAAAAGAGCCATGAGCAGCACGAAAACGAGAATAAACGACAACCCAAGATCCTTGTACATATCCGTATCACTTCCGAATGTAAAGAGGGGCAGCCGCAACGTGGTCACCAGCGCCGCCACCGCCGTCGCCACCAGAACAAAGTAAAACGGACGCCGCACCGTCTCCCGGAACGTGTTCAGAACGATCCCCGTCAATCGCATTGCGACCCGCCTCAAATCGCCCCGAATGCCACCTCGAACCCGGAAAACTCACCCGTCGGCTGCTCGGCCTCTACCAAACGGTTGTGGATGTAACCTGCCATGATCCGATCAACCCCATCCAGAATCTGCCCCACGTCGGCTTGCTCGCCTTCGACGACCAACTCCACGCGGCCATCCCGGAGATTCCGCACAAACCCCGTCACCGCCTGGCCACGCGCAAGACGCGCCACCGTGTACCGAAAACCCACGCCCTGCACCTGCCCGCTATAATAGACGTGTGTGCGAATCTTCATGCGACGGCCGCCCAGAAGGGCCGTGTTCCACGTGGAACGCCCACGCCATAAATTATAGCCCCGCGGGAAAGACTCGCAAAGAGTTTTCTGTTGCCCCTGGCCAGGTACCACGTACAATGCAGACACGAGGGAAAGGCCGTGGCCAGCATCCTCGCAATCGCCAATCAGAAAGGCGGAGTCGGTAAGACGACTACCGCCACCACCCTTGCCCACGCCTTCGGTCTGGCGGGACGCAGGGTCCTCGTCGTCGACATCGACCCCCAGGCGAATGCCACCAGCGGCATGGGCGCCGAGGCCGTGGATACCAGCCCGGCTTTCACGCCCGCCGCCGATGGTAGCATAGTCCGAACGTCTTGGCAGGGCGTCTCCTGCGTCCCTGCGGGAAGAGACCTCGAGCGTTGGGCCACACAGCGGAGTCTGACAAGTACGGGCCTGCGCGACAACCTCGAACGCCTCCAAGCGGGACGGTTCGATGTCGTCCTTATTGACTGCCCTCCCTCGCTGGGGCCGCTGACTCAGAACGCCCTAGGGGCAGCGGCGGCTGTCTTGGTCCCTATACAGTGCGAATATTACCCGCTTGAGGGACTTGTCCAACTCGTGGCAGCGGTCCGGCAAGCCGCACAGCGAAACCCGCTGCTTCGCGTCGGGGGGGTCCTCTTGACGATGTACGACCCGGAAGCAGACCTCACCCGCGAGGTCGAAGCCGAGGTCAGGGGCAAACTTGACGAGCCGGTTTTCGAGAGCGTGATCCCGAGGGACACGGCGGTGGCCGAAGCGCCGAGCCACTGCCTGTCGGTGATACAATACGCCCCCCGCTCCCGGGGGGCGAGGGCTTATATCGCGCTGGCGGCCGAGATCACGACCCGGGGACTGATAGGATAGGGGCGCAGACGATGGCAACGAAACGCTTGGGACGCGGCCTCGATGGGCTGCTTCAGGGTCTTTCGCGCGGGGGTCGAACCGAACCGCCCGACGAGGTTCTTGGCGGAGGCCCGACCGCGTCCGTGCCGGTGGGTTTGGTTGACGGGAACCCGTTTCAGCCTCGCCAGGGTATGAACGCCGAGCAACTGGCGGGCTTGAAAGCGTCAATTCGCGAGCACGGGATCCTCCAGCCCATCATGGTGAGGCCGGCGGGGTCCCGGTACCAGGTGGTTGCTGGCGAGCGGCGCCTGAGGGCGGCCAAAGAACTCGGCTTGGCGGAAATCCCGGCTGTGGTCCGGGAGGTTCCTGACGAGCGGATGCTCGAATTCGCCCTCATCGAAAACCTTCAGCGGGAGGATCTGGACCCGATCGAGAAAGCTGAGAGTTTCCGGACCTATCTGGCGAGCACGAGCCAGACCCAGGAACAGGCGGCTGGTCGGCTTGGACTCGACCGCAGCACGATCGCCAACATGATCCGCCTCCTGGAACTGCCGGACGAGGTGCAGGCCTTGGTCCGCGGGGGGATGGTGGCGATGGGCCATGCACGGGCGCTGCTGGCCATCGAGGACCGCAAGCGGCAAGTCTCGGTGGCCGAAAGAGTCGCTCGGGAGGGTCTTTCGGTCCGCCAGGTCGAGCGGCTTGTCAGCACGGTGGCGCCGTCTCGCCGGGGGAAGAAGAGGAAAGAGAAATCGCCTGGGGTCCGGGACGTAGAGGCAAGGCTCCGGGAGGCGCTCGGCACGAAGGTAAGTGTGGAGGAGGGGCCCAAGCAGGGCGCCGGGCGCATCATCATCGAGTTCTACAACCACGCCGATCTTGACCGCATCCTGGCGATCCTCGAATAGAGAGACGCGGGTGTTCCACGTGGAACATGTCGGTGAACCGTTCAGGCAGGCCAGGGTGTTCCACGTGGAACGCTTTATGTGCGTGGTTACGATTTGGGTCCGATATGGCTATTTGCTGTATCGAAATTTCGGAAACCCACTAGATATTGTGGATTGCAAAAGATGATCGTATCTGTCGGTTTCTTTCATTTATTTCGTGTTTTTTGAGTTTTTTGGTTCGTTTTTTCGTTTTTTGCTACGGATTTTCGAGGGGAAAATGGGGGGGTGGGGGGGGAAGAAGTTCAAAGTTTCACCCGCCTTCGCCGAGGCTTCGGCGGGCGGGGGCAAATCTCGCATTTGACAAAGAAACAGTGGTTGAGGGCCGGTGACTGGGTGACTGGGTGACGATGCCAGTGCGGAGTGCGGAATGTTTCCATTGCGGATTGCGGACCCTTCGACCCCGGCGCGCCGGGGCTATGGCGGGCAGGCGGATGGGGTAGCGACAAAGGTCCAAGGTCCAAAGTTTACCCGCCGAAGCCTCAGGCGAAGGCGGGTCCAAGGTCCAAAGTCTAAGGTCGGGACGGAAATGCCTGGAGGCGGAAATTTCTCTGAAAAAGTGTCCCCTTTTTGACGGGGAAAGAGATATGGCCCGGCCGCGGGAAAAGGTGCTTGCAGAGGTATAAGGAAGACGATTATCCTCTAGATGTTGGCTTAACGTTTATGCGGAGAGCGCATGCCGAACATACGGGCGATCGACCTATTTTGCGGGGCCGGTGGCAGCAGTTGGGGTGCGCGCCAGGCGGGGGCCGAGATCGTCGCCGGTTTCGACATGTGGGAGTTGGCCGGCAAGACCTACAAGGACAATTTTCCGAAAGCCCGGTTTTACCCGGGCCGCCTCGAAGACTTGGACGTCCAGGCGGTGGCCCGAGACCTGGGCCAGATTGATCTCCTCCTGGCGTCCCCCGAATGCACCAACCACAGCCCTGCCAGGGGGAATCGCCCACGGTGCGAGGCGAGTAAGGCAACCGCCTTCCAGGTTATTCGGTTCGCAAGAGTTTTTCAGCCACGCTGGATCGTGATTGAGAACGTGGTGAGCATGAGGAACTGGAAGCGGTATGAGGAGTTTCTGGACAAACTGCGAAACTCCCCCGACTTGAAATACAACGTCTCTGTGCACACGCTGGTGGCAAGTGATTACGGTGTGCCCCAGGCCAGACGGCGGCTTTTCATCCTATGTGACCGCGAGCAAGAGCCGTCCGCTCCCAGACGGAAGCCCGGCACGAAGAAGACCGCGGCATCCGTGGTTGACGGTAACGGTTCCTTCCCATTCACCCCGCTGAGGACTCCGCGGCGCGCCAAGGCTACCATTGAAAGAGCCAAACGCGCGATCGCCGAATTGGGGACCAGGGCGCCATTTCTCCTGGTTTACTATGGTTCCGACCACGCCGGCGGTTGGCAGCGCCTTGACGTGCCATTGAGAACGCTTACTACGCTTGACCGTTTTGCATACGTCAGGCCGAACCACGCCGGCCACGAGATGCGCATGCTACAGGTTCCGGAACTGAAGCGCGCGATGGGGATGCAGCAGCGATTTCGTTTTATGCGTGGAAACCGGCGCGAGCGAATCCATATGATCGGCAACGCGGTATGCCCCCCTGTCATGAAGACCATAGTCAAGGGCCTGAAAACCAATGGCTGAAGCGCGTCCACTCTCCGAAGAAGACCCGAAGCGCTCGGGCCGCGCCAAGATGCGGCCGCGGGCACGGCTGATCTCGCTTATCGGCGACGAACTCATTAGCGATGAACCCGTGGCCGTGGTTGAACTGGTCAAGAATGCATATGATGCTGACGCGGGCAAAGTAACGGTCGAGTTCTCCGGCCCAGACCCCAATGACCCCGACACCCTCACCATATCCGACGATGGAGAGGGCATGTCTCTGGAGACGGTTCTTGAGGGCTGGCTCGAACCAGGGACGATTACCAAGAAGCGGCAGGAAAGGTCACCCCGCGGCAGGCTCTACCAGGGCGCCAAGGGAGTTGGGCGCTTCGCGGCCGCCAGGCTTGCTGCCTCCCTCTACATGGAGACAAAAAGGGACAAGGCACCTGAGGGAGTCGCGGTACTGCTGGAGTGGGGCCGATTTGATGAAAACAGCTATCTGGACGAGGTTGAAATCGAGTATCAAGTGGGGCCATTGCCTCACCTGACGCGCGGGACACGCCTGGATCTTGTTGATCTCCATGCCAGAAAGCATTGGCAGGACGACGATTACTCCGCACTCCATGACAGACTGTCGCGTCTTGTTTCCCCGTTTCAGACAACGGAAGGCAGGAGCGAAGTCAGTAACTTCGACATAGAGCTCTGTATACCCGGCCATCCAGAACTGACGGGCAAGGTGGAGCCGCATACCCTGACGAAGAAGCCCAAGTACAAGTTGAGCGGGAGTCTTGACGGCACGGGCCATTTCACCGGAACGCTGGAGATTGAGGGTAAAGAGATCAAGCGGTATTCCCAACACCGGCTTGGAACGCCCAAGGAGAGCGTCACCTGCGGGTCCTTTGACGTCGAGATTCGTGCGTGGGACAGGGATCGTCCGGGTCTCGCCCCGTATATGGCCGAGTTTGACGAAAGCCTGACCGCAATCCGCCAGATTCTCAACCGCTACTGTGGTGTCAGTATCTATCGCGACGGCTTCCGCGTTCATCCGTATGGCGAGGAGGGGAATGATTGGCTGAGCCTGGATACGCGCAGCCGCCAAACTCCCACATTGAGGCTCGCCAACAACCAGGTGGTCGCGGCCGTTCGAATTTCAAGAGCCGACAATCCCGAACTGAAGGACCGGACCACGCGGGAGGGCTTGGTTCACACACCGGAGTACGAAGCCCTAAGGGAGTGGTTCGTTCGGGTGTTGGCTCTTCTCGAGGCGGAACGTTACGCATCTAGGCCCAGGGAAGACAAGGCCGAAGAGGGGATTACAACCCTTTTCGAAGCCTTCGACTTGACGGAAGTCGTGAAGGAGGCCGACGAAAGGCTGGGCCGGGATCATCCGGTAGCGAAACTCGTCCGGGACAAGGATTCGAAAATCCGCGAGGGCGTTCGCAGGCTGCAGGATCACTACTCGCGCGTCATGATGGCTGCGGGGTTTGGTCAGATGATAGACATTGTTGTTCATGAGATAGGAGCGCCCCTCGGTCGTGCCAATCGCGAACTTGCCCGGATAGAGAAGGTCTTACGTAAGGCGATTGACAAAGGAAACCTGCCCGATGTAAGCGACAGCCTCACCAACATCAAAGCTTGGCTTGAGCAAATCGCGAACTGCAGGGATATGCTGATTCCGAAGACCGCGGGACGCCGCGGGCGGGCAACCTCATTCAGTGTTCAGGAAGAGATCGAAGGCAACCTCGGCCTGTTTGAAGGTCTCTTGAGCAGACAGAAGATACAACCCGCGCTCCGGCTACCCAGGGCGCCGGTCGTGGTGCACATGTCCAGGTCGGCGCTCGGGCAGATCATTGCGAATCTCCTCGACAACGCAACCTATTGGCTCACGGATCATCATGGAGCAGGAGGTGGCGGGCAAATAGACATACGCCTCACAACGCTCAAGCATGGGTTCCGCATCACGATCTCGGATGATGGGCCGGGCGTGCCCGAAGAGGACCGAGAGCGGAGCTTTGAAATGAACTTCTCGCGCAAGCCTAATGGAATGGGCTTGGGACTATACATTGCTCGCCAAGTGATTCAGAATTATGGTAAACTCTTGTACAAGGACGACGGGCCGCTGCCTGGCGCGTGTTTCGAGGCTACTTTCGATAACAACGTCGGCCTCTGAACGGGGGGAGGATATGATGAAATTGCAGGTGCTCCTTGTTGAGGACGATCCGGGTGATCTGGAGCAACTGCGAGAGGCCCTGACCTCATTCTTTGAGGACACGAGAGTCCCGGCTGACGTGCATCCATGCAAAACCTTCGACGAGGCTTATGCGCTTATCAAAGATCCTTCCCGCCGTTTTGACCTAGTAGTCTCGGACACTTATAAAGGCGATGTCAAGAAGGGGGACGCGGCCGTAATGAGCATGGTCGCGCAGTACCAGTGTGGCCGTTTCTGCCCATTGGTTGTTTACAGCAGCAGCGTCATGCCGGCAGAGCTGCAGGAAGGCCCCTTTCTCGTTTGGGCGGACAAAACCCCAGCAGATGGCATAAAGACGGCCATCAAACAACTTCTCGACACAGGTATCCCGCAGCTTGCGCGCGCTCTGCACGAGGAACTCGACAAGACGGCTGGAAGTTATCTTTGGGAGTTCCTGGAGAAGAAATGGGGGCAGCTTCAGAGCCACGGCTTCGACAGCAAAGTGTACGAGCGGCTCATTCGCCGCCGGGCTGCCGTGCAAATCGTCTCCGAAGGTGGACAGCAAGCGGCGGTATCCGAGGCTGACGGCGTGGAGTTTTATCTATATCCGCCACTTGACCCGAAAAGACATTGCCTTGGCGAGGTCATCAGGAACAAGGAGGACATAAACGATATTCGTCTGATCCTGACGCCTCATTGTCACCTAGCCATTCAACCCGGGAAAGACGCTCCCAGGGCGGAACATGTAACCACTGTCCGCACGCGGTCTGTCGGGGACGTGGTTGACAAGGACGAACTCGAAAAAGCCGCATCCGCGGACACTGCGAAGAAGCACGAGAGACTCCGCAAGTGGGCAAGGGTCCCAAGCCGAGACGTAGGGACACCCGAAGGGCGATACTGGTATCTCCCCGGTTTTCTTGACATTCCACATCTTTACTGCGACTTCCAGCTCGTTGAGAGCATCACGTACGCTGAACTACTCGAGGAATGGGAACCTCTGGCGGTGCTTGCGCCCCCGTTTGCCGAATCGCTCCAGGCGTGCTTTGCCGGTTACTACAGCTCGGTCGGTTTGCCCGACATCCGGCCCGCCAGCATTGAAGGCTTGTTGGGCTGAATTCTCACGAAATTCCTGGTTCCTGTCATGGCCGATGTTCTGACTCCCAAGCAGCGTCGTTACTGCATGTCGCGGATTCGCGGGTCGGGCAACCTGGAAACCGAACTGCGCATGATATCCCTGTTCCGACAGAACAAGATCGCCGGCTGGCGGCGGAAATGGCCGCTGATGGGACGCCCGGATTTTGTTTTTCCGGCCAGTCGTGTGGCTGTCTTTGTGGATGGCTGTTTCTGGCACGGCTGCCCAAAGCATTACACCGAGCCCAAAAACAACCGCGCCTTCTGGAAACGGAAATTGGATGCGAACCGGGCACGGGACAGGCAGGTCAATCGGGAACTTCGGCGGAAGGGGTGGCGGGTGGTGCGGATTTGGGAGCATGACCTTCGCCGCCAAAATCCACGATGTATCATCCTGCTTAAGAAATTTTTAAGAACTTGATTTTGCGAGTGTGTGCCGGGTCGGGCTTGGGTGCAGGCAGGACAAAAGATGACACTTCTTTGCTGCGTTTAGCGGAATCAGGGAGGACATGTTCTTTTCCCACCAAGGCCCTCACGGCCTTTGAGTCGTGAGAGGATCTGCAAGGCAGCGCAAAGTGCAGAGTGCAGAATACCCTTCGAGAGCCTCAGGGCCCTGAACAAGGTCGAAGGGCAGAGTGAACGACAAACGGATTCGGGGCGAGACCCGTTCGACTCCGCTCCCTTCGACCCTTCGACACACTCAGGGTCGCCCCGAGCATGGTCGAGGGGCGACAGGCTCAGGGCAAGCCGCTGCGCTCAGGGTGACAACTTCAAGAACGCACGACGAGACCCCTCCGCTCCCCCGGCGCGCCGGGGTCGGTCGGGGTGACAGGCGGCGGGGGGCGCCCTTTTGGGCGCGGGGAAAACGGCACAGCCTTCACCGCAGAGGGCCACGGTGGGGAACGTGACCGCCCGCCCCTTTGACAGGCTCATGGCAAGCAAGGGGGCGGATCGAACGGCCCGGCTTCGCCCTTCGGGCTTCGTCGTGGCAAGCAAGCGGCACGCGCTCGCCGTTGGCTCGCGGCTAAACATGGGGGGTCGCGGCGGGGGGAGAGCGGATGATTGGAGATTTGAGATTGGAGATTTCGGATTTACGATGGAACGTCGGCGCGGTAGAGGCGGTGGCGGGCGATATAGTCGGCCACGCTGGCGGGAACGAGACCGGCGATGGACCGGCCTTCGCGGACGCGCCGGCGGATGTCGGAGGCGCTGATGGGGACGAGGGGGGAGGGGATGCGGATGACATTCGAGTGCGGAGTGCCCGTCGGCCTCGCCCGTCGGCGAAGCCGACGAGGCGGGCGGAGTGCGGAGTGCGGAATGGACGTCGGTCCCGCCGATTCGCCCCGGCCAGGCTGGGGCTCATCAGCGGGCGTTGAAGCCGGCGCCCTGGGGAGGATGGCGAGGCGGGCGAGTCGCGGGAGGTCGGCGATGCGGTGCCAGGTGTGGAGGAGCGGCAAGTTGTCCTCGCCGATGAGAAGGAAAATTGTGGCGTTCGGGGCAAGGGTGTGGGCAAAATGTTCGAGGGTGAGGATGGTGTAGGAGGGTTCGGTGCGGCGGATTTCGCAGTCGGAGACGGCGAAGCGCGGGAGCGGCCCGGCCGCCAGTTCGCACATCCGCAGCCGATGCTCCGGCGAGGCGGGCGTGTGGAGCGGGCGATGGACCGGGGCGGCGGATGGGACGAGGTAGAGGCGGTCGAGTCCGAGATGGCCGCAGGCGTACTCGGCGGGGACGAGGTGCCCGAGATGGATCGGGTCGAACGTGCCGCCCAGGATGCCGATGCGCGGCGTGGCCATGCGCGGCAGTATGGGATGGGCGGGGGCGAGTGTCAAGCGCAGCCATCAGGGCCCACGCGTGGCGGCGATCCGGCATTTAGCCGCCTGACTTCCGCCGTCGCCCTTCGGGCTATGGCGGACAGGTGTCGGGGGCGTTTGGCAGGGGGCGTGTCACAATGAAGGGATGGGGCGGTTTGGCGGCGGGGCTGTTGCTCATCACCGGCCTTGTTTGGGCCGGAGAGCCGGAACCCCCCGCGATCTCGCCAACCGGTGACATCACCTTCGTCGAGGAGGGGCAGGGGGGCGAGGTCGGCGAGGAGCCGGTCAACCCGTTTGCGGCCGGCGAGAAAGGCGGTGTCCGAAAGGATGCCGTGCCGGGATACGTGGAACTTTCCACCGGCGCCAAAGTGCCCGGACGACTCTTCACGACGCGCGCGAAGCGCGTGAAGATCTTCAACCTCCAGAAGGAGGTGTACGAGTACGTGCCCGTCCCGGCCATCCGAAAGATTGAGACGGTCATCGAGTGGGAGCGCATGGAAAAGGAGTGGCGCTTCAAGGAGGCCGGCAGCTCGGAGAAGGTCTATACCGGCCGGTCGTACCCGGCCCGGAAGTTCGCCTACCGGCTGACGCTCCTCGGGGGCCACACCATCACGGGGCACATCCTCGGCCAGCCGCTGTACCTCGCCCGCCCGTCGAGAGCCTCTGGGTCGAGCGATGGGTCGAACGACGAGGGAAAGACAGACCGCTTCGTCCTGCACGATCGCCAGAAAGGCCCGATGGACACGACCCTCAAGGACCTGGTCTATATCCGGTCGGTGACCCTCGGGCGGGAGGCGTACGAGGAGGCGACGGGGTCGGCCAAGTGAGCGCGATTTACGAACGCGGGCGATTGTGGAAAACTTTTTTGCGGGAGTTTGGGGGATGATTTTCGGGCGATTTTGGGGAGGCCACCGGCCCTGGCGCTGGCGTCCGGGCGGTTTTTTCACTGCAGGCCTCGCTCGGGGGCGAAAAGAGAGTCTCGGATTTTGCGTTTTTTCAACTTTTTTCGCGTTTTTGGCGCGGTTTTTACCGGTTTTTGGGCCCCATTTCGCACTCTTTTCATCCATGTCATGTGCATACCTTTATGTGCATAACTTCCCGCGGACGCGCGTAAGTGGTTTTCGGCGAAAAAATCTCGCATTTGACAAAGAAACAGCCGAGGCGAGCCGATGGAGATTGCGGAAAGGGGAATGGGATGAGGCCCAAGGGAACGAAGGCCGCGTTGGAGGCCCGGCGTCGGCGTGGGACGGCGATGCTCCGGGCCGGACGGGGCGTCCGCGAGGTGGCCCGGCGTCTGGGCGTCCGTCCGGGCTCGGTTTCCCGGTGGAAGGCGATGTCGCGTCGCGGGGGGAAGGCGGGCCTCAAGTCCCGGCCGCAGATTCGGCGAACGGGAAGGCTCTCGGCGGCCCAGAGGAATCGGCTGGGCCGGTTTCTCGCCCGTCCGCCCAAATCGCACGGTTTTCGGGCGACGCGATGGACGCTGCCGCTGGTGGCGCGGCTCATTCGGAAACACTTCGGGGTGGAATACCATCCGGGTCACGTCTGGCGGATCGTGCGGTCGCTTAATACTGCTACACGGTGTTCTTAACCGCGGAGGACGCGGAGAACGCAGAGGGGGGATTGGGGAAAGGCGAGTGACTGAGGGACTGAGGGACGGGGTGACTGAGTAACGCAGGGACGTAGGCGGGGAACGGGGAACCTTCGCAGTGCGGAATGAGAGGCAACCGAGCCGCAAGCGGATTGGAAGAAGCAGAAGGGACTGGAATGTCGCAACTGCGGTTGCCGCCATTTCCGCGTCGTCTACACCCAGGCCACCTGGGGTGGCCGGATCGTCTGCAGGCGCAAATGCCGTCACTGTGGCAAGCAGATAAAGACGTGGGAGAAGGCCGGACGCGGACAGACCTTGGGTCGCGGACTTGGTGATGAACCGCGAGGCAAGCAATTTCCTTGCATGTTTTGCGTATCAGGGTCAAGTAGACATGGACGGAACCGCTTGTCGCACACAAGTGTTGAGGCATTGCAGGCCGATACCTTATAATGGAGTAGGCGGATTGGTGCCGGAGCCGGGAGCAACAGGGGCGTACCCATGCTGAACAGGCAGAAATGCTTGCTTTTCATGATTGAGCAGGCTGGACGGCCCGTGATGCGCTTCGAGCTGACGAAGTGGGCGTTTCTGCTGGCTCACGAGATGCCCTCGGGTGGCGGCACAGCATTCTACCAGTTCCTGCCCTATCGGTATGGCCCCTTCTCATTCTGCCTTTATCGAGAGGCCGGCGCCTTGGTCCGAGACGGTTACTTGACCGAGAAAGATAACTTCTGGTGCCTCGTCGAAGATGTGCCGAGGCCTACAGCCGATCTGCCTAGGCGACTTCTGGATGACGCCGCTAGGGTCGTGGCGCGGTTTGTGGAAAAGAAACCTGGTGTCCTTACGGACTACGTCTACGAAGGATTCCCCTGGTTTACGGCGAACAGCAGCGTTCGAAGGCTCTGCACACGACCGGCGGCACCGGCAGCGGTGCACACCGTCGGCTATGAAGGATGGCAGGTCGACGGTTTCCTGAACATGCTCATGCGGTCTGGCATTCGGCGTCTCATCGACGTGCGGAACAACCCTGTCGCCAGGCGATATGGCTTTCACAAGTCAACCCTCGACCGCCTGTGCGGCAGGGTCGAGATGGAGTACGTTCACTTCCCACAGCTCGGCATCCGTCCCGAACTCCGGCGGAACCTGGAAGGCCCGGCGGACTACGAGGCTCTCTTCGCCCAGTACGAGCGCGAGACGCTTCCGCGCGAGACCGAGGCGGTGAACAAGGTTGCGGGGCTTATGAGCGGAAGGCCCGCCGTCTTGATGTGCGTGGAAGCCAACCCGCAGCGGTGCCACCGCAGTCGCTTGGCGAAGGCAGTTGCCCAAGTAGCAGCCCTGCCCGTGCGCCATCTCGGGGGAAGTGGATGAGGCCGGGCTTTGAACTCACCAAGGTCTTGATTACCGTTATGACGTATCCATATCCCTCGCGAGAGTACCGGGAGACGGTGTGCACGGCAGGTATCACCGAGGCGGGCCAATGGGTCCGTCTGTACCCCATAGACTATCGCTATCGGCCGGAGCACCAGAAGTTCAGGAAGTGGCAGTGGATCGAGGTGGCACTGGCGCCCTGGGGGTACGGCACGGACCAGCGAGCGGAGAGCCGCGAGCCTGATCTCTCAACTCTTCGGATTCTCGGCGAGCCGATCCCGACGATACATGCGTGGCGAGAACGCAGGGCGCTCATCGACCACCTACCTCATCACACGGTCATCGAGCTCGAGGCGCTCTATGCCTCTAGCCGGATATCGCTCGGCATCGTGCGGCCCAAGAAAGTGCTGGATTTGAAGGTCACGCCGGTCGAACGGGAGTGGCCGGCCAAGCACAAGGCATTGTGGTCGCAGATGCGGCTCTTCGGCGAGCAGAAGCCCCTGCGGAAAATCCCCTACAAGTTCCAGTATGTCTTCGAGTGCGAGGACAGCGACAAGCCTCATCAGGTCATGAACGAAGACTGGGAGCTCGGCGTTCTTTTCCTGAAAGAACTGGACAGCAAGCGCTCCGAGGAAGCCGCGGCGAAGAGTGTTCGCCAGAAGTTCCTCGAAGAGGTATGCCGCGAGGACAGGGACACGCGATTCTTCGTGGGCACGCGTCATCCCTTCAACGAGTGGCTTGTCGTCGGCACGTTCTGGCCGCCTAGAGAACGCCAGAAGCCCTTGTTTCCCCTGTAGTCACGCTTTACGTGCGTGATTGTCGTTAGGGACGATCGAACGGTCATTCTCCGGCTTGGACGGAGGTGGGTTAGTGCGGGATGCGACGCGAAACATCTTCTACTGGTTCCGGGGGCCATCCGGTGATGATCAGGTGGCTCGCGGGCAATTGGAGAACAACCTGACGAAGTCCCTGATTACCGTCCTGGAACACTGTGACCGCAAGGCCGTGTTGGCGGCGCTGCTCAAGAAGCTTGAAGCTTCGGCCGTCCGGCGATGTCGCCTTCTCGCTTCAGCGAAGGCCTGTCCTGGCAGGAACGGCGCGAAACCGGGTCGTCCTGGGGGTCACTGGGGGCGAGACCGAGCTGGCCGAGACGCCGCTCAAGGTCGAGGCCGGCCGCCCCGATGCATGGATCTTTGCGGACACATGGACAATTTTGGTCGAAGGGAAGGTCGGTCCGAGGATCACGAGCGGCCAGATCAAGGCCCACGCGAAGGCCGTCGGCTGGATCCCTGGAAGCTATAGAACAGTCTGCACTTCCTGGCACGAACTCTACCGCATGCTCAGGTGCGCCAAGACGGATATCCCCGCCAGGGACCAGGTCAGCCACCTACTGCTGAGTCATTGGCTCTCATACGTGGAGAATCAAAACATGACCGAGTTCGAGCGCCTGGAGGCCTTTGATTTCGACTTCCCCAACCTGCCAGAGGAAGAACGCCGCGCGCTGCTGCCCCAGAGCAAGAAGCGACTGCGCGCCTTTGCCGTTGCGCTCGCGAAGCGCTCGCCTGTCAAGCGCATCGCACACCTCTACGCTCAATCCCGGCCCGAGCAGTGGAAGTTTGGAGAACCCTCCGCCAAGCCGGGCCGAGGCCTCTGGTTCAACATTGGCGGTGAACCATCGCACCGGTCGTGGCACGCCACGGTCTTCTATCAGCCGCGCGGCCTTGCCGTGACCGTGCTCAACTCGGGGAACCACCTCGCGCGCAGGCTCTGCAAGACGGGGGTGGACGGTTTCCGCCATGTCGTGGAGATGGCTGCCGTAGCGAAGGGCGTTCTCGTGGGATGCAGGCGAGCCTGGTATCACGACCCGAAGAGTCCCTTCAAAGGGCAGCACATCGCGCGGGCCGATGAGCTGGTATTGGTCGAAGCGCACGCTCTGGATAAGGGCTCGCGAGACGCCTTTGCCCTGATGCTGAAGAACACGATGGAGAGGCTATTGACAGGCAAGCGATGGCGTACGGAGTTGCATGTGCGGCAAAACGTGCCGTGTGGTCGGCTCCTCCCACTTCCCCTCGGCAAACAGGCGGCCCTCGTGGCAGATGCCGCCGACAACCTGCATCCGATACTCCGGTATCTGCTTGAGTCCTGAGCGAGCCCTGGGGGGCCGCGCGTACTAAGGCGCCCTGCCGGCCCCGTGATCAATTCCTGTTCAGCCGTCGCCATAAAACATCGTCCAGTTCGGCTCGTGTGATACGCCCGCCGAAGGCAGAAGCGATCTCCTGATCCGCAGCGTCCTGCAGCGACCCATAGTCGGCCTCACTGATCTGCGCGATGCTGGAGGCGGAAAGGCACAGCGCGTGTTTCTGCCTGAGATGGTTCATGATGGGCGTGTCGATTGCGAGGTGCAGAAGGGGGCGAATCCGCCGTGCCGTTTCGGACGACGGCAGGGAGCAGTAGTAGATGCAGGCCTTGAGTGTGACGTCCAAGACTTTTGCTCCATGCCCGTACGATGCGCTGGCACCTGTTTTGGCCATGCGCACGTTTCGGACAAACGCCCGGCAAAAGCGCCGATGAATGCCCTCGAACTGGCGTCTGGTCCTGACCCCGCCCAGTCTATCGAGGGTCCTACTCAGCATCGTCTTGATCGGAGAAGCGGAGCCTTTCTCGAACACGCGCAGCATGGCCGTGAAACCCACCGCCATGTCGATGATATTGAGTTTCCGGGCTTCGGCGACTTCGCGGATGTGCCTCATGACTCGCCCTCAATTTTGGGGGTAGGGGGAGTAGTACGGCCCCAATGATACCACATGACGGGTGCGTGCGCCCCGCCTCTATATTACCGGCCCGACACATCGGGCCGGGCGGCGGTAGGTAGTGAAGGGGAGCGTGCACCATGGCGGATAGACGTGACCCGCGGGCGCGGCGAACGGCCAGAACACGGCGCCCCCCCAAGGTGCGGGGGGCTTTGGGGCGCGTGCGTTTTCGGTTGATGGGGGAAGGGGGAGGCTTATAATCAGCGCGGAATGCCCTTCGAGAGCCTCAGGGCCCTGAGCAAGGTCGAAGGGCGGATTGCGGACCCGCCGTCGCCGGGGCTTCCACCTTCGCCGAGGCTACGGCGGACAAGATGGCGGGCAGGTTGCGGATTGAACGGCGGACCCGCCCCGCCACAGGCGGGCAAGCTTCGCCCCTTCGACAGGCTCAGGGCTTCGGAGGGCAGGCAGCGCGCGGCGGGACTCGGCATGACAGGCAAACGCACTGGCGGGCAAGCCGCCAGTGGCACCCGGGGCTTCAATGGGCGTATGGGGGCGTACGAATGACAATTCTTTACATTGATGCGTTTTCGGGGATAAGCGGGGACATGTTCCTCGGGGCGCTGCTCGATGCGGGCCTCGCGGAAGCGGACCTGCGCGCGGCGCTGGCGAGCCTGCCGATCGAGGGGTATGAACTGCTCGTGCGGAAGGAGAAGCGCGGGGGCCTGGAAGCGACGCGGGTCGAGGTCAAACTGGCCGAGGCCGAGCAGCCGCATAGGCACCTGCATCATATCGAGGAAATCATCGACCAGTGCGGAGTGCGGAGTGCGGAGTGCGGAGTGAAAAATAAGGTGAAAGCCGTGTTTCGGCGGTTGGCGGAGGCGGAGGCGCGGGTGCACGGCACGACGGCGGAAAAGGTCCATTTCCACGAGGTCGGGGCGGTGGATGCGATCGTGGACATCGTCGGCGTGTGCGCGGGCCTTGAGATGCTGGGCGTCGAGCGGGTCGTCGCGAGTCCGCTGCCGATGGGGTCGGGGTCAGTGGATGCGGCCCACGGTCGGTTGCCGGTCCCTGTGCCGGCGGTGGTGGAGTTGATGAAGGGCGTGCCCAGCCGCCCGTGCGATGAGGAAGGTGAATTGACGACGCCGACGGGAGCGGCACTCGCGGTGACGCTGGCGGATGCGTTCGGCCCGATGCCGCCGATGGTTATCGAGAAGGTCGGTTACGGCGCCGGCAGCCGTGAGGGTAAGCATGTGCCGAATGTTTTGCGCGTCCTGGTGGGCCGGGCGGTTGGCCAGACCGACGCCGCCGAGGCCGACACGGTGTGGCTCTTGGAGGCGAACGTGGACGATGCGAGCGGGGAGACGTTGGGGGCGGCGACGCAGGCGCTTTTCGAGGCGGGGGCGCTGGACGTCTGGCTCGTGCCGGCGACGATGAAAAAGGGCCGGCCGGGCGTGGTCCTGGCGTGTCTGGCGACCGAGGGGCTGGTGGCGGCGGTGGAGGACGCGATTTTCCGCGAGACGACGACGTTCGGCATCCGGCG
>Ga0307380_10005696_pt1 | contig 16503 bp, 29 predicted proteins | sample UN3MG_FD_202239 | JGI IMG/M metagenome (GOLD analysis project Ga0307380, IMG submission 202239) | Soil microbial communities from Risofladan, Vaasa, Finland - UN-3 | ecosystem: Environmental > Terrestrial > Soil > Coastal area > Acid sulfate soil | place: Finland: Risofladan, Vaasa | collected...
ATTTAATAAATTGAATAAGTACTCATTAGAGATCATTGAGGCCAGAATACTTCAAGCCCTTGCCCCCATTGAGCGGGAGCTGGTCATAAAGCTCAAATTCAAAGGCGGGAAGTTCCAAGATAAAAAAGCAAACCTCAAATTAGAAGTGGTGCTTAGGAACGAAGATGGCACAGCATTCAATCAGGAAGAGGAGGATTTCAGAAACTGCTGCAGCAGACATGGCTTTGATCCAGAAGACCTGGGCCGGACATTCACATCCAGCGGAAGACAGTTCAAAATCACCGGCCTGAAGCCCCGGAATCCTAGGTACCCGATCATCGCGGAACGCAGCGATGGCAAGCAATTTAAGTTCCCGGCAAGCATTGTTCGAGATAGGCTGGGCATAATTGATTGTCGTAAGAATATCTTCGATACCACCAAGAATATCCAAATAGTTGGTCCTTCCCAAATAGGATCATCCAAGGATAAGGGGCCAATAATGAGAACCGACAAACAGGTATTGGAAGTTTTAAGTCTCAAGAAAAAACTACTTGGGCAGATAAAACAAGGTTTGTTATCTCAAGATGAAGCAGAAAAGATAATCGAGAATTTCGTGAAGAAACAAAATGATTGCTAATGGTTCAGAAGATTGTCATGAACAAGCGACAGAAGCGGTACGAATGTGAAATGGAAGCGTACTGTGAATGCTGTGAGGATTGAGGATGCCAAATCATATGAATAGATTAAATGAGGAGGAAGCAATGGCAAAGACCAACGAACAAAAACAGGAAGAATTCAAACATGAAATAACCCAAGACATTCTTAGGGTTGGTTCCTTTCTCCAAAATGAAGAAAGGATGGATGCGGATACTGCAGGAACAGTAATAGAAGATCTTGAACGCACCGTTCAAAAAATCAATAATTCCGAACTTATTAATTGGGAAGAAGGTTTATGAGGAAACTATGATACTTAATCGGCGTATTTTTCGGCTCACGTTGCCCGGTCTGTTATTCTCAAAATTTCACATTTGTAATGCACTTGGCTTGTGATAGGAATGAATGCCTCAATTGTGGACACAAATGGACAGACTAAAAAGATATGTCAAATCATACGAACAGATTAAATGATGAGGAAGCAAAAATGTTTGATAAGCTATTCTCCAGATTCTGTAAGAAGGAAGAAGCTAAAAAGGATGTGATAGCCATCCATGAAGATCTTACAAGCATCTTCCGTTATCACATTGCTATCAACGGGGAGCCCCTTTGCGGCTACACAAGAACAATACAGCAATCAATACCATTAGCAGCCTGGGGAATGAAAACGCATCTAAGGGAGACCTACTGCCAGGTATGTGCAGAAAGAGCTAGGGCAAGAGGAATACTAAGAAAGATGGAGGACTAATGCATATCCAATCACTTATTCTTACCGTAGCTTTGGCATCCACCCCAGTAGTTCCAGGAGTAACAGTGAACGATATCGTTCCGCCCCAGACATTTTTAGATATCCATCCGGAACTACATATAGATAATGGCGCCGATGAATGGATAGAGCAGCGGATTTCTAATCCGTAGGTCGGGGGTTCGAGTCCTCCCTGGCTTATTCTGGGTCGGTGGTGTAGTGGTAACATGGTGGGTTCCAACCCCACTGCCGAGGGTTCGATTCCTTCTCGACCTGTTAAATTAAAATGAAAGGATAAAAATGCTATATGTAATACTTGCCAGTAAAATCTTACTATGGGTAATTAAAGTACTTTGTCTGTGGGGCAGCATAGATCATTTAGGAATAAATATCACTTCCGCTCTTAGACAAGACACTAAAGTCAACAACAAAAATTTAAGAAACGGAGCCATGCTGACCACTGCTTTTATCATTTTACAATGGATGATATAAATGATAAAGTGGAAGGAATAGGTATGTATTTCTGAAAATAAATAGTACCTATGTACTCTATCCCAAGTATAATAAGATAAACTAGGGAATAATCCCTAATGATAGAAAGAGCATATAGATAAAAGGAATAGAGGAGATGGACGACAAGAAGAATGTGGAGATAGTATTCAAAGATGAACTAGCAAAAATACGGAATGAAGAGATTCGAAATTATGTGATAATCTTTTTCGATGAATTAGGCAAGGATTACTTTTGGACGTGCCCAGCCAGCACATCTGGAAAATACCATCCTAAACTATCATTAGGTCGAGGTGGCTTAGTAAGGCATACAAAACTTGCTGTCTGGTGGGGTCTTCAATTAGTGGAAGCAATGTCTGAATACCCTGAATTCAAAGACATCCCGAGAACAAGACTGGAAGATGAAGTTATCGCTGCTCTTTTAATGCACGACATGCATAAGAATGGCATAGGACTGAATGCTAGGGGTTTTCCTAAAGGCGGACCTAAAGTTTGTGGAACCCACGGCTGCGATTTAGCCAGAGCAATTGATGAATGTCTACCAGATGATGATGAGGTCTTTGCTAGAATCACTGAAGGAATCGCTGGACATATGGGTAAGTGGACTACGGATAAGAACTCCCGTCCCAGTAGCCGAGTAGATCCCACGATGAGAGCCTTCGTTAGATTAATCCACCTGGCCGATTACTGTGCAGCCAAGAAGGTGGATGATGAAATGAAACGATTAGAAAAGAAATAGGAACTAAATTATGTTTTATATTGGATATGAGGATAAAGGTCCCAGTGGTGTTTGTGGACAAACAGTAAGTAATACTGCTCCCTGGAGAAAATTATTCATTTTTCATACCGAAGAAAAAGCTAGAAAATTCATAAATAATCTGCAATCGTATGGAAGAAGTCAACCCAAAATAATAGGATTTTGGTCAGATGAAAAAGAAAACTACTATGATGAAGTAATAGTCGATGAATAAAATAAATTAAAAAGGGGAAATAATGTTAGACAAGAATCTTGAGTATGCTGGTTTTGCAAGAGGCAGATATTCAAAGGCGCCGTGGGATAATAAGAAACTTCCCGTTAAGAACTTCCAACGTGTCAAGATTATATTTGAAGATGACATAGGTTGGTATGTGGAATCTTTGGAAAGAAATGATGCCTCCGGCAACGGAATAAGATACTCCGTCAAGAAGAGCTGCTTTGTTTTAAAGGCAAGGAATATCCCATTGGTAGGCTTTAAGGATTTTTGGGCAGCATACGTTCGAAAACTGCACCCGACTACAAATGGTGAGACAATTTGGACAAATTGCTTAAACTGGGTTCTGGACCAAATCCAAAAGGATGGTCTAGATGAATTAGAAAAAAGAATTTGTGAGGAACTTGGAGAGTGAGTATAATGAAAGCCTGTCCAAAATGTAAAACCAAATTTCCGGATGATTCAAAAATTGAATACTGTATTTGCGGGCATAAGTTCAACAAGCCTGTGACTTTCAAAGATATAATGCCAGATGTAATGTCTGATATGTTTGGTGGTTTGGGGAAGAAGGAAGAGGAGTGATGCTAACTAAAGAAGAAATGGAAGAAGCTATTAATCGAATGGTACCTTGGTTTATCTTTATCCATTCTGAAAACATAGAATTTGGTGATCAACGCGGATTTTTGCCAAATCTTTCAGATATAACTAGAATAATATCTCATCTAAAAACAATAAAAAGAAAAGGTCAAAAGGGTATAGATGAATATAATAGAATAAGAATGATGGAACTACATATAGAACAGGATGAATTAAATAATGCAGCAAGGGGATATACTGGTCCAAAAAAGAAAGGCTTTATCTACTTTGCAAAGAAAGGTAAATATGTAAAAATTGGTAGAACAAAAAATGTGGAAGGTAGAATATGTAATTTATCTGGAAAACATCCGGAAGAAACACCAATAGAATTACTGCATTCCATCCATACTGAAGATATGATGGGAGCAGAAAAAGCTTTTCATGACTACTTTTCAACAAAAAGAATAAAAGGAGAATGGTTCCAATTAACTGAAGAAGATATTGAGTGCATAGGAGAAGTGAAAGAAATATAATGCCTATTATCAAAACCCTCAAAAAAGAAAAAGATTTTGTACAAATAGATAATGCTTTAGCACGGAATGTTGATCTAACCTATGAAGCTAAAGGTATGCTTCTAGAACTACTGTCCCGACCAGCTAATTGGAAAGTACGTAAGAACCAATTGGCACGCCCTCACACAAAGCAAAGTAAAATTACACGAATAGTAAAAGAGTTGCAAACCCACGGATATTGTAGAATCATACAAGTAAGAAATGAAAATAACCAAAGGATCAAAGACAGGCTATGGATCATAAGTGAGAGCCCAAAAACTGAAGAAGAGTGGCTTGAAATTGATGGTACCTTCGAAAACCTTAAGTTAAGAGAATCAGCCCTAGAAACACTTGATTTTCTTAAGTTAAGAGAATCAGCCCTTAATAATACTATAAAAGAAACAAATACTTATGAAGAACACACTTCCAATACTAAAGTATTAGAAGGTTCCTTATCCTCGAAAGAATCTTCCACCTCAAAAAAGAAAATATTCACAACAGATTCCGTGCCTTACGTAATGGCATCATATCAATTAGATTCTGTTTTAGAAACAGTACCTAATTTTAGAGGGAAGGATTGGGAAGGAAATAAAAAATACCGAGAACGTACTTTACAGAGTTGGGCAGATGTGCATGATAAAATGATTAGATTAGATAAAAGAGATGATAGTGAAATAATGGACATCATAGATTTTGTAGCAAAGGATTCCTTTTGGTGCACTAATGTTTTATCTGCAGGAAAGTTAAGAGATCAATATGATAGGCTTCTCCTTCAGATGAATAATAGAAAAAGCTCACCAATAGAATCCCGACAAGATGTTCAAACACCCTTAGAAGATCCGGATCATGAACTTACTCAAGAGATCATAATTAAATACTGTCAACTTATTGGAACGAATCTTGATGATTATAACATGACGCAAGAACGAAAGAACAAGTTCATTCAAACTACTATACTAATGACAAAATTCTTTTCTAGAAGTAAAGGTAGAATAATGAAAACAACTTGGGTAGATTTCCTTATGCGGTGTATGCAACTTCAGCGTTTAGATAAAGGAGAAATTGTCCATCCAGGTCACTTATGTTCCGTAAAGGGTACTTGGGACACACTTATGCCCCATCATCTAAAAGATTTGGGACTTTGGTATGAATAACTATACGAGGAGAACATATGAATTCTTTGAAAAAATTTATTGAGGCCATGGAAAATAATAGTCAAGACGAGCCCATGGCACGAAAATGGATTTATGGATTAAAAGAAGAGTGTTTCCAAATGTCTGTAAGACTGCTTCGCTTTTCTCTATATCCAGATCTTCTTCCTGAGAAAGCATTGCCAGAATATATTAATGTTGTTCTTAAGATTCTAGAAGATCCGCAAAAGAATCTTATTAACACTCTTGGGGAAAAGGTTAGACAAAGTTTACTCATACTTTTGAATAGGCAGGATAGCCAGGAGGAGCCCCCGGACCCAGTCCTACAAATAAAAATCGATCGTATTCGCGAAATACTAGCAAATGCCGTGTAGATTTTTTAGTATGGGCAATGTGCTGCATAAGAAGATTAAGCACGGTACGGGAGTTGTACGGGAGTTGTACGGATATATGTTAGCATTCATTAGATGATAAAGAAAGGTTGGGAGAATAGAAATGGATCAGAGACCTTCAGATAAGGAAATACTAGACTTCTTACAGGAACAGACGGATAATGGTGAATACACTGGAAAGGTTATATTTCGTTGGAGTGGTTGCGGTCGAGGGTGGAGATTACATGAGACAAGTAGGGTAGACGCTGTTCAGGATGTTCGTCAAGCAATAGTAGATAGGATGCCTGTAAAAACGGAATCTGTTATGCAGAGAGCTTGGCGAGAGGGGTTGGAGGAAGGGATGACAGAATTAGAAAAGGAAGTGCTAGAAATCGATGGAGAAGAGTCGAAGAAGCTAGGAGCGAAGCCCAGAGTGGTTTTGCATAAATGGTATTGCCGTTCTTGTGATTTTATAATATATCGTGATCAAAAGGATAATCAATGGATACCTTGTCCTAACTGCGGTCTAGATTTTGAGTGGTCTAAATGCACCATTCCTTTTCGAGTTATCAAAGTGGCGGAAGAAGAGGAAATGGAACGTGGACTATTTGATCAGAAAAATAGTATGGATCGGATTCTAAAGGAGGATGCCCAGCTTAGACAAACCATAGCTATGCTAAGAGGGAAATTAAAAGATAAGGAGAAGTTATTACGGGAAGCAATAAAGGAGGCCAATAAAAGGCCCTGTCAAGGTTGCCTGGAGAATCATCCCATAGGTACGATATGCCCTCCCCATGAAGTACGCTCATCTAAACCCAGGGAGGCACATTTTCATGAGCAAATACAAAATAAAGATACAACTATAGAGGAACTCCGAAGTATAATAAGTAGGATGGAAGAAGATCAGAAGAAGCTTAATGTTGAAGTGGATCTCAGCAATGCAAGATGGGTTATTCTCGGAAAACTTATGAATAAGGAGTGATGCTATTTAAGAGAAGGAGGTGAGGGGTAATGGTATTTAAGAGAAGGGGGGTGAGAGATGAGGGCTATGATACAATTTTGGATTTTGGTTGCGTTGGCTATAATTGCAACTAAGTTAGCGGATATTTGTGAAGCAATCAAAAGTTTACAATAAGAGAAGGAAATGATGCTATTCAAAGATGATCTGGACTTTCTAAGTAACTTCTATCCTAACTATTTGCATTGGAAGGGAACTATTTGGCCTACAGTTGAGCATGCTTTTCAAGCAGCCAAGTGCAGATGGCCAGAGGATGAAGAGACTATCCGGAAGGCTCCTTCTCCTGCCATAGCTAAACATATAGGCAGAAAAGTACTTCTAAGAAATGATTGGGAAAAAATTAAAGTAGATGTAATGACGGATCTAGTTTGGCTTAAGTTTGAGCAGAGCATTGAACTGCAAGAAAAGCTGCTCAGTACGAAGGATGAATATCTTGAGGAAGGAAACTACTGGCATTCAAACTTTTGGGGAACTTGCTACTGCAAGAAATGTGAAAAGGTACTCGGCCAGAATGTTCTGGGTATTATCCTGATGGCGGTTAGAGAGGAAAATCGTGAAAGATAGCGTTATTTCCCAAAGAATGGTTGACGCCTTTGTCTATCTGGCTATAACAGATACTAAATTTCTTGGTGCGGTTAAAGGGGTAGTTCTTCCTAAGCATTTCAAAAATTCTACCGTTAGGGAAGTAATCAAACTATGCTACAACTTTTATGATGTAACTAATTCTGCTCCGAAGAATCATTTGCATGATGAACTGGTCACATCTCTTGGAGGAAAGAAGGATGAAAAGAAAGAATTCATTCTCACCTACCTTGAAAAAATACAAAAAGTAGATCCACCAAATAAAGAGTACATCCTATCTCGAGTTAATAAATACATTCAAGCCATAGAATTTGAGGATGCGGCAGTCAAGTTTATTGATATAGCTAGCAAGGGAAATTTTGAAGAAGCCCGAGAGATTATGCAGCGAGCTCTTCGTGTGGGAGTTACAACTGAAGATATAGGTATAGAATATTTTAATGCGACTTATCCTACTTATCTATCAGAAGAGAGGACTTCCGGTTATCTTATGCCTTTAGGTTTTGATGTGCTGGATCAACGATTGCCCAGAGGAATAAGGAGAACAGATTTTATCTGCATCTTGGGCGGTTTCAAGGGAAAGAAATCCTGGTCGTGTGTTAACCTAGGGGAAGTCGCCTTATTCCATGGTTTGAAAGTTTTACATATTAGCCACGAACTTTCTGCGGAAGATACAGAATTGCGATATGATATGGCTATAAATCAATTAGCCAGCGACCCACCGAGGGATGGGGGAGGTAGACCTGTTGTTTCTTTTGAAGACTATGATGATGGTGGTACCCAAATAGATAGTTGGGAACAAAGAGTGGATACTGTTCATAACGTTCCATTAGTTATGCGGGGAAGAAAAAATTTAGCAGCATTTGGTGGCAACCTTATCATAAAGAAATACCCCATGGGTAGATGCACTATGGGGGAGATCAATAGGTATTTGGATTATCTGGAAACATATAAGGGATTCATGCCAGATATAGTTATCAATGACTATGTAGAAAAGATGTTCGTCCCGGATAAGGGCAGTAGGCACGATGCTATCAATGATATGTATCTTGAGAGCAAAGCAATAGCTGATGAACGAAGACTAGGCATGGTTACGGTTAGCCAGGTGAATAGAGCAGCATTGCAAAAAGCTATTATGGCACAAGGTGATACTGCGGAAGATATTCGTAAGGTGGGCAATGTGGATCTTATGCTTGCCATATCCCAGAGTCCAACCCAGCAATCTACAAACCTAATGCAGGCATGGGTTTTAGCAAATAGGCATGGTGACCAATTTTTCGGTTGTACGTTCAATACGAATTTAGCAGTTGGTCAAATGGTTATGGATTGTTGGCCGCTTCGAAGAGAAGCTGCTGGCGGAGGAGCGATATGATAAATCAAGAAAAAGACAGGTTTCCAGAAGCTCAAAAAACAATAGACGAAATGCGGTTCCATATTCGCCTTGTTCAAAAATATCTAAGTCATCTTATAGATAAATTGACAACACGTGGTGTCCATCATGATGAATCTAAATGGGATGAAGAGTATGAATTCCCCCTCTTTCTGAATTATACTCCAAAGTTGAAAACCTGTAGTTATGGTTCTCCTGAATACAAGCAGTACTTAAAAGAATTGAAGCCAGCTTTAGATCACCACTACCAATTGAATAGACATCATCCTGAGCATCACAAAGGTGACCCAGGAGGAATAGCCGGAATGAATTTAGTTGACCTTATGGAAATGCTATGTGATTGGTTAGCAGCAACTGAAAGGCATCCGGATGGAAACATCCTTAAGAGTATTGAAATAAATCAAAAGAGATTTGGTTATAGTGATGATGTAAAAAGTATATTAGAAAGAACAGCAGCAATACTTATTCCATATATCGAAAGGAACAATAATGAGAGCACTGCGTAATCTGACATCAGTAAGTACAAAGTATGTTGAGGGTTCGCCCCTTCCCTTCCGAGTAGTAGCCGTGCGAAGAAACGGATCTGTGGTGGAGGCAGGTGGGAAACTTCTCAGGACGGCCGTGATCGCCCTTATGGCTTTGCTAACCAATGAACGGGTACCTAAGACAATTCTCGATCAATTAATGACTATAGAAGAGAAGGTTGACAGAAGAATTTTCGAGGTGCTATGATGACTGCGGAAGAAGCTATACAAATTATTCAAAGAAATATCGCCGCCGGGGCTGTTTCAATTTCATGGGTGGAACAGTTCCTTAAACAATTTCCAATGCAATATCCAATGGAAATAGGTGAGCGGGCAGATAATTTAATACTCAAACAATTACTTCAAATAGCTATTTGCCCGGAATGTGATGGTAGTGGGATCAATGCTCAACAAGTTGGGGAGCAGGAATGGGAAGCCGTACAATGTCAGTGGTGTGATACTAAAAATAACATATTAAAAAATGACTGAATTCAATTACAAATCGTTAACTAAAGAAGATGTGAGTGCTATTTTTGCGGATACTTTACAATTCGCGATAGACCCCATGTGGCATCAATTGATTTCTTTGGCTTTCGCCTCATCGCACGATCGTGTGGCGTACCTACATGGCGTGGGGACAGGAAAAACACTGACTTCCCTCTGGACAACCCAACTTTGGAACAATAAGAGAATTCTAGTGGTTTGTCCCTCCTCTGCATTTAGTGCCTGGGAACGGGACATAAATAAATATACTGACTACTCTTATGAATTTCTAACTGGTTCTGGCAAGGAAAGAAAAGCTAAACTAAAAAAACCGAAGGATATCTCCATCTGTAATTACGAAGGTTTGAAAACTATATATGCTAATTTGAAAAAAGGTATGGGGTGGAAAATACAATATAGTTTATTTACTCACAACTTTGACTCCCTTATTCTAGATGAAGTCCATCGCTGTAAAGCATATAATTCTCTTCAGAGCAACATATGCTATGCTCTTTCTAAAAGGGCTACCCATGTGGTTGGACTAACAGGAACGGCTTTTGATTCGGACTTACTTGAGCCTTTCAATATTTATAAAGTTATTGATTTAGGAAAAGCTCTTGGTCACAATTTCTTCAACTACAGACGAAGATTTTTCAAACCGGGTTTTTATAAATGGGAAATCAAAAATGATGTGGAAGAAAAGATATTAAGTCTGATGGCTATATCCACCATATCTTTTGAGAGAGAAGAATGTTTTGATTTGCCAGAGATACAAGAAGTGATTCGTGAGATAGATCCATCACCAGAGTTTCTATCTTATCAGCATAAATTAATATGTGAAGAAGATATGAAAGTAGGTTCATATGTTATAGATGCAGAGAAGATAAAAGCTAAACCTGCGATACTGCGAGAACTATGTGGAGGATTCTTCTATTACAAAAAGGATGACTCCGATGTGAAGGAAACTTATTTTCTTAAGAAGAATGCTAAAATGGAAGCACTGATAGATCTTCTTGGGGATACTACAGGTAAGGTCATTATCTTTTATTTACATATTGCAGATGGCAAAATGTTACAGAAGGCATTGAATAAAAATAAAATAGGTTTCCGTATGATAAAAGGCGGACAGAGTCGAGTGGAGAGGAAGCAACAAGAAAAGGATTTTTGGGACATCCCCAATGTTAAATGTATGTTAACTCAAATTGGCACAGGATCCGAAGGATGGGACGGCAGTGTAGCCAACCTATCTGTATTTTATACGTTAGTGGCTTCTCCTAAAGTGCGAAAGCAGTGTATCGGTAGAATGCACCGTAAAAATCAACAAAATAAATGTTTGGTTGTGGATTTGCTTCTTAAGCATTCTGTAGATGTAGCTGTGATTAAAAATCGTGGAAAAAGGATGGACTTCGTTGCTACAGCTATGCAGTACATGCGAGACTATGGGGGAGTAGAGAATATTTGATAGATGTCAATTCAATCCGAAGTATAATACTGTGGAATATTTATAGGAGAAATAGAATGGAAGATATGAATGAATCTCGACCGTGCATCCACTGTGGTTGGGCAATGGGCGAACGAGAGGGCGAACCTCTTTGTGAAAAGTGTGGTGGAAAGATAGCAAAAGAAATAACAAATCACTATGTTATGTGTGAGGAAACTGAAAAAAGTCGTGAACAAATGATCCAAGGTATTCAAATGTTTTTAGAAGGAATGGGTTTGGATCTTGAAGATCAGCATCTTAAGGGAACACCAGAAAGGGTTGCTCGAGCATGGATTACTGAATTTGGTAGTGGGTACGCAATTACTGAAGAACAGATTAAAAAATTACTATCTGTTGATTTTGAAGAAGAATGCGATGAAATGATTGTGGTTAAGGATATTCCATTTATATCTCATTGCTCACATCACATTGTGCCTTTCAGTGGCACAGCAAAAATAGGATACGTGCCCAACAAAAAGGTTGTAGGTTTATCTAAACTCGCAAGAGTATTGGATGCCTATGCCTCAAGATTACAAATCCAAGAACGCTTAACTAAACAAGTAGCGGAAGCTGTAATGAAGTATGCTACACCTATTGGAGCAGGAGTAGTTCTAACCGCGACCCATTATTGTATGGCACATCGTGGTGCAAAAAAACCAGGCAGTAAAATGGTCACTAGTTGTTTATTGGGAAGAATGCGGGAAGATAAATCCATGCGAGAAGAGTTTCTTAATTTTTAATGACATGGAAAAAGTAAAAATAGATAATATTGTGTTTTTAACAATAACCTCTTGGAGAGGAACTAGCGTAGGGGCTACTCATTGGTATGGAAGATTGCGATCCCATTCTGGTGAAAATGAGCATGATGTGCTTCACACTTTGAATAAAGTAGAAGCAAAGATTTTATGCAAAAAGAGGGGATGGTCCCCAGGCCATGGGTATGTTGCTGGGGAGAAAGTTGAAGGTTTTGATAGTCGAGAATCTGTTGTTCGGACGGCAAAAAGACAGTATAAGAAGTATTTTCCTTTAGCTACAGTATTGATTCTTGGAAGATGTTCAACAGCAGATCCGCAAAGAGTACTTCTTGGACCAAAAAAGTTCAAGCAAGCGATCAATAAAATTGTTGATGAGTTTGAAGAATTGGATGGCTGGGAAAATGAGAGTGAGGAAGCAGTACAAAAGGTGTGGGATAAATGGCAAAAGCTGTGGCCACAAAAATGGTCTTGAGGAATTATGCACACTCGTCAAATAGTCACTACTATTCTGGATGAACTGAATATTCCCTGGTGGGAGGAAGGAACGAATGTTTCTGTAGATTCAGTCAACATCCAGTGCCCGTTTCAAGACTGTGGGGACCACTCTAATCATATGGGCATTTTTGACGATAGCATGCTATTCTCCTGCTGGAAGTGTAAGAGGAAGGGACACTTCTCTTTCTTGTTACAGGTCATCACAGGGAATAGTAGCACAGAATGTCAGGATATGATTGATGAAGTATCCGGAGCTAAAGATAAAGATGGAGTGGATAGAATATCGGATGCTTCCGGATCTTGGCAAGGTAGGAAGGAGGAAGCGAAGACAGCCGCCACCACCTCACCTTTGCCCAAGTATTTTGAAAAAATAGATTCAGGGATAAACTATCCATTGCTCCGCAAATATTTACGAAGGAGAAATTTATCTATGGAGCATGTTGTAGAACAAGGTTGTGGAGTGTGCAGAGTAGGGCAGTACATGAATAGAATGATTATCCCTATTCATCAGAATCAGCAACAAGTTAGTTTTGCAGCAGCGGATATGACAGGACAAGCAAAAACAAGTTATCTGTACCCAAGCATGTCCATCAATAGTTATCTATATGGATATGATGATGTAGAAAACTTGTTAGTCATCACAGAAGGTATTTTAGATAAATGGCGAGTAGGCAAGGAAGCTATAGCTATGTTCGGTTTGTACCTAACGGATATACAAAAGTCACTAATCCTTAAGTTGGAATTGGATTGCATAGTGTTTTGTTTGGATGGAGACGCTTATTGGCATTCTAGAGAGGAAGCTGAATTCTTTACTCCATATGTAGATAGAGTGGAAGTAATTAGAATACCTTTTACAGAAGATCCAGACAGCTTGGGTACTAAAGAAATATGGCATAGAATACATGACCGATTATTTCCGGAGGCAGTATGAACATGGATATAAAAACCCTACGGCTTATTTTAGCCATTTTTTTAATCGTGGGTAGTTTTGGTATAGCTGCAGTTGATTATTTCGCTCCAGGTCCAGACACAACTTGGAAAACAGTTGTTCTAGGAACAATATATGGAATAGCTAACATTGTGCTTTTCGTTTTTAAATGATAGGAGAAAAAATGCCATACATAAAACCAGAAGATAAACCGGAACTTGATGATATCATTAGCATGTTTCCACAGTTGACAGAGCCGGACCTCGACTATGTGATTACTCAGTTGGCAATTAGGACACTCAAACATATGCCGCAGAAGTTTATATCGCTCAACAAAATCTGGGGAGTCATGACTGGTGCAGCGATAGAGTTTTACCGCAGATTAGTAGGTCCATATGAAGATTTGAAAGCTGCAGAAAATGGAGATGTTTATACAGATATTCGATTGTGGTTCAAAATTTACAAAGAAAAAGGATAAAGAATGAATATACATAGAATCATATATCTTACAACCCGCTGGATGAACCCGTTCAGAACATTCCGCTATTTCAAATCGTGCGTGCGAAGTCTGATAATTTGGTTTCCTGTTATCTGGAATGACAGGGAGTGGGATCAACACTATTTGTATGTGATTCTACATAAGAAGTTGCAACTAATGGAGAAGTATCATCGAGAGCACGGAATTTCTGCAGATGCAGATAAGGTGGCTAAGGATCTTCGAATATGTGTCCATGTGTTGGATAGACTGATAAAAGATGATTACTACCGTGCTCCTCCTGAACAAATAAAAAATATGAAGGAGCATTCCAATTTTATGGACTTTTTGAATAGGGAAATGACAGAAAGGCAAACAAAGGATATTCTTGAAGCAAGTAAAGATGAAGAGTACCGAATCGATCAGGATATTGAACTTTTGTTTACTATGATGCGGAAAAAAATAAGAGGCTGGTGGGACTGATTCTATTTTGATTCTCCCAAAAAGATATTATAATTTATATGTAGGTCGCAGTAGGGAAGAACAATCTATAGGAGAATTTATGGGTAATCCAGAATCAGAAATGAAAATAGTGAAGGATAATGGAAAGTACAGAATAAAGTTTATCAAAGCACCTTTTAGCCAAGTGCTGGCATTCACAACTGGACGGGGAGGTTGTCTTACCACTTTAACTGTTTCCAAATACTCTATTCTTCAGAAAAGGAAATGGTTTTTCGGTTGGTATTGGAAGACCCAGGAAAGAACGAACAGCTCACAAATTTTAGTTGGGTGGATAGATAAATACTTTAAGAAGGGAAGACATGAAATTAAGTAGATCAGAAAACAACAATGCCATAATCGTGCGTCTGCAGAATGTGCGGAAGCATCCTAACGCCGACAGACTTAAGCTGGCCACAGTCTTGGGAACCCAAGTTATTGTAAGTTTGGAAGCCAAAGAAGATGATCTGATGGTTTACTTTGATTCCAATCTCAGATTGTCTCATGCCTATCTGCACCATAACAATCTCTACAGTAGTCCAGAGATGAATATTGACACAACTAAAAAAGGATACTTCGGAAAGAATGGCAAAGTTCGTGCTCAGAAGTTTCGCGGGGAGCTAAGCAATGGATACGTTGCTGATATTGATTCTCTATTCAAAATACCTGAACTATTTAATGATGCCCCCTATTCTCCGAGAGTTGGTGATGAATTTACGCATATAGATGGGATAGAGTTTTGTTCAAAGTTTGTTGTTACTACAAGAATACCCGGGGCTCCTGGCTCAAGAAAAGACAGAAACCAAATGAATATATCCAGTATGTTCATAAAACATTGGAACACTAAGCATCTTATGCGTGAGAACCACAACATACCTGAAAGGGGTACTTGCTATCTTGAAGAAAAGGTACACGGGACTTCAGGAAGAATTGGAAATATGCTTTGCTACGTTAAAAGTCCCTGGTGGAACTGGTGGGCTCCTAAAGAGGAATGGAGAGTGGTAGGAGAAACTAGAAATGTAGATAACACTAACCATCACTGCTCTTTGATTCGAAAAGAGATTGAATGAAAAGTGGCTCCGCATTTACATCGTGGAGAAACTATTTATTATGAGATATATGGGAATGCTGGGGGAAAGCATATTCAAGCTGGCTACCCCTACGATTGCCGTGGCGGTGAATTTAAGGTTGTTTTATATAGAGTCACATTAACTTCTCTAGATGGTTACTGCATAGATTTAAATAGAAAACAGGTATATGCTAGAGCAATAGAATTGGGTATGAATAAACCTTATGTATTTATTAGTGAAAAAATGAGTAAAGAAGACGTTGTAAAATGGGCAATACTATATGCTCAAGGAAAATCTACATTAGATTCTGGGACCTTGAGAGAAGGGATTGCTTGTTGGTTTGAAGACGCAAAGGGAGTTTGGAAATGCTTGAAATACAAAAGTGAAGAATTTTTGTTAGATCAAGATAAACGAACGGAAAGAAATGAAAGTGATGTGGAGGATATTTTATAGAATAATTTTGAGTTTTGTTAAGTTGCGATATGTTTTATTTAGTTCGATTGTGTTACATTATGTTACATTACTTTCCATTACTCCTTTAAAGGAGGCGACGTTTTTGTATTCAGATGAGCAAACAATTAAAGAATTTGTTTCTTGGTTAAGAAATAGTTTCCCTAGGTTTCATTTTGAAATAAAGAAACCACTATTTGTTTTATTTCCTAAACCAATGAAATATACAAGATTTTGGAAGCATCATTGGGCTCATGCTGATATTAGTGTATTTGCTGGAAAAAGATTAGTTTGTGTTATTGAACCAGGCGGTTTCCAACATCTTACAGATGAAAAACAATTAGTACGGGATTACAAGAAGAAATCAATTTGTGAAGAAAATGATGTGTATTTTCTGCCACTTATGAATCAGGCATTAAAAAATTGTGAAAATAAAGAGTTTAGAAAATTGTTAAAGAATGCATTTTACTCAAAGAAAGGTGTAACGTGTCTAATGTAATTGAAAAAAAGTTGCACGTTCGTTTCAAAAGTTTAAGTCCTGTTCTGTTCTGTAAACATTATGATGTAGAAAAATTAGAAAATGAAGAGCCAGGCGATTTTGAAAAACGAACTTGGAAACAGCGAGCACATTATAATGAAGACGGGAAAGTAGTTATCTCTGGGTATATGATTAAAACTACTTTAGAGCTTGCTGCTAAACTTTTAGGCAAAAGAGTTGGTGGTAAAAAAATGGGTAAAGGTTTAAGTCATTATCTTAGACTTGTTCGAGTTGAGGGAGATATTATAACAAAACTTACAGAAGAAACAATAACGGGGAAGAACGCTTTTGTTTCAGCTAATGGCCAAGTTG
>Ga0307380_10005697_pt1 | contig 16503 bp, 9 predicted proteins | sample UN3MG_FD_202239 | JGI IMG/M metagenome (GOLD analysis project Ga0307380, IMG submission 202239) | Soil microbial communities from Risofladan, Vaasa, Finland - UN-3 | ecosystem: Environmental > Terrestrial > Soil > Coastal area > Acid sulfate soil | place: Finland: Risofladan, Vaasa | collected...
ACAGAGGCTAGTAACAAAATATCAGAGATTAAGCACTCGTGATATTAAGCATTACAATGAAGCTAATACTAAGGATGGCTTTATACGACCCTTGTTTGAAGCTCTTGGCTGGGATTTCTCGAACTTGGACGAGGTTGAGGGGGAGAAAACGATAACCTCAGGGCGAGTAGACTATTTATTCAAATTGAATAAAGTATCTAAGTTTTGCCTTGAGATTAAAGCATTGCACGTGGATATAAATGAAGAGAGGTGGATTAGACAAGCGATAGGTTATGCTTATAACAAAGGGGTTACCTGGGCACTTCTTACCAATTTTAAAACTCTTCGAGTTTTCAATGCTGAGCGTGAAACAAGAGACATTAACCAGGTTGCATTTCTTAATATCGCTTGTGAAAACTATCTTTCTGATTTTCACCGCCTCTGGTTACTGTCACGTGAGGCAGTTGATAATGGAGATTTAGATAGGGAGGCTGTAGCATATGGTCGCCTACCACCACGGCTGCCCATTGAGAAGCGACTTTATGCCCAGCTAAGAAATTGGCGGGAAACGCTTTTCAATGAAATCTATATCTACTATAAGGATGATAAAGATGAGAAGCTTTCTTGGTCTCAGGTTGACAAATTAGTTCAGCTCCTGCTCAATCGCCTTATCTTTATTCGCACTGTTGAGGATAGAGGCCTTATAGATATGAATCTATTAGCTGCGCGCCATCAATGGGAGAGTTCTGATGGAAAAACTGACCTTATGGGCAGCATACGAGGCATTTTTAAACAATTCTCCCATTTATATGATAGCGAACTTTTCCCCCAGATTATGGATCCATGGGATTCAATATCTTTACATAACGATAGAATTTTGTCGGACATCATTCAGGGGCTTTATGAGGTTCCTGGTGGTCTAGCTGATTGGAAATTTGACACCATAGGTTCTGATGTACTGGGGGCAGTTTATGAGCAATATTTAGGCTATATCCCAGCGCGGGTTAAAAAAGAGGAAAAAGAAGCGCAGAAAAGGCTTTTCCCAGAAGAGCCTCATATCGGTATCACAGCTAAGAAAGAGAAGAGAAAGGGAGAAGGAATTTATTATACCCCACCGTGGGTGGTGGATTATATTGTGAAGCAGACAGTGGGGCGCTTTATAGAAGAGCGAAGCTATAACGATATACTTAACATAAAAATATTAGACCCTGCTTGCGGGTCAGGCTCCTTCCTGACCCGTGCCTATGAAGAGCTTCTAAACTATCATGCCCGCCAGCAGGGCAAAACCCCGGCTGAGCTTGACCAAGCGGAGCGAACACGCATTTTACTCAGGAATATATATGGCGTTGACCTTGACCAGCAAGCGGTAGAGATTGCCCGCCTCAGCCTTTTGCTGTGTAGCCTTTCCGGACAGGAAACCTTGCCATCGCTGGCCAATAACATTCGCCGGGGCAACTCTCTAATCTCAAGCACGGATGAGGAACTACAGCGCTACTTCGGCGACAACTGGGAGGAGAAGCATCGATTCAACTGGGAAGATGAGTTTCCAGAGATTATGAAGCAAGATGGGTTTGATGTTGTAATAGGTAATCCACCATGGGGGAGCTTTTTCACGGATTTGGAAAAGAAATACCTATACAAATACTATGTAGGTCATCATGGTGAGGCGGAGTCGCATTTGTTCTTTATACAACGGGGTTTACAATTGCTAAACGAATCTGGAATTCTTGGTTTCATAACCCCTAATACATGGCTCTCTGTTTTGAACTCAAAGGAAATTCGCGAGTACTTGATTGAGCACGCAACATTTTATGAGATCTGCGAGCTCTCAAAATATATCTTTGAAGATGCCCCCGACATAGTTCCTATTCTTGTCTTTTTTGGAAAGAAAAATGGCTATCAACGGAGTTGTATTGTCAAGAGAGCAAACGTTATCCGAGTACATGCCAGCAATTTCGGTGATGCATTCACGGTCAGCGAAATCGCGCAGGAGATATGGAGAGGAACACCAAGCAATGTTATAAATCTCCGTATTACATCAGGTGTCAGGCAGATTATCGAAAGATGTCTGACTAAATCGACACCCCTTTCCGAAATTTGCACTGTTCTTTACGGCATCAAGACGGGTGACAACAAGCAGTATTTATCGTCATCAATATCTGACACGCATAGGGTTAAGGCTCTAAAAACCGGGGAGCTTGTCAGGTATCACATTGAATGGAAAGGCATACATCTATGGTGGTGCCCAGAACTGGCGGGTTATCGGGCATCACCCCTTAATGTTCCCAAGATAATCGTGCAATATATTCGAAAATTAAGCCTTTCCAGAAGGATCATCGCGGCATTGGACACAGATGGGCTATATTATCCACTGAATAACTACTCCTATAGCATCTTGAAGGAAGAGCCTTACTCTCTGAAATATGTCCTTGGCATACTAAACTCTGCGCTCATGAATTTCTATTTCGCGAACACATATATTGACTACAACATAAAGCCGACTTATTTGCAGCAACTCCCCATCCGCCGCATCGACTTTGAGAACATTGCAGAGAAGAAGATGCATAATGAGCTGGTGTCACTGGTGGACAGGATGCTTTACCTTAATAGGGGCCTTGCCCCTATTCGCAATAATCCCTGCAATGAGCGAGATGAGCTTATGCGTGAGATAGAACGCACCGATCGAAAGATAGATAACCTGGTGTATGACCTAGATGGGCTGACGGAGGAGGAGCGGGAAATTGTGGGTAAAGAAACTGAGAGCGGAGGTAGCTAAATGTCAGTGGCAAGGATAATAAAAATCGTGGTCTTTGGGGCGCTGCTTGCAGGTGCCGGGGGCTTTTTCGGGCTTGTTCTGAGATGGGCCGGTGATGGGTGGGAGCACCTTATCCCCCCGACTTGGGATGCCTTATACCTGGGCATCTGGTTCCTGGGGGCGCTATTGGCCGTGGCGGTGACCGGCGGGCTTGTCGCCATGCTACTGCGACCTTTCTGGGTGGCGGCCACTGCCTTTGCAGTATCCGCCCTGGCGTTGTTTCTCACCTGGGAGATATCGGTGATCAGTATCATCGTGGCCGTGATCTACCTCCTTTTGGGGCTACTCTATGTGGCGGGCGTGCGACGCGAGATCGAGAACCGTATCAGGTTTTCGGTGCGGCATTTGTTGCGCCCCCAGCTCATCCTGCTGGTGATGCTCACTGCGATAGCATGTACCAGCCTATATTTCGGATATGCTGAGGAGATCGATAAGGAGGGCTTCTCCATCCCCGAGGGGACCGTTGACTGGGTTGTAGAGATAGCCGATGAGCACATAATTGACCGGATATTGCCCACGGAGACAACCACCCAGGAGAGGGTGGATGCCCTAACAGAGTTACGAGACTACCTTGAGGACGATATTGAGAGCGATATAGAGCCCTATGAGGGCTACATACCGGTGGGGCTCGCTGCCATTGTTTTCGGGATCCTAACGTCGGCGACGTTCCTCATTTCATGGATACCGCTCTTAATCCTATCGCTTGCCTTTCTCCTCTTAATCCGCTTCGGGGTGGTGAAAAAGGTGGCCAAGGCGGTCGAGGTAATCAGGCTGAGCATTGAGTAGAGGGTCGGGCGTGCCTTCCGAGAGCAACATGAAGCGCTACCCGCTGATCCAGGAGGTCTCTACCTCATTAAAAGCCCCTGAAGCCTTCGAGCTCTTTAAGGAGCGGCCCTTCAGCTTCTTCCTGGATAGTGGGATGGACCCCGAGACGCTGGGGCGTTACTCCTTCATGGGCAGTGACCCTTTTCTGGTCGTGAAGAGCCGCGGTGGAGACATCTCCCTTCTTTACCGCGACGGGCAGGAAACGGTGACGGGCAACCCTTTCGATGTGCTGGGGCAGTTGCTTGAAAAATATGCCCTCGAACCTTCTCACTCCCCCATTCCCTTTATCGGCGGTGCTGTAGGCTACCTCAGCTACGACCTGTGCCACTTCATCGAGCGCCTGCCCGCAACCGCCGTAGATGACCTGAAGCTCCCGGAGTGCTATCTTGCCTTCTACGATGCCATAATCGCCTTCGACCACCTGGAGGGAAGGGCCTACATCGCATCCACCGGCTTCCCTGAGATGGAGGAGGCGAGCAGAAGGAATAGAGCCAGGGAGCGTATAGATGAGCTGAGGGATGTATTAGCGGAAGCACCCAGTCCCCAGACGGACTCCAGTTCGGAAAAAGCTGAAATGCCATGTTCAGGGCTGGCCCCAGGTTCGAAAAATGCCCCTGGCATGAAATTGCGCGCCAACTTCACCCATGAGGAGTATGTTAGGGCGGTGGCTGCTGCCAGGGAATACATCTATGCCGGGGACATCTTTCAGGTCAACCTATCCCAGCGCTTTGATGTGGACTTGCATACCGATCCCTATGAGCTATACAGGAGGCTGCGCCTCATCAACCCCGCCCCCTTCGCCTGCTACCTCAACTTCGACGATGTTACTGTAGCCGGCGCCTCACCGGAGAGATTCCTCCGCCTCACGGAGGATTTAGTGGAGACGCGTCCCATGAAGGGGACTCGCCCCAGGGGGAGATCGGCGGCGGAGGATGATGCCCTTGCCGGGGAGCTGCTTCATAGCATTAAGGACCGCGCCGAGAACGTGATGATCGTTGACCTTGAGAGGAACGACCTGGGGAGGGTTTGTAGATACGGAACGGTGCGGGTGAGGGAGCTATGGACACTTGAGAGATATGCCACCGTATTTCAACTCACCTCCACCGTGGAGGGAAGGCTCGGGGAGGGCAAGAACCGGACCGACCTGCTCAAGGCGAGCTTCCCCGGCGGCTCGATCACCGGCGCCCCCAAGGTGCGTGCCATGGAGATCATCGATGAGCTGGAGCCCACCAGGAGGAGCATTTATACCGGCTCCCTGGGCTACCTGAGCTTCGATGGCAATATAGACCTCAACATCGTGATACGCACCTTCATCATCAAGGATGGGAAGGCGTATTTCCAGGTGGGAGGTGGCATTGTCTCCGACTCGGAACCGGAGGCGGAGTATCAGGAGACCATGGACAAGGCCAGGGCGCTTATCGAGGCGCTGGAACTTTCAAGCTTTACGGAGGTGAAGTAATACCAGTCATGGATTTTTTGTATAAGGTTCATGGAGCGAAGTGGAGGGGGGAGCTGCCAGAACGGAGTGGGTGTTGATACTCATCATCGATAACTATGACTCCTTTGCCTATAATCTAGCCCAGTATATCGGTGAGCTGGGGTGGGAACCGGTCGTCTATCGTAATGACCGGATCGCTCTAGAGGAGATCGAGCAGCTCACACCTTCTCACATCGTGATCTCCCCGGGGCCGGGCACCCCCTTGGATGCGGGGGTCTCCAACGACGTGGTACGCCATTTTGCCGGCAGGGTACCGATTTTGGGGGTCTGCCTGGGGCATCAGTGCATCGGATATGTCTACGGCGGGTTAATCGTGCGTTCGGCGCCCATGCACGGAAAGACCTCGCCTATTTACCACGATGGCAAGGTAATCTACCAGGGTCTGGAGAGCCCCTTCGAGGCGGGGCGCTATCACTCGCTGGCGATAAAGCCGGGAACGCTGCCCCACTACATCGAGGTCTCGGCGGTAACAGAGGAGGGGGAGATTATGGGGGTGCGTCATAAGAGTTTTGTGGTCGAGGGGGTCCAGTTTCACCCCGAGTCGATACTCACCGCTGTGGGACATGATATATTGAGGAGGTTCTTGAGCATTAGAAGCCCGCTTTGGGGTTGATGTTGGGTTTGTGATGCTCATTATAAAACAGATCTAGGCCCAGGCGTTGGATAGCCCGGGCCGAAGCCTCAGACGACCTTTCAGCCTCGGGGGAAGAGTCCTGAAGCCCTTTTCTATATTTGAGGGATACAGTTAATGAGAATCGCCAGGGATGGTAGGTTATGAAGGACATTATCTATATCAATGGAGCACTGGTACCGCGGGGGGAGGCTAGGATCTCGCCCTTCGACCGCGGCTTCCTCTATGGCTACGGTCTCTTTGAGACGATGCGCTCCTACAGGGGACGGGTTTTCCGCCTCGACCGGCACCTGGCACGGCTCATGAACTCAGCCGAAAGACTCGGCCTCGCCGCTTTACTGGACCCCGCAGCGCTGGAGCAGGCTATCCAAAAGACCCTGGAGGCTAATAGGCTCCGCGATGCCCGCATCAGGCTAAGCGTTTCGGCAGGAGAGGGAGAGCGGGGGCTAGAACCTCCGGAATCGGGCACGCTCACCATCATCGTTGTTGCCCAGAAGCTTGTCCCCCCAACTCCACAGGCTTATGGGGAAGGCGTAAGCGCTGCCATAGTGAGCGCGAGGCGAAACAGCCAGTCACCGCTATCTGGAATAAAGTCGATGGCTTATCTGGAGAGCCTGCTCGCTCATTCCGAGGCTGTGGCTGCAGGAGCAGATGAGGCGATCCTGCTAAGTGAGCGGGGCACTGTTGCCGAGTGCAGCACCAGCAACATCTTTCTGGTGGTCGGGGAACGGCTACTAACCCCCTCAGCGGAGAGCGGCATACTGCCCGGGATCACCAGGGAGGTGGTCTTGGAGATGGCGCAGGGTCTGGGTATAACTACGGTAGTGGGCGAGATCCAACTAGCTGACCTCCTCGGCGCAGATGAGGCCTTCCTGACCAACTCAATAGTTGAGGTCATGCCCATAACTCAAGTGGATGGCAAGCCCGTTGGCTCTGGGAGGCCGGGGGAGATGACAAAGAGGCTGCTAAAAGCCTACAAGGAGCTGGTTCTGCAGCAGGGCCACGATTACTAGCTAGGGAGTTAAATACGAAACCTTCAGTAGTCCTCATGTACCTGTTGACCAACTTTTACCGACGTGTTATCATGTCTGAATTTTAACGGGGCTCAAGGCTTATGGAAAGTTTCGAAAAGGGGATAAAACGGAGCAGGGAGGGCTGGTTCAGCAGGGTGGTGCATCTCTTCGAGCGCGCTACTGCGGACCAGGCGCTGTGGGACGAGCTGGAGGAGCTTTTAATTACAGCCGATGTGGGGGTGAGCACCACCACCAGGCTCATAGAGCAGGTGAGGGAGAGGGCAGAAAGAGAGAGGCTTAAGGACGGCACCCAGATATATTCCCTATTGAAGCAGGAGATGGTGGCCATGCTAGAGGTAGATACCATGGGTGAGGCGGCTTCGAGCGCAGACCTCGCTTCATCGGGACCAAGGGTGATCCTGGTGGTCGGGGTGAATGGGGCAGGAAAGACACTCTCCATTGCCAAGCTGGCTAACTCCTTCAAGCATCAGGGGAAAAGGGTAATCATCGCAGCTGCCGATACCTTCAGAGCGGCAGCAATCGACCAGCTCAAGATACTGGGGAAAGGGGCTGGGGCCGAGGTGATATGCCATCAGCCCGGTGCCGACCCCGGGGCGGTGGTTTTCGATAGCCTTGAGGCGGCAAGGGCTCGCCAGGCGGACGTGGTGATCATAGACACGGCGGGGCGACTTCATACCAAGTTCAACCTGATGGAGGAGCTTCAGAAGATAAGGCGGGTAGTCTCAAGAAACGATCCCAGTGCGCCCCATGAGGTGCTTCTGGTTCTCGATGCTACCACGGGTCAGAATGGCCTGACGCAGGCCAGATACTTCACCAGGGCGGTGAGCGTTACCGGGGTATTCCTGGCCAAGCTCGACGGCACAGCTAAAGGGGGGATAGTACTTGCTATCTGCGATGAGCTGAAGATACCCATCCTCTTTGTTGGCACCGGCGAGACCCTGGAAGACCTTGCCCCCTTTGATGCCCAAACCTTTGTCGAGGTGCTGTCCTCTTGATCGATGCATTTATCTGGATTATAACGGTAGAGCTCTTAAGCCTGATTGCCCTGCCTGCCACCTTTGTCCTCTTCAAGAGCCTGCCCGATAGGGGATACGCCTTCGGAAAGGCTCTTTCTATCCTGATCATCTCGTTCCTTCTCTGGCTTGCCGCTTCTGCCCATATCCTGCCGAATACCCAGTGGGCCATCATCCTTATCATCGCCCTGCTTGCCGTAGGCTCCCTCTTTCTCTTCATCCGCCGCCGTCACCAAATAATGAGCTTCATCTCCGAGAACCGCCGTGTGATCATCGCCACCGAAGCTATCTTCCTCCTCTCTTTTGTCCTCATTGCCGTCGTGCGCGCCTATAACCCGGAGATCATCTACACGGAAAAGCCAATGGACTTCGCCTTCCTCAATAGCATTCTACGTAGCGACTATTTCCCGCCCAATGACCCCTGGCTCAGTGGACATGCTCTCAATAACTACTATTTTGGGCATATGATAATGGCTACCCTGACCAAGCTTACCGGGATATCATCAGCTGTTACCTTCAATCTCTCCCTAGCCTTGGTCTTTGCCCTGGCCGCTATAGGTGCCTTCAGCATTGTCTATAACCTGGTTAGGCTGTGCCGGGGAGGGATTAAAGCGGCGATCGGCTTTGGCCTGGCAGCGGCGGGATTCTTATTGCTACTGGGCAACCTTGAGGTTATCTTAGAACTATTTTATGCTCACGGCGTTGGAAGTGAAGGCTTTTGGGACTGGGTAAACATCAAGGGGCTGGATACCCCCTATCATAGTGCGCACTGGTATCCCACGGAGTTTTGGTGGTGGTGGCGGTCCACTAGGGTAATCGATATGGTCGTGGGAGGCATGAGCTTGGACTATACCATCAACGAATTCCCCAGTTTCAGCTTCATTCTGGGCGATCTTCATGCCCATATTTTATCTTTACCTGTTGTCCTTCTCTGCTTGACTTTAAGTCTCAATATATTGAATACCAAGGAATCCCTTGGGCTCAGTTGGCTTAGGAGGAACATCCTCCCGTTCTTGATTATTATTATTTGTCTCGGTGCATTGGGACCGATCCATACTTGGGACCTGCCCATCTGCCTTTTTATATTTATCGGGGCTATTTTCATTCAGACACGTTTCAAGCAAAGTGAGAGGGGATGGTTGAAAGGTTGGTTGGCACTTAGCCTTATCATGGTAGTTGGCGTCTTTCTCTTATACCTTCCATTCTACCTTACTTTTGAAAATCCGGTTTCTGGTATCTTGCCATGGCGTGGGCCGGATACTCGCCTCTTCCATTACCTGATTATATGGGGCCTCTTTCTCTTTATCGGTATCTCCTTTGCTTTGGCGCAAATTCGCAGTGGGCTGAGGTCTATTTCCTGGCGTACGATCTGCTCGATTTCTGTAGCTATACTTTTACTGTGGATAATCTGGGCCATAGTGGTGATGGCTACCGGAGGGGGAAGCTCTATCTGGGGGAAGTTAGGGCATCTAGTTCCTTTGCTTATCCTGCTCGGTTTAATAACTCTAGCCATTGTTCGAAGGATCAAGGAAGCTGATAATGATAACCTTGGCGCCATTTTTACGTTACTACTCTTCTTTGCTGCATTGCTGCTCACCATAGGTTGCGAGCTTTTCTATGTAGGAGACGTTTTTGGCACTCGGATGAACACTGTCTTCAGATTTTACTTCAGTGCGTGGGTGCTTTTTGCCATTGCCTCTGCTTTCTCTCTCTATTACCTTCATCGCAGCTGGAAGGTGTCTAGTTTTTCTGCTCGTTTGGTAAAATTTAGCTGGTGGGGGGTTTTAATCATACTCGTCATATACTCCTTTATCTACCCCATTACTGCTACATGGAGCAAGACCAATACATTTTCCGCGAGCCCTACCCTGAATGGGCTGGCATGGCTCCAAAGAAGTCATCCTGAGGAATTTGAAGCCGTTACCTGGCTTAATAACAATGTCGATGATGCTCCAGTTATCGTCGAGGCCCCGGGGGGGGAATATACAGACTATGGAAGGGTGTCAACCTATACAGGCCTACCTGCCATCCTGGGCTGGGAGACCCGCCAGTGGGTCTGGCGGGGCTCGGATCGTTATTTCGCAGGTAGGAGGGGGGATATTGACAAGATCTATAAAGGTGAGGATTTGAATGAGGTAGAAGCCATACTTGAGAAGTATGGAGTTGCTTATATCTATGTGGGTCGTTTGGAGAGGGAGATGTATGGAGCGGAAGTGGGGGAAGGATTCGAAGATTTCATGGATGTGGTCTTCGAAAATGACGGGGTAACCATCTATAAGGTCAGGGAGTAGGCGTTGGTGAGGTCGCGATGAAATTACGGAATTCACCAGATCCTGAGCTTTCCTTGATAGTGCCTACATATTGCGAGGGGCAGAGAATCGCTACATTAATCGAGAGGGTCCACCGTTCTTTATCGAGCTACAGCTATGAGCTTATCGTGGTTGATGATAACAGTCCGGATGGGACCTCGGAGCTTGCCCAAAGCCTCAGTAAAGATTACCCAGTTAGAGTGATAACCAGGACGGATGAGAGGGGCCTGGCTTCAGCGGTAGTTGAAGGATTCAAGCAGGCCAGGGGAGGGATTCTGGGGGTGATAGGTGCCGATTTACAGCATCCGCCGGAGGTGGTGCCTGAACTACTAAAGAAGGTGAGGAGCGGAGCGGAGGTCGTTATCGCAAGTCGTTACGTCGAAGGTGGTGGCAGCGAAGGCTGGAGCATGAAGAGGAAGATCATATCAAGGGCATCTAAGATGTTGGCGGTCCTTCTCCTGCCCTCGATCAGAGGGATTAAAGACCCCTTATCGGGTTTCTTCCTCTTGAGGAGGGAGGTAATCGGTAGTGTGGAACTGAGTCCAACCGGGCACAAAATCCTTCTAGAGATAATTGTCAAGGGAAAAGCCCGCGAGATAGCAGAGGTCCCGTATATATTCAGGGAGAGGGAAAAGGGAAAGAGCAATTTAAAGATTGGAGAGGGGATAAACTATCTGAAGCACCTATATTGCCTGGCAAGGTCAGGTGGGACAATAAGGTTCATTAAGTTCTGCTTTGTCGGAGCCAGTGGGACATTTGTTTGTTTAGGACTGTTATCGCTCTTTACCGAGGTTGTCGGACTATTCTACATCATCTCCTCAGCCATCAGTTACGAAACATCGATCATAACCAATTTCGTATTAAATGACACTTGGACCTTCAGGGATAGGCGATCCCCCGGCATGAGAAAATTTTTATACCGCGGATTGAAATTCAACATGGTCAGCCTGGTTGGCTTGGGAATCCATATGGCAATACTCTGGTTCTTTACTGAAGTAGTCGGGCTATTCTATTTAATTTCCGCGATCTTTGCCATAGCAGGTGCAATGTTTTGGAACTTCTTCATTAATACCTTGTGGACATGGAGGGCCAAACCTCATGGTGGACCTACTTAGAATGTTTAAAACGGCTATTGGCAATATCGTAGGATTACATGGTGGCGATCTATTAATTTGAGAATGCTAAAAAAGAGGTGCAGGATACTTCCTACCGGGGGTCTGGGGGTGTCCCCCAGCTTTAAAAAGTCCCCCAAGATTGGGGGATTAGGGGGTTAATTGAGACTATTTCAGCAGTCTCAATTTGTATAGTAAGCTAATAGTTTCTCTATGGCTAAGTTTTAATTGTATCTATATGAACCTGGATTTCCCCTATCAAAGGGGTACTAATAAGCGGAACCTATAATAAAAATAGCTTTAAAAATCCTCGTGTTTAGTGCCGGAGGAGTCTAATGGGTGAAAAGGCTCGGCAGTAACTGAAGCTTCAATTCTGCAAGCGGAGGAGACTGGAGTTCTGGTGGGACGGGGTCATCTCGGGCGATGGGCTGATGTGGCCTATCGCGAACTGGATTGGACACCGGGATTGGCGATTGCTGCAACCTATCTGCGAGAGATCCGAGGTAGCGGTACGTTCACACGGAGGATTATGCGTTGATATACGATTATAAAGGAGTTACCGCTCATAAGGTCAGGGAGTAGTTAATGGGGGGGTTACCTTGATTCAAGTGGCGTATGTCATATTCTGGTGGCTGGCCCTGTTGGTTATTGGCCTGATCAGCTTCCCCCTGGTCTCAAGGGTATGCGGCAGGTTGCCAGACAGGGGCTATTCCATCTCCAAGCTGGTAGGGCTTCTAATCTTAACATACTTCACCTGGATGCTCTCGAGCCTTCATATAATGCCATTTGGATACGTCAGCATCTGGATATCGTTGTCGCTTCTAGGGGCGCTCTCGCTCTACCTTGGCAGGAAGTATCTGAGAATATCCGACTGGCCCCGGAAACAGATCATAATCGGCGAATCGATCTTCGCCGGTGCCTTTGTCGTATTCTTACTGATCACGATCGGAAATCCAGATATTTATCACTACATGGGTGATTACTACACGAATTTCCACATCTTAAGCTCGATAACAAGGGGCGGTTACTTTCCTCCGATCGATTCCTGGTTTAGCGGCGAGAGCATTTCTTATTATTACTACGGGGGGCATCTGCTGTCGGCTATACTCACCGTTTTCACAAAAACGCCGCCATCAATAGCGTTCAATATAGCGGGGGCAATGTTTTCTGCCCTGGCGGTATGCGCTTCTTACGGCCTGGGTTATAGCATCACTAAAAGGAAATTGTACGGCTTTCTTGCTGCTTTCTTCGTTTGTGTAGTTGGATATATTTCGGGCGCATATCAACTCATGGCTTACGTTTTCCAGACTGATATTATGGGTTACCCTCCCTATGGGTCTCCCAATATCATTGATTGGATGCTCGGGTTCGATTTTTGGAGTGCAGGCGGATCGGTAATAGAGGGTTCTTGGGTGGGTTACCCGTATTACAAATTCGTGAGATGGGACATGCATTCATACATGATGAGCATTCCCTTCCAGCTTATGTTTATCACACTTATCTTTGCTGTGTTCCAGAAAAGCCGCTTCAGAGATAGAATTGCCAGATCGGATACTCTAGTAGATATTCTTATATTGGGCCTCTGCCTCGGGTTTTTCTTTATGCTCAATACATGGGAGTACCCGACATATATCATATTTACTCTGCTTGCATTCGTGCTTCTACGGATAAGGCCCAGTATGAAGGGCAATCTCCTTGTCCCTGCGGTTATCGTGGCCCTAAGCTTCCTGTTATATATCCCCCATTACATTTCATTGTCGGTAAGCGGTTATAACGGCGTAGGACTGGTGGCAGCTAGAACAACCCTAGCTCAATTCTTCGAATATTGCGCCTTGTTTTTGTTTGCCGTCTGCTCTCTGCTGGTTATATTGGTATTGTCCAAGCGAGAAATATTTGGAGGAAGAAGGGTGATTTCAGTAGCTATTCTTGTTCTCGTGGCCACTATCATAGCTGCTGCGCTCCTCTATTTCTGGCTTCTCATAATAGTGGTTCCGGTAGGCCTCTTGTCGCTGTACTATATATACAAATCGAAGCCGAAGTCAGAGAGGGAATTTGTGCTGGTTCTCCTTATTATGGGAGTAGCGCTGGCGTTTTTCTGCGATTTCCTTTACATCGATGACGCTTTGGGTGGAGAGTGGGAACGTTTTAATACTGTTACGAAGGTATACATGCAAATGTGGGTATTTCTTTCCATATCTGCGGCTTACGCTGTTTTCTATGTGGTCAATAATATTCGGGGAAAAACAAGGGTTATCTGGGTTGCTGTGTTGGCCATTCTTGTTCTGGCATCGTTGATCCATCCTGTAATCTTGACTACAAGCGCTTTAAGTGGCAGGCATACGTTTATGGGGTTGAACAGGGGCACCCTGGATGGAATGGCTTATCTTGAGATGGTAGATAAGGGTGACTACGAGGCCATCCAGTGGATTAACAAGAATATCGATGGCTCCCCGGTGATATTAGAGATACCTGGTGATTATTTCGATTACGCTTCCCGCATATCAGTATTTACTGGATTACCTACTGTGATAGGCAGTGAAGTTGCGGAGATAACGTGGGGGCGTACCTGGGATGAGACAGGGGCAAGGGAGGAGGATACGGACACGATCTACACCACGGTGGAAAATAGCGAAGCGCTGGAGCTTCTTAAGAAATACGATGTAGAGTATATCTACATAGGGACTTTGGAAATAGAGAAATACGATAGCGACGGGTTGCGGAAGTTTGCCGTTCACACAGAGGACTACGGGTTAGTATATGATTATGAAGGGGTTACCATCTATAAGGTCAGTGAGTAGGCGTTGGTGAGTTCGCGATGATTCAAGTGGCGTATGTCATATTCTGGTGGCTGGTCCTGGCGATTATAGGCCTGATGAGCTTTCCCCTGGTTTCAAGGGTGTGTGGCAGGTTGCCAGACAAGGGCTATTCCATCTCCAAGCTGGTGGGGCTTGTAATCTTAACCTTCCTTGTCTGGATGATTTCAAGCCTCAAAATCCTTCCGTTTGGATATGCCAGTATCCTAATCTCCTTCTTTATTTTAGCGGCGCTCGCGCTCTACCTTGGCAGGAAGAATCTGAGAGTAGCTAGCTGGCCACGGAAACAGATCATAATCAGCGAATCGATCTTCACCGTAGCTTTAGTGGCGTTTTTACTGATTACGAGGGGACACCCGGACATCTATTTCAACGGGGCTGGCGATGCCTTATTCAACTGTGGCTTCATTGAGTCTATTTTACGGGGTGGTTACTTCCCTCCGCCCGATCCGTGGTTCGCCGGTGAAAGCATACCCTACTACTATGGGGGGCATGTTCTGGTAGCGGTGTTGACTAAGGTCACCGGGGTTCCACCGACAATAGCCTTCAACATAGCGGTGGCCATGTTTCTTGCCCTTGCGGTATATGCTTCCTATGGCCTGGGCTACAGCATCACCAGGAGGAAGCTCTATGGTGTCGTTACCGCTTTATTCGTCTGCGTTGTGGGGTACACCTCAGGGGCGTTTCAACTTGCTGCCTATGTCTTTGACCACCAGGTCCTGGGCTTTCCTCCCACAGGAGCCGCTAATATCATAGATTGGTTGCTCAGCTTTGATTTTTGGAGTGCCCCGTGGCTGGTAGAAGGTTCCATAATCTACTATCCCTATTACTCCTTCATAATGGGTGACCTGCATTCATACATGATGAGCATTCCCTTCCAGGTCATGTTCATCATGCTTATCTTTGCCGTGTTCCAGAGGAGCCGCTTGGGCGACAGAATTGCGAGATCGGATACTCTTATAGATATTCTCATATTGGGCCTCTGCCTTGGCTTTTTCTTCATTCTGAATACGTGGGAGTACCCGACATACATAATATTCACCGTTCTCGCATTCATCCTGCTGAGGATACGGCGCAGCATGAAGGGGAATCTCCTGGTTCCCGCAGCAATCGTTGTTTTGAGCTTCATACTGTATGTTCCCCATTACATCTCGGGGTCGGTAAGCGGTTTTACCGGTCTAGGCCTGGTTACAACAAGGACGACCCTGGCCCAATTCCTTGAGTTTAGCGCCCTGTTCCTATTTGCCGTCTGCTCTCTTCTGGTTATATTGGTATTGTCCAAGCGAGAGATATTCAGAGGAAGGATGGTGATTTCAGCGGCCATTCTTGTTTTCGCAGCCACTATCATAGCTGCTGTGCTCCTCGATTTCTGGCTTCTCATAATAGTGATACCGGTAGGCCTCTTTTCACTGTACTACATATACAGATCGAAGGCGAAGTCAGAGAGGGAATTTGTGCTGGTTCTCCTTGTTATGGGAGTAGCGCTGGCCTTTTTCTGTGAGTTCCTTTACATCAATGATGCCCTCATCAATGATGGCCTGGGTGGAGAGTGGGAGAGGTTTAATACCACTTCTAGGGTCTATCTGCAGTTATGGGTCTTTTTCAGCATAGCGGCGGCTTATGCCGTTTTCTATGTAATGAATAGTCTGCGGGGAAAAACAAGGGTTATCTGGGTGGCTGTGTTGGCCGTTCTTATCCTGGCATCTCTGATCCATCCCATAGCCTCGACCACAGGCATGCTGAGCGGCAGGCATGGCTTCTGGGGAGTAAACAGGGGCACGCTGGATGGGATGGCATATATTGAGATGGTAGATGAAGGCGACTACGAGGCCATCCAGTGGGTTAACGAGAATATCGATGGCTCCCCGGTGGTTCTAGAGGCACCACAGGTCAGCGGGAAACTGAGCCCCCGTGTATCAACATTTACCGGGTTGCCCACCGTACTTGGAGGGTGGGTGGAGTCAATGTGGAGACATGCTAGCGGGTTTAACATAGAGGCAAGGGAAGAGGATGCGGACACGATCTACACCACGGTGGATAATAGCGAAGCGCTGGAGCTTCTTAAGAAATACGATGTAGAGTATATCTACATAGGGACTGTGGAAATAGAGAAATACGATGGCGACGGGTTGCAGAAGTTTGCCGTTCACACAGAGAATTACGGGTTGATATATGATTACGAAGGGGTAACTATCTATAAGGTCAGGGAGTAGGCGTTGGTGATTTCGCGATGATTCAAGTGGCGTATGTCATATTCTGGTGGCTGGTCCTGGCGGTTATAGGCCTGATGAGCTTTCCCCTGGTTTCAAGGGTATGCGGCAAGTTGCCAGACAGGGGATATTCCATCTCCAAGCTGGTGGGGCTTGTAATCTTAACCTTCCTTGTCTGGATGATTTCAAGTCTTCACATAATGCCATTTGGATACATCAGTATCTGGATCTCGTTGTTACTGCTGGCAGCATTCTCGCTCTATC
>Ga0307380_10005699_pt1 | contig 16500 bp, 11 predicted proteins | sample UN3MG_FD_202239 | JGI IMG/M metagenome (GOLD analysis project Ga0307380, IMG submission 202239) | Soil microbial communities from Risofladan, Vaasa, Finland - UN-3 | ecosystem: Environmental > Terrestrial > Soil > Coastal area > Acid sulfate soil | place: Finland: Risofladan, Vaasa | collected...
GCGCCGTGGCTTTCGCTCACGGGGCCAACGACGTAGCCAACGCAATCGGCCCCCTGGCTGCGGTGTGGGAGATAGCGACGACCGGCGTGCTCTCGCCGGTCGTTCCCGTCTCTCCGCTGCTTTTGGCCCTGGGTGGTTTTGGAATCGTGGTCGGCCTGGCAACCTGGGGCTGGAGAATCATTGAAACACTCGGAAAGAAGATCACCGAGCTGACGCCAACCCGCGGCTTCAGCGCGGAATTCGGAGCCGCTTGCACAATTCTGGTTGCCTCGAGGCTTGGTATGCCCATCTCGACGACTCATTGCTTGGTGGGCGCGGTGATGGGCGTCGGCATCGCGCGAGGTATATCAAGCCTGAATCTTCGCATACTTCTAAGAATCTTCTTTTCCTGGATTCTAACCATACCCATCGCGGCTTTCCTGGCGTCCATTATTTATTTCGCACTTAGAGCGATTCTGGGTTAAATCGGCGATAAACCGCTCTCATCGCGCACCTTTAATGCACCCGTGAAAGGCAGAGAGACAGATTTCCGCCCAGCCGGCAGGTACTGCTACAAAGCCTTGTGAAGAATGTTGATCATCGTGTCCATCGGATTCGGATGGACAGTCGGGAGACCATAATGATCTCCGTCGAGCGTCTTCTTTACGGTCTCGATATGCTCCTTCTCCAGCCCCTCGAAGCTCAGCTGCAGAGGGATATCGAGCCGCTGTATAAAGCGACGGAGCAGCTCTGAAGCCTGCAGGCGCAAATCGCTGTCGCGCGGTGTGAATTCGGTTCTCTCCAGTGCGTCCCTAATCATCTCCACTCGCTCGGGGATGCTTTCGCTGCAATAGTCCAGCATGTGCGGCAGGAGTGCCGACATGACGTAGCCGAACTTGATGTGGACAAAGGCTTCGATCTGGGCGGAAAGCCTACAGAGCGTGCTCCGCGAAGAATTTGACGCCGCCATCGACACGAGCTGCTGGGCGTACATCAACTTTTCGCGCGCATCGAGATCGTGCCCGTGCGCGTAAGCCACGGGAAGCCATTTGCAGATGAGGGTGATTGCGGAGAGCGCGCAGGCATCGGTGACTGGAGTGGCCTCAGGCGAGGTGATTGATTCGATGGCGTGGCTCAGTGAGGTCATCCCGTCGGAGGCGATCTCCTGCGGCGGCTGCCAGGCTTTGAGGCCGGGATCGAGGATTGCCACCTCCGGCATGAGGAACTGATCGCAGATGCTGGAGCGATACAAGTTCTGCTTGTTGATGAAGCACGCACAGTGGGAGATTGCAGCTCCGCTGCCGGCTGTCATGGCGACCGCGACCATCGGCAGAGAAGGATTGCGGCCGGTGTTTTCGCCGGCGAAGTCCTCTATCGCACCCGGATTGGTAGCCATGAACGCAAACAACTTTCCTAGCTGAATCGCTCCCTTCCCTCCGATGGCGATAACAAGGTCGATATCCTTCTCGTTGAGAATCTTGTGACAATGCTCAAGCTGGTCGGTGTTGACTTGCGTCGTTGCTTCTCGAAACTCGAGGAGCTTGATTCCTCGAGTTTGCAGGTCGAGCTTGATGTGTTCCTCTACTTCCGTATCAACCCGTTCGTCATCGCAAATCAGCAGTGCATGTTTCTTGCCGTCGAGCAGAGCGAGATTCTTCAGCTCCGCGTGTGATCCTCTGCCTGTAATAATCACGCGCGGGATCTCAAATTTACGGGACATTTTCGGTCTTTCCTATGAGTGCGTCCCTCCAATAGAGGGAATAGTGTAAATTAAAGACGTGAAAAGATATAAAGCACCACATATAAATTATACAGCCCCACGGTCGATGGTCAAACGAATTAGGTGAAAATCTTAAATCTTTCACCGATTTTCGGTAATATTCGGCTTATCGACGGGATTCTACTTTAGCGGTCGCAACTGATCTTCTCGTCAGGCCAGGGGGTATCCTTGTCGTGCATCCGGGCTATCGGATGACTCTTATCCAGCTCGATGAAGTCGATCCTGTCCTCGTTGAAAGGGCTGATCTTGCGCAGTCGCTCGATGATCGGAGGAAGCTCGGCAAGGACGTAGTCAATTTCCTCCTCGGTATTGTAACGGCTGAGGCTGAAGCGTACCGACCCGTGGGCGGCGGTAAACGGAACGCCCATGGCCCTCAGTACGTGGCTTGGCTCGAGGCTTCCGGAGGTGCAAGCGCTGCCGGAGGAGGCGGCAATTCCCATCTCACTCATCATTAGCAGGATCGCCTCGCCCTCGACGAACTCGAAGCTGATCGATGCCGTGTTGGGCAGGCGGTGGTCGGGATCGCCGTTTAGTATGGAGCTGGGCACCTTGGTGAGAAGGCCCTTTTCAAGCTTGTCGCGCAGGCGCCTGATCCTGTCGCTTTCCTCTCCGAAGCCCTTGCCGGCGAGCCCGGCGGCGACGCCGAGGCCGACGAGATAGGGAACGTTCTCGGTGCCGCCGCGCCGGCCTCTCTCCTGGTGGCCGCCCACGAGCCAGGGCCGCAGTCTTGTGCCGCGGCGGACGAAGAGAGCGCCGACACCCTTGGGGGCGTGAATCTTATGCCCGCTGAGAGTCAGCAGGTCGATCATTGCACTGCGGCTCAAATCTATCGGCAGCTTGCTGACCGCCTGCACGGCGTCCACATGGAAGACCGCGCCGCGTTCCTTGACGATCTCGCCGAGTTCCTCTATTGGGAAGATCACACCGGTCTCGTTGTTGGCCCACATGATGGAGACGATGGCGGTGTCGTCGCGCAGTGCGGCGCGCAATTCATCGGGATTGAGATTGCCGCCGCGGTCGATACTCAGTTCCGTCACGTTGTAACCCCGGCGCGATAGAGCTCGGCCAAGGTTGAGCACTGCAGGGTGTTCGACCCGGGTGGTAATTATATGTTTTTTCTCAGGGTAGCTGAGCAGGGTGCCCATGATGGCCGTGTTGTCGCCCTCGGTGCCGCAGGAATTGAAGACGATCTCCGAATCAAGGGCGCCGATCAGCTCCGCAACCTTGCCCCTTGCCGCCTCGACATCCTTTCCGACCTGGCCGCCGAAGTAGTGCATCGACGAAGGATTTCCGTATTTGTCGCCGAAGTAAGGCAGCATCGCCTCGACGACCTCGTCCGCCACGCGCGTTGTGGCGTTGTTGTCGAGATAGATCACCCGCTCTTCGCTCACTCCGGCACCTCCTCGACGACGATGTCGTCGCTGACCATCTCCCTCAGCTTCTGCTGGACGAACAGAGAGAGCGTGAATTCCGCCACCTTGCACGAAGCGCAGTTGCCGCGCAGGCTGACCAGCACATTGCTTCCGTCGATGTCTATCAGCTCGATGTCGCCGCCGTCCTTCTGCAGGGTCGGCCGTATCTCCTCATCGATCGTCTGCATGATTAGCTTCATCTTTTCGATGTTGGTCATCTTGGCCGGCTTGGCCGCCTTCACCGGCTCCTCGCTCATGCCCTCTTCCTGCCAGACCTCCGCGATCAGGTCCTCGATCTCCGGAATGCAGGAGCCGCAGCCGCCGCCGGCTTTGCTGTAATAGGTTACCTGCTCGGCCTTGGTCAGGCGGTTCTCGCGGACCACGCGTTTTATCTTGGCGTCGGTGACGCCGAAGCAGTGGCAGACGATGCGGTAACCCTCCTCCTCGTCGTCTTCCGGCACGCGCTCGCCGCGATAGCGGGCGAGAGCTTTCTCGAGCGCCTCCATACCCATCACGCTGCAGTGCATCTTTTCTTCCGGCAGGCCGTCCAGGAATTCGGCGATATCCTGGTTGCTGACCTTTGACGCTTCCTCTACGGTTTTGCCGATGATCATCTCAGTCAGCGCGCTCGAACTGGCGATGGCCGAGCCGCAACCGAATGTCTTGAACTTGGCGTCGATGATGCGTCCATCTGCGCCGATCCTCAACATCAGCTTGAGGGCGTCGCCGCATGCAAGCGAGCCGACTTCCGCCCACGCGTCAGGATTACTGATCTCGCCAACGTTGCGCGGGTTGAAGAAGTGGTCCTTAACTTTATCAGAGTAATCCCACATGACAGTCACTCGTATTTACGGCGCCGGGAAAACTAACCTTTCAGATGGTAAGTCCCGGCGAAGTTAAAACTTAGTAGCAATCCTGAAGATAGGAATGTCGCATGCCTGTGTCAAGTCCGCCTCCATCCCGGCAAATTGGCCTGTACGTCGGCGATTTGTGAGTTATCAACTCAAATTAGACGTATTCGGGTTGCGGCTTACTCAACTTGGTGCGGGTTGCCGAAGGAAAAACGGAGTCTCCGCGCCGTTTACTGCGGCCGGCCTGAGCCTGCTGCCAAGGGACAATATTCTGTCAGCGGCAAAATCTGCTGATGATAGCCTGCAGCCGGAGTCTGCCGTTTGGGCTGAATAGTTCGCTAACCGGCCGGGATAGTTCCAGATCTCCGGAGCGGTTAATCGCGGCGGAGATTATGTCGTGAAGAACCGGCACTGCATCAGGGATTATCAGGCATGCCGCTCGCCGCCACTCCTCCGGTCGGCTCCCCAACTGCATTGATGCAGCTCTGGAGAGCGACGCCAGGGTTTCATGCCAAGTGCTGTAAAAACCCGGCGCGTAGGCGGAGGCGATGTCGCTCCAGTTCGAGGGCAGGTCCTGGGTTGCCCCGCCGATTCCCGGCTCGATCATGCCCAGCACCCCACCCGATTCGGGATCGAGTTCCCACCAGACAATACCGCCGGGGTCCGCAGAGCGAGGCAGGATGAGAATCTTGCCTCTGGTCAACGCCGCTTCCATCGAACGCCGCGCGCCATCGGAGAGCCGGTACTGATCGAGTTGCGCAATACCGCTCCGGTCGACAGCCAGCCAGTCCGATTCCCGTTGAGCGGTGCTCAATGTCGCGCTGATGGAGTCCTCAGCCGCCGAGCCGGGCAATTGCCGCATCAGTAAACCCTCCTGGGCCGAGGCGGCTACGCCGAAGGCAAAAAGGGTTGCCGCGGAATCAAGGGCGTCTGCCCCTGACCTGGGCAATGATATCCCGGCCAGCTCTAAGATATCGGTGCGGGCTTTGCCTTTGCGCGGATCGATGGCGAAGGCCAGCACATGCGGCGACTGCAACCGTATCGGGCTGCCGGAAGCATCGCCGAGTAATCCGGCTGTCTCGGTCAACTGCGCGGCGAGCAAAGCTCCCATCGAACGGCAAAGCTCTCGTTGTACTCGTAGTAATTCGTTTATCGCAGCCTGATCCTGGTTGGACAAGGACTGAGGGAAGGTCGGTGAGCGCAGGTCGGCGACCGTTTGAGCGGCTGCGCGCAGGTCGGCGGAATCGGCCAGCAATCGGCCGGCCAAGCTCCTCCAGTCGGCGAGAGAAATGACCACTAGCTCACCGAGGCGACTGTCAGCCGGTTCGTTCTCGGAGTAAAGCTGTCGCTGGATCGCCTTGGTTTCCTCTCCCGGGATGATTACAGCAAGTTCCATCCAGACCCGCTTTACGTTGAGATTCGGGCGAACTCCACCGCGGTGTTCGGCCGCCCTGGATACAGCCGCTTCGAGGTTAATTGCGGGATGAACGATCCCGCCCTCAATCAGGACCGGTCGGAAGCCGCCTGTCTCGGAGTAGCGATAAGCCCCGTCAGCGTCTTGATGAGCAAACAGCAGAGTTACCGGATTAACCAGCAGTCGGGAAACAGGCCCGACATAGCGGAGCAGCCTGGAATGGGCGAGGTCCCCGCCGACACTGAAATCGCTGTGAATCTCCAACTCGAAGCACTGCTGCAGATGAGCCGGCAAGGTCTCGTAGAACTTGAACAACGGCGCGATACTGCGCCCCGGTGTCGATTCGGGCAGCGTGGGATCGAGATCGAGCCAATTCTTGCCGCTTGCCATCTGTACCCAGTAGTGATCCACCACCAGGTTCACAAGCTCTTTTTTCAGATCCGCATCTATGTTCAGGCTCGCTCCGGATTCCGAGGCATCGATTCCCCAGGCCAGCCTGACGACACGCTCCAGCGCGTCGCCGCGCAAGCGTCCGTGGGCGATCCTGGTTGTCATGCCCTTGGCATTGAGACGCTGTGCGAGCAGCAACGCCCTGTCGAGGCTGTTGCCGGCCCCCTCGAGCAGCACCCCGCCGGCTCCCTTCATGCTTCCACGGTATGCTTCGAAGCCGATGTTTTCCTGCACGAAATGGAAATCGGCTGCGTATTCGTCCTGCGCGCTTGTTTCGAATCCCGGGATTGAGAGGCAGACGAGTACAAGAGTAGTAGTGATGATCGGTTTCACGAATATCCTCATGCCTTACCGGAGTCTTTAGTACGGAGGTGATATCTGATCACAACTGAGCCGATTTGCAGCAGGTCGCCGCTTTGCAACGGAGCATGTTTCACCTTTTTCCCGTTGACTCGGGTAGCGCTCAGCAGCCCGCCCGTGTGAACCGCAAACACCTGGTCGCCCTCACCACGCTTGAGCTCCATATGCCTGGATCGGACACCGCGGCCCTCGACAACCAGGTCGCAATTCGGATTTGATCCGATGGAAAAAGCAGTCTTCTCCACCGGGATACTCTTCCCGCCTAACGTCAGGTGCGGCAAGCGCTTTTGCGGGAACGACTCGAACTGCGGCGACCGCATGAAGACAGTCTGATCCATTGCTTCCGCCGGTGAAGCGCCGATGTCCCGCCGCATCGACCGTGTGAAGAAGCGAACCGAGTGCTTACCGATGGTGGCCTCCTGGCCATCGGCCAGGGTGGTGGGGGCCAGAATCCTTTCGCCTTCGATGAAGGTGCCGTTGCTCGAGCCGGCATCCTCGATCATGCATAGTCCATCGGCGAATGTAATTATTGCGTGGCGGCGGGAGACGCTCAGGTTATCGATCATGATGTCGTTGACGGGATCGCGGCCGATGGTAATTCTGCCCGATGTCAGCGGGTAGCGCCTGACTTCACGTCCGCCGAGGGTGAGGACGAGATGTGGCGAGGTGTGGCAGTAAAAGCGCACCATGCCTTCCTGGAAATCGGTAGGCACGGGCGCCCAGTCCTCTGAGCGGGCCGCTTCGGGATTCTCATGGATGTCGAGGCTAATCTCTTCGGGATTCTCGCCAAGTGACTCGAGAAGGGCGTTGTAAGGATCGCTTCTCGGCGGTGCTACTCCCGCCGCGTAGTATTCTTGCACCCGGCTCTTATCGATTAACACAAAGTCAAGGCTTCCCGGCCTTCGAAGTCTGATGGCCGCTTCGCGGCCGCTGCCCAGCATTGACTCGACCATTATTTGCGGCGCGATTACTCCTGGCGATACATGGGCATCGGGCGTTCGCTGCCAGGCTGTCGCCATGGCGTCGAGGAGCCGCACCGGAGCGTCATGGCATTCCAGATCCCGCGGGCCCAGGAGGAAAGGTTCAAAGAAATCGCAAAGCAAGGTGGCATTGCCGGCGACACCGTCGTCCCAGGCGGCGCAGAACGCCCCGCCGTCCTTGATAATCAGAAATCTTGTCACATCCTGCTCTGCGTATGAAAAGAAGCCGTTTTGCAGTCCTTCCCCCTTGATGCAGTGCAGATAGGCCTCGTCGAAACGCTCCGCCGTGCAACTGTCCACGGTCAGGACCATCCGGCTGCTGGGAACGGTGACCATGTCACTCCTTTCGTCGGGAATTTATTATCGACAAGGATAATCTATGTTAAAGGCCGTGTAACAAAGCTGTCAACGCTATGTACAGTCATGTTGACAGGCATGGAGCGGTGCTAAATAATTGTTTTCAAAGGGTTAGGGAGTGCGGAAATGGTCGAATCGACCCCCTGTCCGGAATGCGGCAGGCCTTTGCAGAGAGGCCGCGATAATTGTATCTACTGCGGTTATAAGCTCAATGAGGAGGATCTCGAGCAGCTTTCGGAAGTGCTGACCGATGAGGCGGTTCAGGAACAGGTCGAGCTTGCCGATGCTATGTTGAAGATAGCGGCCCCGGCAATGATGAGCGACAGGGCCAGGATTGTTGCCAAGATTATCGTCGTGCTGCTTTCGGTGGCAGGAATTATCTTCCTTTCCTGGGTGTCGAACTGGAACCCTTTCATCATCGTGGCTTCCATCGCCCTCTTCATGTTGCCCATCTGGCAGGTGATGCGCCGCCTGTAGACAGGTTTGCCCTTGTCGCTTCAGGCTCCGCCGACTATAATCCCCGCGAATTGCCCTGATACCCAGTCAGCCGAGGAGAGGCCATGAAGTTTTTCATCGATACCGCCGATATCAATGCCATTCGCGAAGCAAATGCGATGGGTCTCGTGGACGGCGTCACCACCAATCCCAGCCTGATCGCCAAGGTTGGCGGCAAGCCTGTTGAGGTGCTCAAGGAGATCTGCAATGAGGTCAGCGGTCCGGTGAGTGCGGAGGTGATCGCCACCGACGCCGAAGGCATGATCAGGGAGGCAAGGGAGTTGGCGAAGATCGCTGACAATATCGTGGTCAAAATCCCGCTGATCACCGAGGGCCTGAAGGCCACCCGCGCCCTGCGCGAAGAGGGCATCGATGTCAACGTCACACTCTGTTTCAACGCGCTACAGGCGCTGCTGGCGGCAAAGGCCGGCGCCACCTTCGTCAGCCCCTTCATCGGCCGCCTCGACGACATTGCCCACGTGGGTATGGACCTCATCCGTGAAATCCGCACAATCTACGACAACTACGGCTTCGAAACCGAGATCATCGTGGCCTCGGTGCGCAATCCGCTCCACGTGCTGGACGCGGCGTTGATCGGCGCCGATGTCGCCACCATCCCGCCGCCGGTGATTTTGAAGATGGCGAAGCATCCGCTCACCGACATCGGGCTGGAGCGCTTCCTCGCTGACCACAAGAAATCGCAGGAAAATAATTAATCCCTCGGCTGTTCTCCGCCCAAGGATTCGACGGGCGGTTTAAATGATTGCAGACATATGCAAAGGGGGCCTTTTCAGGCCCCCTTTGTTATGGGTTCGACAGGTTGTCGTTCAACGGCCGCGAGTCAGCGGGATGTCGTCGTCCTCGCCGTACTTCGTCAGGGCATCCAGGTACCAGGTGCCTTTGGAAGCGCGGAAGAAGCCGAGCTCAGGCTGGCCGTCGCCGTCGAAGTCGCCGAAGACGGGGATATCACCCGCTCTGCTCTTGAGCGTCGCCTTGAACTGCTTGCGGGCGCGCCACTTGCCCTTGGCGACATCGAACACCGCGATGTCGATTGTGCCGTCGCAGTCGTAGTCCGTCGGGACGGGAATCTCGCCCCTGCTGCCGAACTTGACCGCATCCTGGCCCCGGATCAGCCACTTGCGGCTCGACAGCTCGAAGAGCGCCGGCTCGACCTTGCCGTCGCCGTCGTAGTCGCCGGGCACCGGCACACAGTACGATTCGCCCGCGAAGACTATCGCTTCATCCTTCGCGGCTCCGGCCGGTGAGGAAGCGGAGTAGCTGATCAACCACTCGCCGGTGGAGGGCCGGAACAGGGCCGGATCGGTCTTGCCGTCGCCGTCGTAGTCACCCGGCACGGGGATGTCACCCAGCTCGCCGAACTTCCTGACCTTCGACCCGTTCTTGACGCGCCAGTAGCCCTTGTCAGGCCGCCAGAAAGCGAGGTCGGCGCGTCCGTCGCCGTTGTAGTCGCCGGGGGCTGGCCAGTCGCCCTGCTTGCCAAAGCGCTTCTCGAGGATGTCCTTGATCAGCCACTTGCCCTCGGCGGGGCGGAAGAGCGCGAAATCGCACGTCTTGTCGCCGTCGTAGTCGGAGCAGTCGGCGACGAGGAAGGCGATGAAGTCGCCGCCAAGATTAACCGTCTTGTCGGTGCCGAGGTTGACCTCCACGTCCGGATGCAGCCAGCCGGGCACGGGCAGGATCTCGATGGTGTATTTACCCGGCTGCAGCGCGATCGTCGCGTTGATCTCCTGCCAGTCGCCGGGCTGCTGCGCAGCCGCCGCGGCCTGGCCGCTCCCTCCCGCCTTGACGCGCCATCTCAAACCAGGCAGGTTGAGCTTGTTGCCGGCCAGCTTGACGGTCAGCTTCGACTTGTCGGTGGCGAAGGCGGCGTTGATCGTGTGGTCGCGCGTCACGTTGTGGAAGGTGTAATTGGTGACGGGGCCGACCGAGCCGCCGTCGACCGTGACGTCGGCGATCACGAAGCCGTCGTTGGGCGAGATGTAGAAGGTCTTGTTGGAGCCGTTGGTAAGGGCGATTTTCCCGGAGGGATTGATCGTCCCGCCCTCGCCGGCGGAGGCGTAAATAGTGTGAAGCTGGATGAATATCGCACTGATCGTGTGGTTCGCTGTAACGTTCGTGAACGTGTAGCTGGCGACGGGGCCGACCGATGAGCCGTCGACAAGCACATCGGCGATCTGATAGCCGGCCAGAGGGGCGATGCTGAATCCCTGGTTGTTGCCGGAGGTCACAACCACTCCCCCGCTGGGCGTGATCGTGCCGCCGGTGCCCGCCGCGGCCGTTATCGTGTAGACCCGGACGAAGGTGGCGTTGATCGTGTGATTCGCCTGGACATTGGTGAACGTGTAACTTGTGACAGCACCTTGGGAAACACTGTCGACGGTCACATCGGCGATCGCGTAGCCGGAGTCGGGCGTGATGTTGAAGGTCTGATTGTTGCTGTGGACTACCACCACCGCGCCGGTGGGCGCGATGCCGCCGCCGGTGCCTGCTGTTGCCGTGATCGTGTGGACCTGGACGAAGGTGGCGTTGATCGTGTGATTCGCCTGGACATTGTTGAACGTGTAACTTGTGGCAGCACCTTGGGAAACACTATCGACTGTCACGTCGGCAACCGCGTAACCGGGATCGGGCGTGATGTTGAAGGTCTGGCTGGTGCCTTGCAGCACGGTAACGGCGCCGCTCGGATCAATGGTTCCGTTTGCTCCTGCCGTGGCGGTGATGGTGAAGTTCGTCAGCGTGGTGAAGGTCTCGTCTTCAGTGTATACCGTCCCGATGGAGTTGGTGGCGTAAGCGCGGTAGTGGTAGGTCGTGGCGGAGGTCAGGCTCGTTGCCGAGACTGTAAATGCGCCGGTAGTGCCGGCAGCGGTGCCCGAACCTTCGTTCACTGTGGTGGTGGGATTCGCGCTGGTCGACCAGACCACCCCGCGCGCGGTGATCGCGTTGCCGCCGTCGCTCCAGACCGTTGCGCCAAGCGTGGCGGAGGTTAGTGTCAAAGCTGTTGCCGTGGGAGAGTGCAGCGTGGGTGTCCCCAAGCCCTGGTAGATGTATGTCGCGCCGGCGGACTCCCCTGCCTCGTCGTTTGACGCGGCTCCGACAAAAAGCATGTCACCGTTTTTCGCCAGCGAGCCCCCAAAGCAGTCCATAGGTTGTCCATCTTGGGCAATGAGCTTGGTGACGTTGCCCCAGTTGCCGGCTCCGCCGGTGTTTCTCTCGTAAAGATATGCCGCGCCTCTATAGTTATTTTTGTAGTATGCACCGATAAACGCATAATCATTCTCAAGCAGAACCCTGCATCCGAAATTGGCGTTGTTGCTGTAATCTGATGCTTCCAGTTTCTTCACTTGCCCCCAGTTATTAAGGCCGCCCTGGTACCTGTTAAATAGGTAAGCCGCTCCGTAGTTATTGTAGGCGTTAGATATGGGTGCCGTGCGGGGCGCGCCCACGAGGATGTCATCATCAGATATCGAAACGGATTGACCGAAATTATCATTGTTGTACTCATCCGCGTCGGTGGACACCAGCTTTTTTACCTGACCCCAATTGCCGAGGCCACCCTGGTTTCTCGAGAAGATATATACGGCGCCGTTGCCGGCAATGAGATTGTAATGATCTGGGGCACCGATGACGACATCGTCGGCATAAATCGAGACTGATCTGCCGAATGCATCATCCGCTGCGCCGTCGGCCGGTGTCAGCTTTTTTACCTCGCCCCAGTTGTTCAAACCACCCTGGTCGCGCTCGAAGATATATGCGGCTCCGGGATCATCTTTCATGTAGGGGTTTCTGCTGGAACCCACAACAACCGTGAGGCTGTAGATGGCCACGGAGTTTCCCAGCATGTCCCAGATAACGCCGTCGGAGGCCACAAGCTTTTTCACCTGGCCCCAGTTGTCGGTGCCGCCCTGGTCCTTGGAGAAGATATAAGCCGCGCCCGCATCTTCGCCCTTTTGATCGTCACCGGTGGCGCCGACAACCAGAATGTCGCCGGAAGCGGCGAGCGCTGTTCCGAGAAAATCACTATAGTCAGCGTCGCTGGAGGTGAGGGTTTTTAGCAATCCCCAGTTGTTTGTTCCTCCCTGGTTTCTTTTGAAGACATAGACCCTTCCCCTCATGTCGTTCTCCGGGTATGCTCCGACGAATAGATAGTCGCCGGAAGACGCAAGAGAGAATCCAAAATTTCCGTAATTCTGGGGATTTGGAGAGGTGATTTTCTTTAGCAGCGAGGCCAGCAGGCCGTCGAAGTTCTCCAGTCGTTCCGCAGCGAAATAGAGATCGATCACTTCTGCGTCGTCGGTCTCGAGCACCCAGTTTCCGCCGGCTGAGTCGTTGCCGGTCGCGTCGACCGAAGCGGCGAAGTCGACACCGGTTATCTCCTCCAACTTCTCCACCAGCAGGCGCCCTTCCTCGTTCGCCGCCAGGTTACAGGCGAACAGGTCGATGCGCCCGCCGTCGGCCAGCAGCGAGCCGAGCTCCCGCCAGAAGCGGCGTTGGCGCTCGCTGGCAAGAGTCGAAGCAAGGCTGATCGATTCAGAGCCTGTGAGATAGAACCTGCCCGGGCCGAAGTCGTGCGAGGCAACGCCGATCGAGGACGCTTTTCTGCCGTTGAGCACCGCCACGACTTTCTCAAGGAGCGCATCCAGATCGGTTTTCTCCGCGTCGTAGCGGACGACAGCCACTCCCTCGGCGGCAGCGTCCTCGAGCACCTCTCCGTCGCGGATAGTCGAAGAGATTAGCAGAACACGCTTCCCTTCGGGTGTCGATTCCTGCAGGTTCGTCCCGCAAGCATCCGCTGCAGGTGGGCTGGGCAAAACGAGAAGGAACGTGCAAACCGCACAACACAGCAGCGCATTTTTGGATAAATCCTTATACATCAACATTTTCCACCCCCTTATTGGATGGCGGCATGATATGCCCTGCTATGTTTTAATTCAATGATGTTTTAGTATTTGCCGGTTTGTGTTTGTTGTGCTGGTTTTTAGGGGGGGGCTATATGTGTAAGCCATAATAGTATAATAATAAAGGCAAATAATGTAAAAAAATATAAATTGCTTGCCGCGAATATCAATATTGCGCGCATCGGCACACGGAGCTCGGCATTGAATATATCGGTATTTTGAATCTCGCCGTTGTGGCGGGGTGAATCCTCTTCAGAGACTGGCGATCAGTCGCGGGCGGCGGATAGTCTCCTCAACTCTGCCACGATCTCGCGGTTTTCCTTGACCAGTGCCATCGTGTCAGCGTTGTTGGCCATCTCTTCGATCAACTCGTGGTTGCGCCTGAAGATCTCGCGGTCGGCCATCTGCAATGCCTTGTCCAATAACTCACGGGCCCTCGCCAGATCGGCTTGGAGGCCGTGATGCGCCCTGTTGTAGATCAGGTTGGCGAGGTTGTTGAGGTAGACCGGCTCGTCGGGATTCTCAGTGATGAGTTGTTCGTAGATCTCGACTGCATCTTCCCAGCTCTCGAGCGCCACTGCGAAAGCGTCAATGGCTTCGTTACGCTTCGACTCAATCGCCTGAAGCTCGCCTTCGGTCGGCTCATCGCCCGCGATCTCTTGAATGGAGGCCACGTCGCGCATAAGGCCCTCGGCGCTGATCATCTTCTCACGTGCTTCGCGGTCGGCGTCGAGCGCGTCCTCGTAACCCTTCTTGCCGGGGCTGCAAGCGCAGAGGGGTAGGAGAAGCAAAGCGACAGTGACGGCGATTGTCATTATCTTCATTTATGCACCTCGTTCATATCGGGCCTCCAGGGCTTATCGATACCGGTCTTCAGCGCTGCTGCCGTGAGCCTGGCTACCATGCCGCTGAGGAAAATCAGTCCGAGCAGGTTGGGGAAGGCCATGAATGCGTTGGCGATGTCGCCGATGTTCCAGACAATCTGGAGGTAGCGCCCCTGCAGCATTGCTCCCATGAACAGGAAGAGGATAAAGATCATGCGGTAGGGTCGTATCACCCAGGCGCCGAGCAGGTAGCGCATGCATTGCTCACCGTAATAGCACCAGCCGAGCAGGGTAGAAAAGCCGAAGAGAAATGAGCCGAAACTTACTATCGTGCCTCCGAACCAGCCGAGCTGCAGCTCAAATCCCGCTCGAGTGAGCGCCACCGAGTTGAAGCCGGTCTCCAGCGCTCCGGAGAGGACGATTACCAGCGCGGTCAGCGAGCAGACGATGATCGTGTCGATGAAGGTGCCGGTCATCGCCACCAGGCCCTGGCGCACCGGGTTGTCGGTGCGGGCGGCGCCGTGGGCGATCGAGGCCGAGCCGAGGCCTGACTCGTTGCTCAGCACGCCACGGCTGACGCCGTAGCGGATCGCATAGATCATACTCGCGCCGGCGAAGCCGCCGAGTGCGGCGGCGCCGTTGAAGGCTGAGTCGATGATCACGCCGACGGCCCAAGGCACGCGCGTGACGTTCATCAGGATGATCACGATAGCGCCGAGGAAGTAGAAGAGGATCATCGTCGGCACCAGCTTCTCGGCGACCGCGCCGATGCGCTTGACCCCGCCGAGGATGACCGCGCCGACCATCGTGGCGATCAGCAGGCCGAGGAGGAGGCTGGCCCAGAAGTACATGTCCGTGCCCTGCTGTATCTTGAACTGCTCCAGCATGCTGAGGGTCATCGAGTTGCTCTGTGCCATGTTGCCGGTGCCGAGGATGGCAGTGATCGCCCCGGCGATGGCGAAGAACGCTCCGAGGAATTTCGCCAACGGCTTCCAGCGGATCCCCTGGCGGCAGTAGTACATCGCCCCGCCGCTGTACGTGCCGTCCTCGTTCTCGATCCGGAAAACCTGCCCCAGCACCGCCTCGGCGTACTTCGTCGCCATCCCGAAGAGTGCTGTCAGCCACATCCAGAAGATGGCTCCGGGTCCGCCGATGAAGATCGCCGTCGCCACCCCCGCGATGTTGCCGTTACCCACGGTCGCGCTCAGTGCTGTCATCAACGCCTGGAAGGGGGTGATGTCGCCCTTGCTGTCCTCGCCCTTGTCCTTGCCGGTGGCGCCGCGTGAGATCAGCTTTATCGCTTTGGGTAGCTTGCGGAACTGGATGAAGCCGGTTGCGATGGTGAGAATGACACCGCAGCCGAAGAGGAGAATCACGATGCCCGGCCACCATATGTTGTCGGAAATGTATTTTGTGAAGTCCAGCAACCAATCGAGGAACTCGACCATATTCACTCCCCTTCCTGAGGACGGTCTTGGGGTGGTACTTCAGCCCGGTAGAGGCCGATTATCGCGGCCGGCCCCAGCGCTGTCAATAAAATGCGCGGCACTACGGGCTTTTTCCCGGGGGTCTGGCGTACAGACTAGTGCGCGGAGAGGAAGCGGGGCCCCTCCGCGCGCTGTCTAAACTTCCACTCTTCGCGCCTGTGGCGCGATTGTCCCCATCGTGACTACGATTAACGCAGCAGCGTGAGGACGTTCTGCGCCGCCAGGTTGGCCTGCGCAAGAGCTGCTATACCGGTCTGTGTGAGGATCTGGAACTGTGTCAGGTTGACAATCTCGCTGGCGATGTTCGCGTCGCGGATCTGGCTCTCCGCGCCCTGCAGGTTGGTTGCGAGCGAACGGATGATGTTTGTCGTGGTGTTGAGGCGGTTGATCCCGGAGCCGAGCACGCCGCGTGTTCGAGCGACGTTGGTGATCGCGTCCTGCAATCGGCTGAGGACAATTACGGCGTTGTCAGCAGTCGTCAGGTCGGTTCCGAGGAAGCCGAGCTGCAGGTTGATACGTGAGGTCGCGGTGCCCGGCGTGAAGGACGCGGTGGCGGTGCCCGCGACATTGACCGAGACCGTGTTGATCACGATCTTCGCCGCCGTGCTGTCGTCGAGGCCGACCTGGATGGAGATCGAGGGCGTGCCGGTCGAAGCGCCGGTGCTCGCCCCGCCCACCAGGTTGAGTTCGTTGAACTCTACGCTCTGGGCGATGCGCGTGATCTCCCGCAGGATGTCCTGAAACTCATCGTCCAAGGCCAGCTTCGAGTCGGAGCCGTCCTGACCGGATGTGCCGGACGCGGCCTGCTCGGCCAACGTCACGGCACGGGTCAGCAGCAAGCTGATCTCGTTGAGCGCGCTGTCGGCGGTCTGCAGGATGCTGACGCCGTCGTTGGCATTACGCGCGGCCTGGTTGAGCGCGCGCACATCAGCGCGCAGGCCGTCGGCGATCGCCAGCCCGGCGGCGTCGTCGCCGCTGGAGTTAATCCGCAGGCCGGAGCTGAGACGGGTGAGAGTGTTACGAAGTTTGAGGTCTGTTACGACTAGTTTGTTTTGGGCGTTGATTGCAGCGATATTGTTAACAATCGAGAAGTTACCCATGGCACATTCCTCCGTGAATGTTTTGAGGTGCAGCCACCGTGCCGCACCTTGCTACAGCAGAAGCGTGGTCGCTTCCAACCACCGTACGTATCGGC
>Ga0307380_10005705_pt1 | contig 16496 bp, 12 predicted proteins | sample UN3MG_FD_202239 | JGI IMG/M metagenome (GOLD analysis project Ga0307380, IMG submission 202239) | Soil microbial communities from Risofladan, Vaasa, Finland - UN-3 | ecosystem: Environmental > Terrestrial > Soil > Coastal area > Acid sulfate soil | place: Finland: Risofladan, Vaasa | collected...
AAACAGTAGCAAATATCCCACCCAGAAGAATTGCTGCAAACACAAATACAATCAGGGATACCTCAGGAGTCTTCCAGAAGAAAAGATTCATCGACACCTGCGGCTGATTTGTTACAGCCAGGAGAACCAAAAGGAAAGCAAAAATCAAAACTACCACCAACTTCAATTGACTCATACCCACCTCCCATCAAAAATTTGACATTAATCTTCTATAAATTTCCTCTCCCCTGGTGGGAGAGAACATCTTCATTTTACTCCTCTCCCCTTGTGGGAGAGGACAAAGGTGAGGGGGATAAACACTACCTCACCCTCCCCACCAACGACCACGTATACGCCTCTTCTCTCTCAATCGGTAGATGATATCTGCCAAGTCCGCCATGAAACCCAGTCTAAAGGTACTGTGCCCATATATGTGCGTGCACTGGTCAAGATATGCTGTGGATTATTTAGCGCCGTAAGCGGTATACGAATTGTTATTTCTTTTCGTCTGCGGTCCACCTTTATAACATTTATAGGAAGTCTACGACCTTGGTTGAACACTTTATGCTCAATTGCTCCAAACTTAACATGCAATTTTGGCATTTCTGCAAAAGTCCGATCTTCACGATATCCAAAAACATATATCGAAACTCTCACTGCTTTTCCGAGAGCTCGAGATAAGTTAACAGAAAGTACAAGATTATCGTCCTCCAGAAGGATGGTATGTTTCTCAATACCAACAAAAGATGCACGCTCCTCATCAGTTAGTTCCTCTGGAACCTCCATAACCTCCTCTTTCCGTTCCAATAATAACAATTCAGAAGAAACGTTTGGTTTTAGCGTGATATCAGGAAAATCCCCAAACAGTTCATTAGAGCGTATGAAAGAAAGAAGGTACCTGGCGCTATAATCGTACTGAGACTGATGTTTTTTGATAGCGCTATGTTTACGCTCAATCTCCTCGGGTTTCAGACTGAGAGTCTGCCACGGGATCTTTTCCTTAAACAGCTGAGGGGGCTCCGATGACTCAAGAGGATAATACCCCCTTGGTTTGGGCCACCCTTTATAATGGATTAAATAGGGATAAAGAGCCGGCTTCATCTCCTTTTCAAGGTCCCAAAGTGCAACACGGGTGAAAAGATAGAATGACCGGTGGTCCGGATGGTGGTCACCCGGATGAGAAACGAATATTTTTGTGGGTTTGAATTCACGTAGTATCGTTTCTAAATCTTGCAATACTTCCTCTCCTTTATAAGGTGCCCCGGGACGAAATGCGTTAGCATAAGGAACTGATTTGACCCGGGTTAGCATGCTCTTGGCTGGACGCCGATTACCCCAATGAGCATACCAAATGTTCAAAGTACGAAAATCAGGATAACCCAGGAAAGTCAACTGCTCCGGTGGAACTCCTAACGTTTGGGTAGCTGCGAGCGCCTCGTCGTGTCGCACCAAACCCATACCCCGTGCTCCTTTTCGCCTTAACACTGGATGCTTCCGATAGACTATAAACGACCATTGATTATTGTCGCCATAGGTGAAAAAGACAATACGTAACGGTAGTTTCATCTCTACCGCTTTCTGGATGACTCCCCCACATCCCAGCACTTCATCATCCGGGTGAGGTGCTAAGATAAGAATTCTATCCTGCGAGCTCAACTCTACCTTATGCAAAGATGGATTTTGGGCAGATTCAACAGGTAAATATTCCTGAAGAGACATTAAAACACAACCTATTTCACACCATTTCCTTCCCATATACAATCGCATAAACAACTTTGTGGAGACCTTTCTGGGTATAAACCGTAGTATACCGGCTTAACTCAATAAAACCCAAATGTTCAGAAAATCTACGCCCTTCTAAATTGTCCTCGCGAACTGCCAGATAGATACCAGGTAACCCCGTTACTTTCACCTGTTCAATAAACCGTTCTACTAAGCGCTTGCCAATATCTTGACCGCGAAAACCCTTCTGGACATTCACGTGTAGATGTCCAGGATATTTATCCAGAGGTATATGCCGCTTAAATCCACTAACCCGCCAGGTTTTTGTTGCAGCCTTGAACAACCGCCACGTATCTTGACGCAAGAATACTCCGCGAAAGATTGACTTAATTACAATCTGAGGTACCAGGCGCCACACCATTACCCGAAAGTACCAGCGAGTATCTAAGCAACCTGTAAGATACCCAATAACTTTTCCTTCGTATTCTGCTACCCACAGCGACTCCGGCTCGTAATCGGTATAATAGCGAGTTAATAAATCTGCTACTATCTCACGGTCCCCAAAAAAGTTTTCTACCGGCTCTCCCATATCCGCAGTATCACAAGCAAGTTGCCTTACTATTTGTCGGTCCCGCAATTCATACGCACGTATAACTATCTCCTCTACCTCACCCTCCCCACCAACGACCACGTATACGCCTCTTCTATCTCCACCGGCACCAATTCCCCAATATCCTTCCCATCCCCCGAAAAAAACACCCTCTTATTACCCCGCGTCCTTCCCACCAACTTCTTCTCTTTCCGGGCAAACCTCTCCACCATAACCTCTTCCACTTTTCCCATAAGTCTTCGATTCTTCTCCAGTACCATCTTCTCACAAAGTTCATTAAGTTTAGCTAAACGCTCTTTTTTTACCTTCAGAGGAACGTCGTCTTTCTCTTTAGCCGCCTCAGTTCCTGGCCGGGTCGAATATTTGAAAGTAAACGCAGCGTCAAATTCAACATCCTCCACTAACCTCAACGTATCTTCAAAATCCTCTTTCTTCTCTCCAGGAAAGCCAACCATAAGGTCAGTAGTAATACTTATTTTGGGAATCTCTCTTTTTATCTTATCAATTAATTCCAAATATTGTTCCCTCGTATATCCCCGGTTCATTCCCTCCAATATTCTATTAGAGCCAGATTGTGCAGGAAGATGGAGATGCTCACATATTTTGCTCGAATCTCTTATAGTATTAATCAATTTCTCAGAGACATCCTTAGGATGGGAAGTCATAAACCGAATCCGTTCCAACCCAGCTACTTTTTCTACCTTTGTTAAAAGGTCAGCAAAATCCGAACTATTGGATCTATAAGAATTCACATTCTGACCCAAAAGCATAATTTCCTTACATCCTCCAGCTACCTTCTGCTCTACCTCTGAAACAATATCACTAACAGCTCTCGACCTTTCTCTACCTCGGACATAGGGCACAATACAATAAGAACAGAAATTATCACAACCCCGCATAATTGTAACCTGCCCCGTTAATTCAGAGCTCCTGGCGCATCCATAAGACGAAGAACTCCAGAACCCTTCCGCTAACTTGGGCAAATCTCCCTTTACTTCAGTAGCAAGAACTTTCTCATTCGGCTTCTGAAAAGTTTTTTCAATCAATTTCGGCAATTCCAATATATTATCTGTTCCCAGAACAATATTCACAAAAGGAGTCTTTTCGAATATTTTACTCTTCAATCTCTGTGCTACACACCCCGCCAGGACAAAAACTGTAGATGGATTCTCCTTTCTAACTCTTTTCAAGGATGCCAGGTAACCGAGCGCCCTATCTTCAGCATGCTGCCTGACAGAACAAGTATTGAGAATTATGACATCCGCTCCTTCAGGAGAATCTGTTTTCCCATAGCCCTCCCTCTCCAGAAGCCTCTCCATAACCTCCGAATCCGCATCATTCATCTGACATCCGAAAGTCCTGATATAGACTTTTCGGGGCCAATTTTCATAACTCTTTGATTTGTTTGGCATCTTGATTTTTCTTTCTGTTCGAAGAATAATAAATTAAAGGGCACAGAAAATTCAAAAGAAAAAATCTGACACAAAAATTTTTAAAAGGTCGCGTATGTTCTGTTTTTTTCAAATCATTTTTTTAAATTTAAATTATTTGTCAATAAAGCCAATAAATGTCTCATGTTCTCTCTATCCTTCTTTCATAGAATCGATTGCCATATCTTCAGCGATATGTTCATCAATACAGTTTTGGCATATCGTTAAACTATAACTCCCGTATACTCCACTTTCCGGATCTTCATTTACTTCATCAAATGTTTTCGTTTCTGATTCGTTAACCATATTATGACATTCATCGCACTCCACTAATTCTTCTGTATTCCCGCATAAAAGACATTTTGACTCTGAAATATCATATGTCACCGCACCACATGAAGGACAATCGCAAACAGGCTTTTTTTGCTCAGATAATTGTTTTTCTAATGTAGTACTATGAGCTTCCCAAAACTCATAAAGATTTATAAGTTCATCCCAACGGGTGTCGCTTCGAAATTCTTTCTCTAAATCTAATTCTAAATGCCGTTTTGAGAAATCGAATATAAAAGATAGCATTCGTCCTATAATTCCTTTTGTTTTTTTAAAATCAAGTTGAAATTCATAATGCTCAATGGAATTACGGATTGTTTTGCAAGCAGAAATTGTTTTTTTAGAATCTTTTGCAAAAGAAACTCCTGCTAGTTTACATAATCTTTCAACTGATCTACTTATACCTATAATATAGGCTGTAGATGATGGATATTTATCGATATCCTGCCATATAAAAGATGGGTGAACGCGACGCAACCGCTCCTTTAAAAGTAATTCAACAACATGCACAACATCTCGAATTGCATATTTAAGATCTCTTGCTTTAATCCCATTTGGATTAGTTAAATGCTCAACAGCATGGATTAGCGAATCTTTCGCATTATTAATTAAGTCAAATTTAATTTTATCTGGTTTCATACAAGTGTTTTTATCTTTATTCTTTATCCTTCTATTCATATATGATTTTTGTAATTTTTTCTATTTGTTCAGATATTTTATTTTCTGAATTATTGAAATATTCTATTGCTGCAAGTGGTTTTTTATTAGCACCTCTTAATGAATCTGACTCAGCTACTCCCCCGAAATCTGGGGTTAGAACTTGAGTCTTCCCATCACCTTTCGTTGCCAATGTTTCTATTTCTTTAGACGTTTCTTTGGACTCTAGGTTATCTGGGTCCTTGTCATAAATAACTAAATAAGGCAATTTGAAATTATTCAGCACCATCTGGTAAAGTGGAATTGATTCCTTACTACCACAATCTACTATTGTCACGTCATGCCTAAAAATTTTCAGCCTTTTTGCAATAATCTGGAAGGAATACTTTTCTGTCGCTCCTTCAACGAGTGCTATCTTCTTGGCAAAAAATAACTCGCTTTTGGGATCAATTTCGTTTAAAATTCGGTATCTTTTCTGTCTATCTTTCTTTTCTGTACTTTGAAATAGTTCCCCAAGATATTGAAATTTTTTTGGGGGATCCACTTTGGATGCTCTTTTCAAAATACAGATTGATTTATAGTCATTAAGATTTAAAAAGAAAGGTGAATGAGTACAAAAAATAATTTGGTCTGCCGAAGACAATTCTTTGAAATCTTCGTACATTCTTCTTTGTAATTGCGGGTGTAAATAAAGCTCAGGTTCTTCGAATGCAAAAATAAGAGATTTATTAAAGTCAGTTTCTTGATTTTCCTCAGGATATTTTCTCCGGAGTTCTTTTATAAATTTTGCATATGTAAAGAACATTGACACTATGAAAATTCGTTGTAATCCATGTCCTTTTTGGTCAATTTCGCCAGAAATTCCATCATCTACTGAAAGTCGTAAACCAGTCTTGAAAATGTCATTGATATGAGGAGGCTCTGCTTCAATTAGAATATCTGCATCCATACTCTGTTTTAAGAATGACGTCAAATTACTCTCAAGCTCAGCAAGTCCCGGAAGTCTTTGTTCAGGTTTTTCTGGGTCTTTTGAAAAGAGCTTCTTAATCTCTCTAATATTTTTTTCCAGCTCCTTAAACTTTGGATGTCTCTTCATAATTCTATTGACTACACTTTTGACTAATTCGCCCATTTTAGATGTTTGTGTAACTTTTAGTTCATCCTTTGCTTCTTTTACTGCTGGAATTAAATGAAATTCTGGAATAAATTTATCACAGTAAGGTTGAATTCCTTTCGGATTTTTTTTATAATCTGTTCTAAAAGTCAAACTTGACTGATTTTCTTCTATATATTTAATTCTTGCGTTACTTATTATTTGTTTTATGATTTTTCCTTTGTCAGGTAGAATAGATTCTAGTCCTCTCTCTTTCAAAAAATTTCTATCTATTTCGCCTTCGTATTCCTCATTGAGCCAACCTTCATTCCAAATTTTTCCTTTTGTAAGATATAAAGTTTCAATTTTCTCATCTATGAGGGCATAGACTTTTTTTAGAACATACTCCTCTCCATCTAAGCGAGTATGATATTCCTTCCTTTCTCTAGCAGTCAATTTATGGAAAGTAACTTCAACAACAATTTTTTCTTCTATCCGCTCTATTCTATCTTCTGTTTTCCATTTTCGAAAATATTCTGGTTTCATCCCCCCTGAACCAGTAGTAAAGAATGTTTCGAGAGCAAGTAACACCGCTGATTTACCTGTATTGTTTTCTCCAATTAGACATAGAAGATCTTCCATTTCGATATCTATCTCCTCTATTGCCATAAAATTCTCGATATGGATTTTTTTAATTTTCATGGATAGTTTCGGGGACACAATACTTAATTATTATTTTTAAGAATTATGACATCCGCTCCTTCAGGAGAATCTATCTTCCTGTGACCCTCCCTTTCCAGAAGCCTCTCCATAATCTCCGAATCCACATCATTCATCTGACACCCAAAAGTCATAATAAAAACCTTTCGACTCTTATTTCTGTGGCTCGTTTGTTCATTTGACATTTTTGTTTTTCTTTCACTTCTATAGAAAATTGGAGCTTCAAAATATGAAAGAAAGTTTCTTGCTCTGTGCCACAAAAGTTTTTAAAAGGTGTTTTGTATCACATCAAGGCCTGACACCATCTTTCTTTTTATCTGCTTCACTCTACTCTAAAATTGTTATGAACTCCGCAATGATTTTAAGTTCTCCTTCTTCACATCGCGGTAAGATTATAGGTTTGTATGCCTTATTCAAAGGCTCAAGGATTATTTTTTCATGTTGCCAAGTACCATCCCGCTTAAATCTCTTTTCACTATAATATTTCTTAACCGTATAACTTCCACCTGTATCAATATCACCTATATCATGATGTTGTGCAAGAACTATTTTCCCTTGACGGCTTCCAACAACATCTGCGCTAAATACACAATAACTGTTGTTTGGAATCTTCGGTTCCATGGAATAGCCTACGATTTTTGCAACGAACATCCTTTTATCCAATTTCCGCCCAATATCCACCTTCATCCATCCTTCAGGCTCCACGGCTAATCCATCGCCAAATTTTCCCGCGGCCGCCTCTAAAGAATAAATTGGTAATACGCTAATAAATTTTTCGCTCTCTTCGATCTCACCATCAGAAACGATGTCACTAACAAATAATTCTGACTTTGTAAGCCTCTCCTCAATTATTTTTGAACCAACGCCAAGAAAATAATCATCGCTTACTCCAGTTGCCTTTCCAGCCATTTCATAAATGCTCTGTCCCCGGCCGAAATAAGAATCATAAACATGCTGATATACAAGATCGCATTTACTATTGAACAGCTTAGGTGTATACCGTTCGGGCAAACCCTCTAAGGTCTCCTCAATTGCCACCCGCACAACCGCTCGAGTCTGTTGCCTCTTACGCCAATCAAGGACAAGTTTTTCCCGCCTAAGTACCTGCAGCAGTTCTCGCGCCACCTTCTTAACCCGCTGCTTTTCTTTCTCGGTTAAATCCATCTCCGGCTTAGTCAATAAATCAAACACCGCCAGCTCCTCTTCCGTCAGTCCTCCAGCAATCGCTCGCTTTTCCTCTTCGTTGAGCTCTTTTGCAAACTCTGTTAACTTCTTAAAGAAAACCTCCAGATTATAAGCACCGGCATTATATTCATCTATCATCTTCTGGAATTTTTCCATAAAATCCATCCTGCTTCTGTTCAGCCAAACCATCAATTTTAATTTTCTACCTATAGCGCTCTTGAACTTTTCTGCCTCCATGCGTTTATGGCCAATTTTAAACTTTTCCTTCAACGCCTCAAAGTCTATCTTGCTTAAATCTATAAGACGGTCCTCCCCTTCGGGAGGCTTAATGACATAATCCGCAATCCTCACAGAGTCATCAAGCAATCCTTCAACCCTGCCCATTACCTCATCTATAGCCTCAGGTGGCGGGGGCTCGGGGCTAAGCGATCTAATCTTATTTGCAAGCACGACTATCAGTTTCCGTATAGAAAGAAACTCATTCGCCAAGGGGTCTGGCAGAATAGCCTTATAAAGTCTGTTCACGACAGCAGCCAATGATAAATACTTCCTCTTTGATTCCTCATCAACGATAATCGACTCAACAGCATCGTCCAACAACCGTACACGGTTAAAGCCTTCCGCTGCTTGAAACTCTGCCTGGAGTTTCAACAAATCAACGCCTCTCTCAATGCAGAATTCCTTCGTCTCCTTTACCGCTTCCCTTAATAACTCAACAAGCTCACCTTTAGGCCTGACTGGTGTCTCGCCGCCTTCAGCCCCGGTACCATATATCGCCAACGCTTTTTGTAAATCCCTAAATACGCCGATATAATCAACAATTAAACCGTTATTCTTCTCCCCAAAAACCCTGTTTGCCCGGGCAATCGTCTGCATAAGCGTGTGATTACGCATAGGTTTATCAAGATACATTGTGGAACAGCACGGCACATCAAAACCTGTCATCCACATCGCACACACAAACACAATCCGGAACGGATCCTCCGGCTTTTTAAACTTGATATCCAGATCTTCTCTCACCATCCGCCTGCGATGCGGCGTAATATCCACGCCCTTCCTTCTAAGCTCTTCAATTTCATTTTGGGACTGCGAGACAACGACAGCCATATCAGTTTCTTTCATATACTTAAGCTTTTCCTCTAATTCTTCTTTTTCGATACCGTAACTACGCCTGATTTTTGCCTCTAAGTCACTTTTATATTGTTCCCAGTACTCTTGCACCTTATTGTACATTTTAACGGCTGTGGCCTTATCAATACTAATCACCATCGCCTTACCCATGAATCCTCGGCCCATAAAATGATCGACAATATCCTCAGCAATTCTTTCTAAACGGGTATCACGGGTAATCACCTGATATTCCCTGCTGAACTCCCGCTCAACCTTTCTCTCCTGCTCCTCATCTAACACCGCCTCATCAAGCAACTGCTCCATTTCCGCGTTTAAGTCTCTGTTAGTCAGCTGCAGTTCCGGTATTCTATTCTCATAATAAAGTGGTACAGTCGCCCTATCCTCCGCTGACTGCTTGAAGTTATAAATACTGACATAATCGCCAAAAACCTCTTTGGTCTTCTCCTCTCCTGCAATAAGCGGCGTTCCTGTAAACCCTATAAATGCCGCCTTAGGGAGGGCATTGCGCATATTCAAAGCGAAGATGTCATATTGGGTGCGGTGGGCCTCATCGGTAATGACGATAATATCTGACCGGTCTGAAAGTTTAGGGTAAACCGCTCCTTGCCTTGCGTGAAACTTCTGAATCAACGTAAATATGTACCTGTGATCCTCGCATAATAATTGCTTCAAATGGTCGCCGCTGTCAGCCTGTACATATTGCTCGGTTATAGCGCCCGCATTGACAAAGTTTTTATATATCTGCCTGTCCAGGGACTGTCGGTCCGTCACGATTACAAAGGTATAGTTACCGGGGATCGTACGCAGGACCTTCTGAGAGAAAAATATCATTGAGTAGCTCTTGCCGCTACCTTGAGTATGCCAGAAGACGCCAAGCCTGCCCTCTTCTTCCTCTAGCCGCTTAAATTTCTCAATGACGTTATTTACGCCAAGATACTGATGGTTCTTTGCCATCATCTTAACAAGACCGCCTCCGGCCTCACTAAACAGAATAAAATTCTCAACTATATCAAATAACCGCTTTGGCTCGCACGTGCCCCGAATTATTGTCTCTAAGGAAATAACGCCTTTTTCTCCTTCGCTGTTAATCTTCTTCCATTCAACAAAATGCTCCCACTCTGATGTCATAGTGCCAACTCTGCTTTGACTGCCGTTTGACAATATGATGATTGCGTTGTACAGAAAAACCTGGGGGATTGTCTCTTTATAGTCCCTAAGGTTCCCCCTGTAAGCATGCTCTAATCTCCTGTGCGATGCCTTAAGCTCAATAAAAACCAAAGGCAGACCATTTACAAAGCCCACTAAATCCGCCCGCCTTTTATACATCTCCCCCGAAATCCAAAGCTGGGATGCCAGTAAGAAGTCATTGTTAGCTGGCTCATTCCAATCAATAACTTTGACTTTTATGTAGGTCTCCTCCCGATCATCGGTTGCCCTTCTTGCCAGTACTGTAACGCCATCCCTTAACATTTTGTAAATCTCGCAGTTGGCGTATGTAGGATTCATGGCGCTACGGTCTTTGATGAGTTCTTCTATGGCTAATTGGATAACTGTATCGGGAAGTTCGGGATTGAGTCTTCGAAGGGCTGGTTTGAGCCTTTTGATTAAAACAACATCGGATGTTGTATCTCTACCCAATGTACCATCAGGACCCAGCGTCTCATCAAAACAATTAATCGTCTCCCATCCTAAACGGGAAAAGAGCTCTATTGCGGGCTGTTCAACAAGGGAACCTTCTGTAAAGTTATTGTTCCTCATTCGACAAGTTCTCCAACATCTATATCCAGATCTTCAACATCTATTTCGCCTGAGATAAGTTTAGGGAGCAAAAGGTCACGAGTTTGGCGCAGGTTTTTTTGTTCAAAATATCCAACAGTAATTCTTTTCAGCATTGGTTCAATTGATTCATTAAACCTTGTAACAATGTCTTTTGGTGGTAAAATGACGGACATTTCGGCCAATCCCTCATCCCAAACTGCATACGGCATCGTGCTTCCTTTTGAATGATTATTAGCATAATTTATCGTTGATTCTTGAAACAGAGTTAATACAGAATATGCATAATAGTTGGAATCATTAGGTCTTAAAATAAAACAAGTTGTTCTTGTAGTTCCATTAAAAGGTGCTATTACTACTTTATGGAAATATGACCGCATTGCCCCAAATAATACATCGTACTTTTTAAATCGTATTAAACTGCTTTTAGCCTCGGAACCAGGTTTGGAAGTATTAAGATACAATGATTTACGTGGTAGACAATCGATTGGGACATAAGGAATTTTTAAAAGGTGATTGCCAGATTTTTCAGATTGTTTTATGTTTGATACAAGATTTTTTAACTTCTTCACCTCCCACCCCTCCGGAATCTTGCCCAAAGGGGAATCAACCATCCTCACTTTTTCGTGGCCGGGGAATCTAAACTTAACAAACCACTCCTGATATATTGTCTGGGCCATCTCTTCCAAAATCTTGATCCGGCGGCTGTTGTTCTCGATCAGGTCATCGTAGACGGAGAGGATGGAGACGATTTTGCGTTGGGTGGGGAGAAGGGGGAGATCTACCAGAACACGAAAAAGCACATTCACCGTGAGATAAGGGACTGATGTCCCAGTCGCCAAACCGGGAAGCCCAATTTGGCCGAGCAGATAGTAGAGGTAGCGCCGGTCTATCACATCAGCATTGGCGAGTGCCCCCATCATGTTGTTGTCAATGATGGTCGCGCGAGTAAGCAGTCGGACTCTGTTCTGTTTTAGTGCTTCCCCGATCTTGGCAAAAACAGGTGTTCCGGCGGGTAAGGGTTTTGCCTTAAGCTCCCCAAGTTGGTCCGTCGATACCCAGTTGTTTGCTTCGTTGATGTGAACCTCGTTTCCTCCAAGGTTCATGTCGCTTACCTTGATGAAAGGGAAGTCCCCAGAAATTGCGCCCTGGTATTCCTGAGGAAAAGCCGAGCCTGCTTGAAACCTGCAGAGGTCGCCAAGCGTTAACTTGCTATTACCAGCGAAAGTCATCGCTTCCCCTCCAGCAACTCCGAAATATTCTTTCCAATCCGCCCTTCCATTTTCCGTGCCTCGCTGTTCAATCCTTCCAGTTCTTCATTTAATTCCTCAATCCGCTCAGTAAAATCAAAATCCTCTTCTTCTCTTTCAGCTACGCCTACATATCGCCCTGGATTAAGGCTCCATCCGTTCTTTTTAATCTCTTCTATTGTCGCTACCTTACAAAGGCCGGCTATATCAGCGTACTTTCCTTTGGGAAATTTCTCCTTCATCATCTTATCGCTACCATTAACGTTTTCTGGCTTCTCGCCACGATAGAGCCTTGCAATATTTGCCAAAAACTCAATCTGTGCTGGAGTAAATTCTCTATGGGCGCGGTCTATCTGGTGATAAATATGGCGGGCATCAATAAAAAGAACCTTGTCCTTACACGGGGTTTTCTTTTTACCTTTATCCAAAAACCAAAGCGCACAAGGAAGAACGACCGTAGAAAAGAAATTAGGACCAATCGACACCATCACATCCACTGCGCGGTCTTCAATCAGCCTTTTTCTAATTTCAAGCTCAGAAGCACGGGCATCAGCCGCAGCGTTAGCCATAACAAATCCTGCCCTGCCTTTGGAATTCAATGCACTATAGAATATCTGAATCCATAAATAGTTCGCGTTATCAGTCGAAGGCATGCCAAAAGGAAAGCGCGGGTCATCCTTTATCTTATCTTTATCCACGCCGTCTACATTAAACGGGGGATTAGCCATTGCAAAATCAAACTTTCCTAAACTATTATGCACGTCTTCATAATATGTGTTGCCCTGCCTAATATCCCCAGATAAGCCGTGGACCGCAAGGTTCATCTTGCTAAGCCGAATAGTATCAGCGACCCTTTCTTCGCCATACGCCATGATCTCCGTGCTTGGATTCTTTTTGTGGTTTTCGACAAAGTGGGCGCTTTGCACAAACATACCGCCGGACCCGCAGGCAGGATCAAGGATGCGGCCGTGAAATGGCTCTATAATCCCAACAATAAGCTTAACAAGAGATGTAGGCGTAAAGAACTCACCACCCCTTTGGCCTTCGCCCATAGCGAACTTGCCTAAAAAGTACTCATAAATCTTGCCGAAGACATCCCCCTCAATATCGTCTAACTTAAAGTTAAAGTTCCTCAGTAACACAAAGAGTAGATCATTAGCGAAGCGGTTGTATGTCTTGGGCAGAACGCCTCTTAAATCCTCATTCTTCCTCTCAATAGCTTTCATTGCATTATTAACGGCTTGGCCGATATTCGTCCCCTCAGGAAGATTCAACAGCCTGGAGAAGCGCGCTTCCCCTGGTAAATACATAACGCCCCTTGCCTGATAGTCTGCCTTGCCAATAGTCCTGCGCCCTGTTCTTCTGCCGGCTAGTTCTTTTTCTGCCTGAGTAAATTTAAAATCTGCGTACCGTAGAAATATCAAACCAAGCACCGGTTTTGAATATTCAGCAGAGGTTAAATGCGAATTAGCCCTCAGTTGATCCGCTGCACCCCACAACCTCTTCTCAATCTCTCCTGGCATATCTAATCCTCCTCGTATTCGCCCTGCTCTTCATCCACTCATCAATCTCTTCTCTCTTAAATCGCCAGAGATTGCCTATCTTAGACGCCGGCATTTCGCCTTTCTGAGCCATCGGCGGACGACTGCGATTGCCGAGGGAGGGATAAAAAGCTGTTTATCCTTTCTGTAAATTGCAGTATCGGTGACTTATCTTACCATTCTTTATTTTCGTTTTACCACCCTCTGAATATCTTTCTAAATGATCAACATGTGCATCTTCTATAAACACAATTTCATTACCACAAAGATGACAAACTTTATTCGCATCGTGAAGAGCTTTTTTCTCTACAAAGCTATAAAGGCGACGGTCATTCTCAGGGTACCCTACAACTTCCCTTAACTTCTGAAACCATTTCTCGGTGCGTAATTTTACCTTTTGAGTATCATATGTGCCTTTCTCTATAGATTCGATAAACGCCATATTTTTAGTCATAAGCTCAATAAACGCATCTTTGATAAGCATGGCTTTTTTTATAATATCTCGTTTTTCGTATTGAGTAAAGCCATACATTTGCACATCAAATATACCTTCGTTTATTTTATCTTCGCGATATCCATTGGCATCATCTTCATCACCTAACTGCCAGCGCCTAAAGGATAAATCGCCAAATACGGTTTGGCACAACTCTACTGAATTCTTAAACATAGCTGTCTTTTCTTCTTTCTGCTTTTCAGATATTTCACGATTACTTTCCATATAACTGTTAAGGAAGCTTGTTAGTGATCCTTTATATTTTCTTTCAGTTAAATCTGTAAAAGCAAAAAAGCGAAGAATTCTCTCCCTATCAATCATCCGTTTATGAACTCCTCTAAGGCCTTGAATTCTTTGAAAATCTTTATTTTCAGCTAATGTTTTCAGTAGGTTATTAAAGCTTCCTCTATAAATGCAATTGCGGAGTTCTTGTTCATTAAGTTTGACCGATCCCCGATTTAACCTTTCAAAGATGTCGAATTTAATGTCCTTATGGGATTCCTTTAAAATTTTAATTACTCTGAGAGGATAGTCGGCTATCGAATCTTGTAATTCCTCAGATAGATTTGTATAAGTTTTTCCATTAAGCTCCTTTAAAACACGAAGCCCAGTAAGTTTAAAGCCGTCCTTCTTCATGAAATTATAAAAGGTCAGCATCCTCTGCTGCCCATCAACTACTAATTCCTTTCCAGCATTTTCTTCTGCCACATAAATAACAGGAATGGGGACCCTGAGCAAAACCGATTCAATAAGCTTACTTTTCAACTTTGGTTTATTATCCCAAATATAATAACGCTGAAAGTCTGCACGGGCAATTAACTTCCCCTTGTCAACTTTCTCACATAAAAGTTTTATAGGAGGATCTCCTGCCTCTGATATAATCTTCCTATCGCTTACGGGAATATCAAAGAAACCTTCCTCTTCAAGCCTCTCATCAAAATCTACATCATCTGAAGAAATGACCTCTTTTTTACTCCATAGTTCTTTAACAGGAGCGAAATAAAAGAACCGAGATAGAGACCGAGTATTTTTAAATGTGAACTTCTCTCGGAAAGATATAACAGCATTCTTGGTAAGAACAATCTGCTCACCCCAGCTTTTCTGCTTAATCGAGGATACATTGCCTAGCTTAAAAGCATCAATAATCTTATACCTGTGAGACAAAGATAGAATGCTCAGATTTTCCATGGGGCTATATACAAACATTAGATCATTTATCATATTGGCATTCTGGCCTGTTAGTCTATTTCTCTCGGTGTTAGCAGAATAGAGCTTATTAAGAAGCTCTACTTTTTCGTCATCAGAATCGCATTGCAGAATGGATGTTACTAGCTTATATAGCTTCTTATCCTGCTTAAATTCCTGCATAATCCTACGCCATGAGCCCTGAGGTATTAGGGATCTTGCAGATGGCTCTATGTCGGAATCTGCGATACCCTTAGCATGGCTATCGAGAAAGCGAATATAGTAATCGATGTCTTCGGGGCCTAGTTTTTCGCCGGAAGGAAGAATTTCATCCCAAAACTCTTTGAATTCTTGACTTTGCTGCTCCCACGTCTGACCCGCAGCTCCTTCATCAAACTCTGTAAGAAATTGCGCATGCAATCCTTTTAGCTTTTTTATGTCGCTCATATAATGGCCTCCGTTTTATATTCGTTCTTACTTCTTCTCTTCCTTTATATCTGAAAATGCCCAGTAGCCTAAAATAATCAGGTTGATTGGTGTAATAATAGAAAATATGCCGAAAAGAAGTGGATTTTTTCCATACTTTGCTGCTATCTTGCCAAAACAAACAGCAATGTATACAAGGATGATGGGCAATATAATTTTACCGACAGTATTCACCATTTCTCTCCTTTTGAAAGCATTTTAGCTTTAAAGGTCTTATATTTTTTTATAGGTTATTACTGATGGGTGACCATTCTCCCCCTCACCTTCATCCTCTCCCACCAGGGGAGAGGAGCCACTACGGTACCAAAACTTATACGGCCATAAAGGCCTACACTACCAAACTAATACGGGCATGAAGGCCTTGGGTGACCACTTTCCCCCTCACCTTCATCCTCTCCCCCCAGGGGAGAGGAACCACTACGCGACCGCTCTCCCCCCAAGGGAGAGGAGTCCCTTATATTTCGCCGGTATTATACAAGTTCACCATAACGTCTACAATTTGAGGGGCAAATTGGGTACCTTTGTATTTTTTGAGTTCGTTTATTGCCTCCTCTTTTGTCAAAGCAGGTCTGTAAGGTCTATGGATAATCATAGCATCAAAAGCATCGGCAACTCTTATTATTCGAGCAAAGAGGTGAATTTCTTCTGAGCAGCCCATTTAAGGTCAGATAATCCATTAGGATAAAGACGGAGTTGCTTCTCTAAACTTTTTCCAATCAGGGTACAATATTGAGCTACTCTATCAGTATGACCACGAGTATAGCGGTCCTTGGCTTCAATGGCTGAGATTAAAGTATTCTGGGAGGCTACAATGAGCTCGATTTTTTCCTCGTCGAGTTTAAAACCATGAATTGCCCGGGCGGTATGGTTAGATATAGATGAGAATAACTCTAAGTCCTCCTGGGTAA
>Ga0307380_10005706_pt1 | contig 16496 bp, 14 predicted proteins | sample UN3MG_FD_202239 | JGI IMG/M metagenome (GOLD analysis project Ga0307380, IMG submission 202239) | Soil microbial communities from Risofladan, Vaasa, Finland - UN-3 | ecosystem: Environmental > Terrestrial > Soil > Coastal area > Acid sulfate soil | place: Finland: Risofladan, Vaasa | collected...
TCCGTCATGACCACGAGGATCGACATTACGACGTTTCCCCGACGACGAGCGGGCGCCCGCCTTCCGCGGACTGCCTAGTCCTCGTCGCCGTCACCTCGTCTTTCTCACCTGAAGATCGCGTTTGGTGCCCGCGGGCGAGGGGTCTCCCTCGATCAGCCATCCCGGTGCTAACGCCATGACAAATTTTGAAATCCGCCTTGAAACCGCCGACGACGCGCCGGCGCTGTCGCAGCTGTCGGCCGATGTCTTCGGCCCGGGCCGCTTTACGCGCAGCGCCTATCGGGTGCGAGAAGGCGTGGCCCCGGTGCCGGCGCTCAGCCTGACCGGCTGGCTCGACGGCCGCCTCGTGGGCGGCATCCGCTTCACCGCCATCAGCATCGGCGAGGGCGAGGGGGCTGCCTTGTTGGGGCCGCTGGTGGTCGATCCGCTGGTGAAGGGCAAAGGCTACGGCAAGGCGCTGGTCGGCGAGGGCTTGAGCCGCGCGCGGGACGAGGGCTTCGGTCTGGTGCTGCTGGTCGGCGACATGCCCTATTATGGCCGCTTCGGCTTTGCGCCGGTTCAGCCCCGGAAGATCACCCTGCCTGGTCCGGTCGATCCGGCGCGTTTGCTGGCCGTCGAGCTTATGTCCGGGGCGCTGGAGGGCGCGGCTGGCCGGGTCAAGGCGCACGCGCGCTAAGCTGCGGATGGCCGATTAGTGGCCTTCGCGGTACCAGGTGGCGGCCAACAGGCCGAGCAGCAGGGCCAGCGCCAGGAAGCCGGTGAACAGCGGGAACAGGCGCACGCCCTTCACGTGATAGGCCTCGCGCTTGTGCAGGCCGAGCCAATCACCGCCATGCATCACATGGCCGCTCCGCATCATCACCAGGCGCGGCAGGGAGGCCGCTTCGTCGTCCTTGCGCCCGAGCCAGAATGCGCCGCCGCCGGTTTCTTCCAAGATCGGGCCGAGGGGGCCGTCGGTCGCGGTCACCGCTGCGAGTTCGCGGGTGTTGGCGTTGCCCACGGTGACGATGCTGGCCAGCCCGCCCGAGGCCACGCGGTAGACGCCTTGCTCCTCGGCGGTCATGGTTTTGCGCCATAGCCCGCGTTCACCCTTGTCCAGAGTGAGGGTCTCTTTTTTGCCGGATGGCGTGGTGACGATGACGGGCTCCACCTCATCCTCGATCGAGCGGCGCTCGATGATGAGGGTCTGGCCGCGGCTCGTGGCCTTCAAGGTTTCCTCTTCGAGCTCGGGCTCCTTCATCAGCCAATGGGCAAGGCGGCGCAATAGGTCGGTGTAAGGACCGCCGCCGTCATAGCCGCGCGCCCAGAGCCAAGCGTGGTCGGAGAGAAGCAGCGCCACGCGCCCCTTGCCGCGCTCGCCGATGACGAGCAGCGGCTTGTCGTCGGCGCCCTTCATCAGCACCTCGCCCTGTTGCGGGCTGACGTCCACGACCCGGAACCAGCGGCCCCAAGTGGCTTCGCCATTGGCGCCGTTATGTGCGCCGGGCAGGTCGCTGGTGACGGGATGCTTGCCGCCGAGCTCGGTCAGCGCCGGCTTGAAGGGCTCCTCGATTACCCGGCCCGACGGCACGGCGGGCAGGATCTGGCCGAGTGGCGTGCGGTAGAGGCTGAGCGCGGAGGCATAGTCGTCGCCGGCGGAGACGAGCACGGCGCCGCCGCGCTCCACATAACGGGCGACGTTCTCGAGATAGAGCAACGGCAGCACGCCGCGGCGCTGGTAACGGTCGAAGATGATCAGGTCGAACTGATCGAGCTTCTCCTGGAACAGCTCGCGGGTCGGAAAGGCGATCAGTGACAACTGATCGATAGGCGTGCCGTCCTGCTTTTCCGGCGGGCGCAGGATGGTGAAGTGTACGAGGTCGACCGACGCGTCGGACTTGAGCATGTTACGCCATGTGCGCTCCCCGGTATGAGGCTCACCCGAGACCAGCAAGACACGCAGATTCTCGCGCACGCCCTCGATGGTCAGCACGCTGCGATTGTTGATCGTGGTGAGCTCGCCGGGCGCGGACTCCGCCTCGATCTCGACAATATTGGGACCAGCGTGATCCATCGCGACGGGGATTTCGACGGTCTCGCCGATGCGAACGGTCTTCTGCGTCGGCGCCTGGCCTTGATGGGTGACGGTGAGTATCACGGTGCCGGCACCGTCGGGCCGCGTTTCGCTGACTTTGACCTCGATGGGCTGGGTGCTGCCGACGATGCCGAAGCGCGGCGCGCTCAGCACTTCCAGCCGGCGGTCATACTCGCCCTTTTTGCCGGTGATCAGCGCATGGACGGGCGCGTCGAAACCGAGCGCTGAGGCGGCACCCGGCACGTCATGAACCTCGCCGTCGGTGATCATGACCACGCCGGCGAGACGGTCGGGCGGCACATCGGCGAGGGCTTCGCCCAAATCGTTGAACAGCATGGTGCCGTCACGCTCGTTGTCGGCGGATGTCGAGGTGGAGCGCACGAAGCGTACGTCGAGATCGGGGATCGCCTTGAGGCGTTCCTCCAGGCCCCTGCGCATGGCTTCGGTGCGCTCGGTGCGGCCGGCGATGGCCTGGCTCTGGCTGTCGTCGACCACTACGGTAACGATGTCGGTGAGCGGCTCGCGGTCTTCCTGCTTGAGATGCGGGTTGGCCATGGCCAGAAGCAGCATGACGAAGGCGAGCAGGCGCAAGACGGCACCGCGGCGCGCGCGCCAGAACAGCAGCGCGAGCAGCGCCGCGCCAATACCGGTGATGACCCACAGGACGGGCCAGGGCACGAAGGGGAGGAACTCGACGGACCAGCTCATGGGCTTACTGTCCCAACCGCTCGAGCAGGGCAGGGACATGCACCTGATCGGCTTTGTAGTTGCCGGTGAGCGCGTACATCACGAGATTGACGCCGGCGCGGAAAGCCATCTCCCGCTGCATTTCGCCGCCTGGCACGACCGGAAAGATCGGCCGGTTCGCCGCGTCGAGCGCCCAGGCCGAGGCGAGGTCGTTCGAGGTGATAACGAGAGAGCTCACTCCGTCGGTGCGGCGGGAACGCTCGCTGCGCTCGGCCTCGTCCGCGGGCTCGGCCTCGACCCATAGCGAGCCGCCGTCCCAGCGGCCGGGGAAGCTTCGCATCAGATAGAAGGACTTGGTGAGGACGTGGTTCTCAGGCACCGGCTCGAGCGGCGGCAGATCGAGCTGGCCGATCAGGCGGGTCAGCGCCTTTCCCTGGCTGCCGCCGTAGGCCACGCTCTCCTGGTCGCGCGTATCGAAGATGATCATGCCGCCTTGCTTCATATAGGCGTCGACCTTGGCGAGGGTCTTATCGGACAGAGGCTCGGCGTCTTCGCGGACGGGCCAATACAGCACCGGGAAGAAGGACAGCTCGTCGGTGTCGATGTCGACGCCCATGGGGTCGCCGGGCTCGAGCGCGGTGCGGGCGCGCAAGACCTTGCTCAAGCCGCCTAAGCCTTCCTCGCTGGTGCGGTCGATATCCGCGTCGGCGGTCCGCACAAAAGCGAGGCGCGTGTTGAGCGCTGCCTTCAGGGCGAATTCGTCCGCCGCGTTGCCCGTGGCGGGCGGTTGCCCGTCCCCTTCCGCAGCAAAGCTCGGTGAAGGCAGGGCGAGCGGCACAAGCGCGAGCGCGAAGACGATGGCCACGGCTGTGGCGGCGCGGGGGCGGAAGCGCAAGCCGGTGCTCAGCGCCAGCACCGCGAGAATGTCGAGGGCGAACAAGCCAAGCGCGGCGATATAAAGCCATGGCTCGAGTGCCAGGGGCTTCTTCAACGTGTAGCCGCTTACTTCGCTGGCGCCGTCGATTGGTGCCAGGCTCGCGAGTTCCGTCTTCGCGGTCACGAGGTTCAGGGCGTGGGCCGCGCCGGACGGGCCGTAATAGCCGGGCGGATGATCCGGTCCCGGAACGGTCGTGTCGAGTTTGTCGGGGGCGATCGGTGCGGCGCGCAATGGCGGCGGGACGAGTTGGCCGAAGCCGTCCAAGGTCTGGATCGGCGCTAGCGCCGTGGTCGACGCGGACGCGGCGGCCGCCTCGATGCTTGCGCCGTCGTCGTTGGCCTGGGCGCCGACTTGGCTCGGTCCCAGTGTCAGGGCGCGGCGGAGCATTTCCACGAAGAGGCCCGACAGCGGCAGGTTCGACCAGTCGGAGTTGGCGGTGACGTGGAACAGCACGATCCAGCCTTCGCCATGCTTGGCGGCGGTCACGAGCGGGGTGCCGTCGGCCAATGTCGCCCAGACTTCGGCGTCCATGGCCACGGTGGGATCGGCGAGGACCTGGCGGTTCACGCGCACATCGTCGGGGATCGTGAGCCCCTTGAACGGGCTCTTGTCTTCGAAAGCGGCCAGAGGCTGCGGCGTGCTCCAGGACAGCGAGCCGCCAAGCGAACGGCCGCCACGGCGCAGCGCCACGGGCAGTAGCTCGTCGCCGCCTTGCTCGAGCCGGGGCCCGGCGAAGCGGATTAGTACGCCGCCCTCGCCGAGCCAGCCTTCCAGCTCCTCTTGGGTGCCGGCGAGCAACTTGCCGATATCGGCGAGCACGATGGTCGAGACCCGCTGCTTGTTGATGAGGTCATGCACGGCCGTGGAGATATTGAGCTCGCTCGGCGTGATGACGTCCGCATAAGGCGACAGCGCGCGCTCTACGTAATAGAGCGGCGACAGGAGCGGCTGCGCCTCCTCGCGGGATTCGCCGGAGACGATGCCGACCCGGTGCCATTGCGAGCGGGCATCGAGCAGATGGACGGCGCCGGCGGAACGCTCGCCTTTGACTTGGATGCGCGCCACTTGATTGCGGATCTCGAGCGGCAGATCGAAGCTCGCTTCGGCTTCGCGTTCTCCCGTCTTGATGGTGAAGGGCGCTTCGCCAAGCGGCTCGCCGTGGCCGGTAAGTGCTCGGATGATGCCGGAGCGCGGACCGTCCACGCCGCTCAGCACGCGGCCGGCAAGCACGCCGCCTTCGCCGGTGGATTGGCCGAGACCGAGCGCCGCTTCGCCTACGGCCGGCTTCAGCACGGTGAGGCTGCCGCCATTGCCGGCAAGCTTGGCGAGCACGCTGGCAAAGCTTTCGCCGTCGCCGTAGTCGAGGCCGTCGGAGAGCCAAACCACGCTATGGCCGGTCTTGTCGGCAAGTTCCTTTTCGAGGGCCGCGGCGAGGGTCGCGCGGTCCGGCGCGTAAGGTTCGGGTGTCAGGCCGCCGATGCGCTCGCGCGCCTCGTCGGCGGGAAGCGGCTGGCCGAGAGGCTGTCCCGGCGAGGTTGGCGCCAGCATGACGGTCCGGCCGTCGCGGCTGGCACGGTCTATTGCCGCGACCATGGTCTCGCGCCGTTCGGCCCAATGGGCGGCGGAGGCCCAGCCATTGTCGATAACCAGAAGGAGCGGCCCTTCGCCGGCGAAGGTTTTCCGGTCGGGATTCAGCACGGGCCGCGCCAGAGCGAGGATCAGGAGGGCGGCAAGCAGCATCCGCAACAGGGTGAGCCACCATGGGCTATGCGCCGGTGTCTCCTCGGTGGATTTGAGGTCCTTGAGCAGCCGCGTAGGTGGGAACACCACGACGTGCGGGCTCGGCGGCGTGAAGCGCAGCAGCCACCAGATGGCCGGCAGCGCGGCAAGCGCCGCCAGTATCCAAGGCTGCAGGAAGCCTATGGCGCCGATCGTCATCATGCCGGTTCAGCCGATGATGCGGGCGCCGCGGCGCGCGGGGCGCGATAGCGGTAGTCGCGGTCGAGTCCGGCGAGGTGACTGTGAACGGCGAGGACCACTTCCTCGGGCGGGCGGTCGGTGTGGTGGACGACGAACGACCAGCCGAGCCGGCGCGCGGCTTCCGCTAAATCGATGCGGTGGCGCTTCATCCGCGCTTGGTAGCTGTCGCGCAGGGTCTCGGCGCGGCCGGCAATGACACTGGCGCCGCCCTCGCTCGAGGCGAACTCGGTGCGCCCCGCGTAAGGCAGAGTCTCCTCCGCCGGATCGAGCACCTGTATGAGATGGCCACGCACGCCTTGAGAGGCAATGGCCTGGAACCGCGCCACGGTCTCGTCCACCGGCTCTAGGAAATCCGAGATCAGGATGCATTCGGAAAAGCGGCTGAGCCGCGCGCGCGGCGGCAGGCTCACATCGGAGGTCTCGCGCAAGAGAATTTCGGCGACCTTGCGGCCGGCATTGCGCCCGGCGAAGGGCACGCCGCCGAGAAGGCCGACGCGCTCGCCGGCGCGGGACAAAAGTTCGGTCAGCGCCAGCGCCAGCACGACGGCCCGGCTTTCCTTGGTCACCTTGGCCAGCGACGAGCGAAAAAGCATGGACGGTGAGAGATCGACCCAAAGCCAGACCGTGTGGGCCGCTTCCCACTCTCGCTCGCGCACGAATAAATGGTCCGAGGCTGCCGAGCGGCGCCAGTCGATACCGGAGACGGCGTCGTTCTGATCGTAGTGGCGGAACTGCCAGAAGGTGTCACCCGGGCCGGCGCGGCGGCGGCCATGGGTGCCATGGGTGACGGTATGGGCGACACGCTGGGCTTCGATGAGAAGCGCGGGCATGCGCGCCGCAAGCCCATGGGCTTCGGCTTCCTCGGCCAGAAACGGCTTGAGCTGTTTCGCCTGAGCGTTCGACACGCTTGGCCTACCTCAGCGGCTCGATAAGCCTTGCCATCATGTCGCTCATCTCGACGCCTTCCGCGCGGGCGCCGAAGGTGAGCGCCATGCGGTGCTTGAGCACAGGCTCGGCAAGGTCGACGACGTCGTCGACGGACGGTGCGAGCCGGCCATCCATCATCGCCTTGGCGCGGACAGCGAGCATCAGGGCTTGGCTGGCGCGCGGGCCGGGGCCCCAAGCGATCATGTCTTCCAGCTCCTGGTTAATGCCGGTGCCGGGCCGCGCGGAACGGACCAGTTGGAGGATGGCGTCGACCACTTGGTCGCCGACCGGTAGCTGGCGCACGAGGCGCTGCGCCATCATCAGTTCGTCGGCGGAGAGGATGGTCTTGAGATTGCGCTCCTCGACGCCGGTGGTGGCGAACAGCATGCGCCGTTCGGCGTCGGCGTTGGGATAGGACACGTCGATCTGCAGCAGGAAGCGATCGAGCTGCGCTTCGGGGAGAGGATAGGTGCCTTCCTGCTCCAGCGGGTTCTGAGTTGCGAGCACATGGAACGGGTGGGGCACGTCGTGGCGGACACCGGCCACGGTGACGTGGTTTTCCTGCATGGCCTGAAGCAGCGCCGACTGGGTCTTGGGGCTGGCGCGGTTGATCTCGTCAGCCATTAGAAGCTGCGTGAAGATCGGGCCCTTGACGAAGCGGAAGTTACGGCGGCCGCCGGCTTCCTCTTCCAGCACTTCGGAACCGACGATGTCGGATGGCATGAGGTCCGGCGTGAACTGAATGCGCTTGTTGTCGAGACCGAGCACGGCGCCGAGGGTCTCGACGAGGCTCGTCTTGGCAAGGCCGGGCACGCCGATCAGCAGCGCATGGCCGCCCGACAGGAGCGTGATCAACGCAAGGTCGATAACGCGGTCCTGACCGAAAATGACGCTGGCGGTGGCATCCCGCACGTCCTGGATCTTGGCGCCGATTTCGTCGAGGCGATCCACGAGTTGGGACTCGGATTGGGCAAGTGTGGTCATGGATTCAGTTTCGCTCGGTCCTGATGATGGAGAAATATAGGGCCAAAGGCCTGGGAAAGCGGAACACTTTGCACGGCAATTAGGTCACAATAGCGTTGGCGCCGATGCCGGCTGGCGCATTCCGTGGCGAAGCATAAACAGAGGTCAGAAACGGCTGATATGGTGATGTCTGACCAAGACAAAAGAGATGGACTCGTAGCATCTGGCACGCGCGGCGGCAAACAGCCGAAGCCAATATTGCCAAACCTTAATAATTGCGGGGACATCGGGCTGAAGATCGCCCGCGACGGCACGTGGTTCTACCAAGGCGGCCCGATTAACCGGAAACCGCTGGTCAAGTTGTTCGCCTCGGTGTTGCGCTGCGAAGACGACGGCTTCTATTTGGTGACGCCGGTGGAGAAGGTGCCCATCGCCGTCGAGGCCGAGCCCTTCGTTGCCGTGGAGCTCATGCAAGAGGGCAGCGGCACCGGCCAGCGTCTCACCTTCCGCACCAATGTCGACGATGTGGTCACGGCGGACACAGACCACCCCATCGGCTTCCGCGCCGAAGCGGGCGGACATGCGCCTTACGTGGTGGTGCGCGACGGCTTGCGGGCGCGGCTTGCCCGGCCGGTCTATTACGAGCTCACCGCGTTGGCGGTCGAGGCTGAAAGCGACGCCGGTAAGGCCACCGGCGTGTGGAGCGGCGGCGCCTTCTTTCCGTTCCCCATGGGGGAAGAGTGAAGCGCCTCGCTTTGTCGGACGGGCGAAGCTAAGCTTTTCGGCAAAACTAACTTCAAGGGGAGGCCGTCCAGCCGATGTTGCGCATCGCTCTCATCGATATTCTGCTCTTCGCCCTGCCGTTCCTGATCTACGCGGCCTACATGGTCTGGGTGAAGGGCGCGGCGCCGGCGAGTCTATGGCAGAGCGCACCGGTGTTCTGGCTGCTCGCGATCGGTTTCGGGGTTCTGTTCGTCACCATGGCGACGCTGGTCCAGTTCTCGGGCGGCGAACGCGGTGGAACCTATCACCCCCCAGTGCTCGAAGACGGCGTGATCAAGCCGGGCGGCATCGACTGACGGGGAGGCGGCATGGCCGAACACGATACCCCGCGCACGCATGCACCAAAGTCGCTGCGCGACGCCGCTTGGCTGAAGCGACCTGAAACGTGCGCCGTGTTCACCGCTCTGTCAGGCGATGGCGTCGAGACGCGGGCGGTGGGCGGCGCGGTGCGCGATGCGCTGCTTGGCCTCGACGTGACCGACGTCGACTTCGCCACGACGGCGGCACCAGACACGGTCATGGGGCTCGCCCGTGGCGCGGGGCTCAAGGCGATCCCGACCGGCATCGCGCACGGCACGGTGACGGTCGTCGCCGACGGCATGTCCTTCGAGGTGACGACGCTCAGGCGCGACGTGGAGACCTATGGACGCCACGCCAAAGTCGCGTTCACGCAAGATTGGACCGAGGACGCGAAGCGGCGCGACTTCACGCTGAACGCGCTCTATGCCGATGCTGACGGCACGCTCTACGACCCGCTCGGCTGCTATGAGGATTTCGCGGCGCGACGGGTGCGGTTCATCGGCGATGCGCGCGCCCGCATCAAGGAGGATTATTTACGCATCCTCCGCTTCTTCCGCTTCAACGCCATTTACGGCAGCGGTCCCCTCGATCAAGAGGGGCTTGCGGCTTGCGTGCGGGCACGTGCCGGCCTGGCGCAGCTCTCGGCCGAACGGGTTTGGGCGGAGCTCAAGCGTATCCTCGCAGCACCCCAGGCTATGTCGGGCATCGATGCTCTGTTCCGCTATGGACTTTTGGCCGACATTCTCGGCAGCGCGCCGCGGCCCGGCCGGCTCGTGCGGCTGATCGACATCGAGACGGCGCAAGGCCGCGAGCCCAGTGCGCCGCTCAGGCTTGCCGCGCTGTGCTTGTTCGTGGCGGAGGATGCGCCGCGGCTCGCGGCACGATTCAAATTGTCGAATGCGGAGCAGGCCGTGCTGGCGCTCGGCGCCAGCGAAACCTGCGACATGGCGTTGCCGGATGAGGATGCGGCCAAGCGGCTTCTGTATCGTCTCGGCCCGGATGCCTACGCGTCGCAGACCTTGCTGGCCTGGGCGGCAAGCGGCGTGGCGGCTGACGATACCGAATGGGACCGCGCGCTCGCGCTGCCGGAGCGGTGGCAGGCACCGTCCTTTCCGCTGCGCGGCGCCGACATCATGGCGCTCGGGGTCGAGGGCCCGGTGATCGGCGAGATCTTGCGCGCGCTGGAAGCGGGCTGGCTCGAGAGCGGTTTTAGCGAGGAACAGGAGGTTCTGTTGGCCAAGGCCAAGACGCTTGTGGCCAAGGCCAAGACCCTGGCTGGTTAGCGCAAGCACCCTCGCGCGGCCCATAAAAATGAGCCGCGCCCGAAGGCGCGGCTCTCGATTTACCTGAGTCGTTTGAGTCGCTTAGGCAAGCGGACTTAGAAGTCCATACCGCCCATGCCGCCCATGCCACCCATACCGCCGCCGCCCGGCATGCCGCCGCCGCCGGACTTCTTCGGCAGCTCGGCCACCATGGCCTCGGTGGTGATGAGCAGGCCAGCCACGGAGGCCGCATCCTGCAGCGCGGTGCGCACGACCTTGGCCGGATCGATGACGCCCTGCTTCACCAGGTTGCCATACTCGCCGGTCGCGGCGTTGTAGCCGAAGGAGTAGTCGTCCTTGTCGAGGATCTTGCCGACGACAACGGCGCCATCCTCGCCCGCATTATCGGCGATCTGGCGCAGAGGCGACTGAAGCGCGCGGCGCACGATGTTGACGCCGATCTTCTGGTCGTCATTGGCGCCCTTGACGTTATCCAGCGCCTTGATCGCACGGAGCAGAGCGACGCCACCACCGGGGACGATGCCTTCCTCGACGGCCGCGCGGGTGGCGTTCAACGCATCGTCGACGCGATCCTTGCGCTCTCTCACTTCCATCTCGGTCACGCCGCCGACCTTGATCACGGCAACACCGCCGGCGAGCTTCGCCAGGCGCTCCTGCAGCTTCTCGCGGTCATAGTCGGACGTGGTGTCCTCGATCTGCTGACGGATCTGGGCGACGCGCGCCACGATGTCGGCCTTCTTGCCGGCGCCGTCGACGAGGGTGGTGTCATCCTTGGTGATGACCACCTTCTTGGCCTGGCCGAGCATGTCGAGGGTGACGCTCTCGAGCTTGATACCGAGATCCTCGGAGATGACTTGACCGCCAGTCAGGACAGCGATGTCCTGGAGCATGGCCTTGCGGCGATCGCCGAAACCGGGCGCCTTGACCGCGGCGACCTTCAAGCCGCCGCGCAGCTTGTTGACCACGAGGGTGGCCAGCGCCTCGCCCTCGACGTCCTCGGCGATGATCAGCAGCGGCCGGCCGGACTGCACCACGGCCTCGAGCAGCGGCAGCATCGACTGGAGGTTGGAGAGCTTCTTCTCGTCGACGAGAATGTAGGGGCTCTCGAGTTCGACGCGCATCTTGTCGGCGTCGGTGATGAAGTAGGGAGAGATGTAGCCGCGGTCGAACTGCATGCCCTCGACCACTTCCAGCTCGGTGGCGAGGCTCTTGGCTTCCTCGACGGTAATCACGCCGTCATTGCCGACCTTCTGCATGGCCTCGGAGATGAAGCGGCCGATTTCCTGGTCGCCGTTGGCGGAGATGGTGCCGACTTGGGCGATCTCCTCATTGGAGGTGACCTTTTTCGCCTTCGCCTTCAGTTCGTTGAGGACGGCGGTCACGGCGAGATCGACGCCGCGCTTCAGGTCCATGGGGTTCGAACCGGCGGCGACGGACTTGGCACCTTCCCTGACGATGGACTGTGCCAGCACGGTCGCGGTGGTGGTGCCGTCGCCCGCTTCGTCGGCGGTCTTTGAGGCCACTTCACGCAGCATCTGAGCGCCCATGTTCTCGAACTTATCCTCGAGCTCGATCTCCTTGGCGACCGTCACACCGTCCTTGGTGATGCGCGGGGCGCCGAAGGACTTCTCGAGCACGACGTTTCGGCCCTTGGGCCCCAGCGTCACCTTGACCGCGTTGGCCAAGATGTCGACGCCGCGCAGCATGCGCTCGCGGGCGTCTTGGGAGAATTTTACTTCTTTCGCAGACATCGATCTGAACTCCGTTCTTATCGGTACCCCTGAGGCGCGGGCCTCGAAGGGCGGGAGGGAATTGCGGGGTCACCCTCAAGAGCGCTGTCTGTGACAGCCCATCCCGGATGACGAAATTGTTTACGCGGCTTTCTTCTTCGAGGCCTTCGCGACGGCGCCTTCGATCACGCCGAGAATGTCGCTTTCTTTCATGATGAGAAGGTCCTCACCGTCGATCTTGACCTCGGTGCCGGACCATTTGCCGAACAGCACGCGGTCGCCGGCCTTCACGTCCAGGGGCTGGACATGGCCCTTCTCGTCGGGGGCGCCGGGGCCCACGGCGATGATCTCGCCCTCTTGCGGCTTCTCCTTCGCGGTATCGGGAATGATGATCCCGCCACGGGTCCGTTCGTCCTCCTCGATGCGGCGTACGACGACGCGATCATGCAACGGACGAAACTTCATCTTCGGTCTCCTTAGGGCAAATTGTGATGAGCTGGGTGGCCCCCAGGATTGGGAGCGCCCGTAAAGCTATGTAGATTTAGCGTTTGGCACTTTCAAGGCGAGAGTGCCAGGATTTCGTTAGCAGCCTGTGTGGTCTGCTGCCAACATACTGATTTCACTGTATAAAATCTATAGACGCCAGGGGTGACGGCCATTAGCATTGATAAAACCAAAAAGGCTGATCACGAGGGGACTCAAAGCCATGTCACCAGGGGATTTGGATCCTGGCTTCGTTCGCCAGATCGAGGGGTTTTCGCTTACCACCGCCGAAATTCTCTATCGCCTGCCCGACCATAAGAAGCTTCTGCAGAGCTATGTCTGGCAGGACTACGACTTGGCGCCGCGCTTTCCCAAGCTGACCGACTTCTTGGACTTCTGGCACGCCAATCTCGACGGGCCGCTCTACCGGGTGCGTGTGGCCCATCAGAAGCTCATCTCGCCGAGAGAATTCAGCTTCGTGGACGGCGAGCTTCTCCTGCATTGAAGCCGCGAACGCTCGCCATCACAGCGCTGCCATGGCAAGCTCCTAAGCTCTTCGTGGGGCTTTCGGGAGGCGTGACATGCGGTGGATCAGGGGATTCTTGGTTGGCGGTTTGCTCGGGACCCTGTTCGGGTTGGCGCTCGGCATCTTCCTGTTCCCCTATATCTTCCCGCCGCCGGAGGCGATGGAAACGCTGAGCCGGTCGGAGAGCGGCAAGCTTCTCGCCAAGGGCGCCTTCATCCAGCCTAATCCGAACGATCCGGTCAATTACGGCAAGGGGGCGGTCAGCGTCTATCCGCGCACCGTGTTCCTGGGCGAAGATTTCGAGGTCGGACCGGGCCCCGATTTCCACGTCTACCTGGTGCCGAAGGCTGACATCCGCTCATCGAGCGACGTCACCGACACGATGTATGTGGATCTCGGCCGCTTGCGCGCCTTCAAGGGCAGCCAGAACTACGCGATTCCCGCCGGCGTCGACCTCGCCAAGTTTCCGTCCGTGGTGATCTGGTGCCAGCAATTCTCGGTGCTGATCTCGCCCGCCGATCTCACATTCGAGCAGGGCAGCTAGCGGGCAGCCCGTCCTTCCGGCGGTGGCCGGACTCCAGCAGAGACGCTCAGCGCCGGCATAGCCGCGCTTAGGACGACTGCGCTTCGGTTTTGCGGTGCGGCCCGAAGTCGTACTCGTAGATGTGAGCATGCTCCTTATCGAGCACGGGCTTCAGTTTCCGGAAGGCATTGCCGTAGAGGTAGAACGGGATGCGCGGAAAGAGATGATGGATCAGGTGAAAGTTCTGGAACATGTAAAGCGAGTTTACCAACGGCTCGATGAGCTTGCCCCTAAACCAGAACACGTTGGTGTCGCGATAGCGCTCATGCACCTCATGCGGCTTATGAGTGAGGTAAGCGAAGAAATAGATGATGAGCGCCGAGGCGAGGATGTGGGGGAAGATCCACAGCATCAGCACTTCGTGCCAATAGCCCATCACAGATAGCGCGATCGCGATCCCGTAGTAGATCATGTGCGCGACTATAATGTGGATGGCGAGCGGCAGCATGCCCGGAACGTGGGGTTTGAAGGCGATGTTTTTCCAGAAATAGTCGTGGTACCAGAACACGATGGTGAGGCAGCGCCACACCACCAGGAACGGGTTCTTCACTGCCACCCAGTGATCGGGATCGAGATCCGGATTGTTGGTGTCCCGGTGATGAGCGAGATGCATGTAGTGGAAGGCTTTGTACTCGTGCAGCAGGATGGTGCCGCAGGCATAGCCGACGAGATGGTTCAGCCACAGCCACTTTGAATCGCGCCCGGCGATATTGCCGTGACAGGCCTCATGCAACGGCGTCTGGTCGGCATAGAGGATCAGCGTGTTGAGGATCAGCGCGAGCCAGAGCGGGATGATACCCATTGTGCCGAGGGTGCAGACAGCGGCGAAGGAGCCGATGATCGCAATGGCCAGGAACACGGTCGGCCACGCCACCATGCCCTGATAGGGCCTGATCAGCGTGAGCGCCTGCCGGTCGGCGGCGGCATTGGGCTGATCGCGGGAGGTTTCGATGATGGGAGGTTCGGCGGTCGTCAACGCATTGGTCATCTTGCTCATGACCTTCAACTCGCCAGTCGAGACGTTGCTCCGCATGCCCGTGTCCGAAGGCTGAAACAATCGTGATGCCGGAGAGGCTCTCCTTCTCGGTCCTTACACCGGAAATGTAACCGGATCGGCGAAAGAGGCAAGAATCTTGCGCGGACCTTCGACGTTCATCCGGCCGTGCCCCGTCAGGATGTTGTCGAGCACGAGAACATCGCCTTTTTTCCACCGGAATAGAACCGAGTGATCCCATGTGGCGCGGCGGATTTCGATCATCTCATCGGGGGAAATGGGCGTTCCGTCGCCGTAAAGAATTTGGACCGGCATAACGTCGAGGGCGTAAAGCAACCTGAGGCCCATTTTTAGAGAGGCGTTATGGAGCCCATTCTGGCGCGGTCTGACTTCGTCGAGATCCTTAAGGATACTGGTCCGGTGAAAGGCCTGAAGGTTGAGGCACTGTTCACTCGTTTCAGGATGACGGGGCAGCGGATCGACGACGTTTTCAGTGTGTAGGATGCGCCCGTCCGGATGCCACTGACAGACCATTCCCTGCGCCGTCACCATGGCCTCGATCTCATCGCGGTCGGAGGTTCCGAAAGCCTCGTCCCATGTCCGGTTTATTATCGGCGCCCAGCCCGGGCGCTTTTTCGGAAAACGTCGCCGATAACAGACCTTCTTTTCCTGCAGTTTCGCCCGAACGTTGGGGTCGAGGGTGCTCGCCGCCGCGCGCGAGTCAAACAGCGGCGTTTCGCCATGGCGCACGGGTTCGACCAAACAAAAGAACGAAATCATGCGGGGTCGTTCGTTTAGGAAGCTGTTCTCATTGTGGGCGAGGATTGGGTATGCGTCGGGGGTGTCGGTCGAGGTGTATACGCTTTCGGCCACCTTGCTTCGCGGGCTGGTGTCGAACCGGTTCTCCGCCTCGGGCTGGTAACCGAGTGCCCCGATGATGTCCGCGAAGCTGTCCGGGTCGTTCACCTCAAACCCGCGCAGGAGAAAGCCGCCGCGCTTCATCATTTCATCCCGAAGTGGCGCGCGTTCGGCGGTCACAAAGGCGCGGAGATCCGCCAGAGATTGCTGCCCGTCTGCTTCCACGACTCGCGGGAGAGCCGGGCATTTGGTCGGGCGTGTCAATTCTGAGGGCTTGAGATTTCGCCAAGTAGCCATTCTTTTTCGGTAGCCAAATTGGATGGCAATGTCCAGTGGGGGGGCGAACGAACTGGTGGTTCGGCCATGCGGCGACTTGTCCCTCTCTTTTCGGTGGAGACGACGTGGGGATTCGTTCGGGTCGCCCGCCACGCCTGAAGCGTCGTCTGTGCGATGGGCTGAGCGCTATTCAGCCGCTGATAGTCGGCTGCGATCCATCGGCAAGCGTCGCAGCAAATCTGCGCGTCATCCGGGGAAAGCCGGCCAGGGCTATGTCTGGTTCGAGATCATGAAACTTGCGCCCGTGCTCGATTTCGGCAACACCTTTCGCCCGAGCATGGCGCACGACGAGGGTGGTGGAAATGGGACTAGGGTTTATCGTCGGCTCGTAGTGGCGATGTCACCTTGTCCCATTCGGTGCGGCAAGCGGAGATCGTTGGCTCCCTAAGAAGCCTTAAGTTCGGGGCCCCTACGGTCATATAAATCGGGCGCCCACCCCTATTCCTAGTGAATTTCTAGCGAGGCAATATGTGCGGCTTGGCAGGTGTGATCGACCTTACCGGTCGACGAGAACCCGATCGGGCCTTGGTCGCGCGCATGGGCGCGGTGCTGTTCCATCGCGGCCCGGATGATTCCGGCACCCTCTTCGCGCCGGGAATTGGGGTCTCCCATCGGCGTCTCAGCATCGTCGGAGTGGCGAACGGTCAGCAGCCCATCTTCAACGAGGACCGCACCATCGCGGTCCTCTGCAATGGCGAGTTGTTCGATTACACGGAGCGAAAGGCTGAGCTACAGGCCCGGGGTCATGTGTTCCGAACCGACAGTGATTGCGAGCTGATCGTGCATCTCTATGAGGAGCACGGCGAGAATCTGTTCGAGCATTTGAAGGGTCAATTCGCCCTCGTGCTTATCGACTTTACCAGGAAGCTCGTGCTGCTCGCGCGGGATCGGGTTGGCATCTGCCCGCTGTTCTGGTCGCAGCAAGGGAACTCCGTCTATTTCGGCTCTGAGATCAAGGCGCTCATAGCCTCCGGCGCGGTCTCGCCCGTGGCGGATGTCAAAGGGCTCGACCATTTGTTTACTTTTTTTGCGTTGAGCTCACGCCGCACCGT
>Ga0307380_10005709_pt1 | contig 16492 bp, 7 predicted proteins | sample UN3MG_FD_202239 | JGI IMG/M metagenome (GOLD analysis project Ga0307380, IMG submission 202239) | Soil microbial communities from Risofladan, Vaasa, Finland - UN-3 | ecosystem: Environmental > Terrestrial > Soil > Coastal area > Acid sulfate soil | place: Finland: Risofladan, Vaasa | collected...
CTTCGCACCCCAGTTTACGCGAATACCTCGCAATCGCGTTAGCCCGGGTAGACTGGGTAACATGCGGGGGCGCGCGATGGGGGTTGCAACCGATTGTTTTCGCATCGGGGTTGACGGTCTTCACCCGAACGAACTCGGCCCGGAAGCCCCGTCGCCAATAGCCATACAGCCACACACCGTCGTCGACATTCCACCGCTCAGGCCGCTGGTCGGTGTACTTGAATTCGGGTGTCTTGTCCGCTTCCAACGCAGGTTCGACGATTTCGCCAAAAGTCGTGTAGTCATCGTTCGGCCAGCGTGCCAGCGGCAGACGCCGACCATCGGCAAACAGCTCGTTGCAGGCATGCAGACCCGACTCGGTCCACCACGTATCCGGCCAAGGCGGTGCAAATCGCGAGCGTTGCTCCGCAGTAAACTGATAGGCCATCGGACGGCCCGTCCGTTCCTGCGGCAAGCGATCCAGAATCCTCTGGTCTGTCACGGGAAGGAAATCAGCGAACCGTAGCGGGATTCCGCCATTGAGCCAGACCGTCTCGCCCTCCGCCGCCCGATACACGATCGGTGCTGCCGCCGTCCCGCCGTCCTCCGCACCCAGCTCGAACGGTTCAGGCAGCCAGTAGGTTCCTTCGTGAGCTATCACGGTAACGTTGCCGGACAGATTGTTCCCGCTGCTCCTCGCTCGCCGAATCGCGTCGCGGGCTTTGCCCAAGGTGCGCAGCGGCTCCGCCAACGTACCGACCGAACCGTCGTTTCCGTGCGGTGATACGTGGAACTCCAATCCTACTCCCACAACACGGTTCGTCGCAGACAAGACGACCAGAAGACAAACGATCCGTGAGAACTGATTCAACATCGGGTAGTACCTCGATCGGTTCGGGCCTATCACAATCACTTCGCAACCGCGTCACACGCCAACCGCAGATACTCCTCGTAATCCCAGTTCCCGCTGCTGCCGGTCTGACGGGTGATGACCAGATCGAGGCTGGGAACGAAGGCGATCAGTTGGCCGCCGGAGCCGGGTTTGAAGCGGGCGTCCTGCGGGATGCCATCGCCTCGGCCGTCCGTGAGCCGCGCGGGGAGCTCCCAGCCGTGGGAGAAGGATTCGGCGGCGCGGTTGAAACGCAGCTCGGGCGTTTTCACATCGTGAGTCGGGGCGGCGGTTTCTTCCACGAACCAGCGCGGCACTACTTGCTTGTCCTGCCAGTGCCCGTTATGCAACATGCAGTAGGCTATCCGTGCCAGGTCGCGAGCCGGCATGCCAAGCCCGTGCGACGGGTGGCGGCCGTAACGCGTGTCGCCGTCCGGGCCGCCACCATCGAAATACTCGAAAGTCCAATGCTCGACACCGATCGGCTTGAACAGCGCCTCGATCGCGAACTGGTCATAGGGCTTGCCCGTGACATTCTCGCAGACCAGCGAAGCGTGATACAGCGCGAAGCTCGAATAGCCGCATTTCGTGCCCGGATCGAAAGCCAGTTTCTCCGTCAGCGGATCGCCGTCGTGGCCGAGCACGTGCTGCCACGGACCCTGGTTCCTCGCTCCGGTGGCTTCCGGCGTGATCCCCGACGTGTGGTTCAGGAGTTGTTTGACGGTGATCTTTGCTTTGCGGGGATCGCTCAGCGGTTGGGCCTGTGGAATGAGATCGAACGCGGGGTCGTCGAAAATCATCTTCCTGGGTGTCAGTCCCTGCCGACTCCGTTCGGCCGCGATTCCCAGCACGGTCGCACAAACTGCCTTGGAGACCGACGCCACACGGCGGGCGTCGGTCTTGACGCTGTTGCCGCGTTCGACTTCCAGTGCGACATGTCCATGGCGTATGACCACGGCAGCGAAGTTCCGGTTATCGCTCTTCAACAACCATTCCTTCAGCGTACTCAGTTTGGCCGGATTCATACCGGCGATCTGCCGCACGTCTTCGGGGCTATCGAGTTTTCGCCATCCGCCCTTCGATTCTGGTAGTGGAAAATAATCTGCGGTTGTGGCGGCAGCCGTCGCCTCCGCTCGATCGGCAGCGCTTAGATCCTTGATCCGCAGATTGCGGAACTCGACTCGGCCCGTGTGTCCCAGGAGTCCGATGTAGCCTTTGTCGCGTTTCAAACCGGGATGCTCGGCGCCGTCCAGCGTCTTGTCGCCGAGTTCGTCGAGGTTGGCATCGACGATCACCACCTCGTTCAACGTCACCTTCACGTGGCGGCCTTGGCAGAGGATCTCTTCCGAGTTCCACTCGCCGGCAGGTTTCAGGTGACCGGTTTTCGCTGCCACGACTCCGTAGATGGAACCATGAACCTGCCACGGTTTGAGGTTCTTCCAGTTCGGCGTATCGATCACCTGGATTTCCATGCCGACAAACGCCGGATCGCCTTCGAATGGTGCTCGAACCGCAATGCCGTTGTTGGCGGACTCATCCAATTTGAACTCGAACCGCAAGGCGAAATCGCCGTACTCCTTTGTCGTCATCAGTTTTAGGTTAGGCAGATCCCGCGAGCTGCGCGCCCGCATGATCCACCTGTAAACCAGTTTTCCGTCTTCCACGCCCCAGTGGTCGGTGGCGCCTTGCCAACCGCCCAACGACTTGCCGTCGAAGATCGACACAAAGCCATCGGCTTTCCTGGCATCGGGCAATTGCTCCGCCAGTGCGAGGACCGGCAGCGTTACCGTCAACATACCGGCCAATATTTGGGATAGCGAAAGCATAGAAGTCATTGGTTCTCTCCTGGTTGTCTACTGATGATGATGCTGAGTTTTTCGATGCTCACGATTTCGCACAGTTCGATGCGAGGAAGCGTAACCTGTTGACCTGGCATCACTCGTATCCGACGGATCGTGTCATGGGTTTGCGGCAGTCACCGCGGCGACCCAATGCCCGGTGCCGGGCGCTTTCAAGACGCAGTCTGCGCCAACAGGAATGGCTGTCTCTTGTTCCCAACGACTCGACGCAATATCGAGCCAGCGAAGCAGCCACGGACGCTCTTTCTGTGCCAACCTGATTTGCACGCTGCTATCGCCCTCGCCGGTGAAGAAGACAGCGTACTGCCGCTCGGGGTCGGCCAGACAGTAGGCCTCGTTAGGCACCCGTTTAGCCAGCAGGTCGTTGCGAGGCTCCATGCTGAAGAGGTGGACAGAGTTGGCGAGTTCCCGCATGCTCCGCAAGTGCCGTTGTCCCTCCGCCGTAAGTCCAAACCCTTCCCGCAAACCACCGGGACGGGTCGGCGTGTGCCTGTGAAACCGGATGCTCGCTGCGCCCGCGAACACGGCCCGCCAGAGCTTCGCGCCGGCTTCGGCGTCGCCGGGGGACGTCCGGCCTGTGCCAAAATCTGCTCCGATCGGCCAATCGAAGTGGTAGCACTTGATGTGATTGATGGGTCGCGCGCCGTGCTCCAGCACTCGGGATCGGTACCAAAGTAGATTGTCATACTGCGTTTGGCCGCTAGTACCATTGTTTTGGGAAATATCGCAGAAGTTGAATGCCGGATTCACAAGCGGCACGCGCACCTCGGGATTGTCCCAATCCTGAAAAGCCGTCGTCTTGTACGAGGTGGGTACATGGAAACGGCGGGAAGAGCACACGAAGATATCCTCGCTCCCTCGCGACTTCGCATGCTGCCGAGCAAAACGCGCCCAATACGGGTCGGGTTCCAATGTCTCGTCGCCGATGCCGCTTTCGTTGTCCACTTGGAACAATACGTGGTCGAAGTCACCGCCGATGACTTCGTCGAGGATCTTTTCCACGAATCGCTGCTGGAGCGGCAACAAGGCAGCGTCCTGGGTCACGGCCGCCATGTGAAAGTCGTTGTAGAATGACGTCATGCCTTGTTTCAGCAGCGGACTATCGGACCAGTCGTAGGTGCTATTGTTGTTCGGGTTCCACGGCGAGTGGTACCAGCCAAAGCGAGGCTGACGCGAATTGCCTGACTCGTTCCAGCGGTCCCAGAACTCGAGTTGCACGATAATGCCCCGCTGCTTCGTTTCGCGCAAGAACGTGCGGAGATTGCTCCAATAAACGTCATCCCACCGTTCGAGGTCGTACTTGCCGTCGACCTTGGCAAACGGATAGGGCAACAGATCCCAGCGGTATCCTTCCGGCGTGTACTCGCGCGAACTCATCGTGCAGCGGATGTAGTTGCCTCCGCACGCGCGGAGCAGGTCCAGATGGTCGGTCAGCTTCGTGCCGTCCAAGGCCCACTGAAAGATGTTGTCGCGGTCCGAACCGCCGAACAGCAACACCGGTTGGCCACCGTATTGCCAGTAGCTGGGGTTGTTGGCGTACGGTTGAATCTGCGCGAAGCCCGTGCCCGCGCACAGGAAGACGATCAAGGTGCTGATGGGTAGTATGTTGTTCATGCGTTATCCTTGCGAAATTCGAGCTCAGGGGCGCCTCACCTGGCTGACGCTCTGGTAAGTTCGATCATGTGGAAGACATCGTCTTCATCATCCACATTCGTCAGCATGATATCCGTGTTGTGGGGGCAGCGGTTCTGGAAACTCCCATCCGAGATCTCGACGGTCACTTCCTTCCAGGTGCCCGAGTTGGTTTTGGTGACGGTTACAGCGGTCTGCTGCGGATTACCCATCGCATCGTACTGTAGCGCCCAGCGGCCAGTGCCCTGATCGTAGTACACTACTCGCAGCGGGCAGCAGTACGGAGGGTCTCCGCTGTAGAAATTGTCATCGAGGTCGAAGTGCATGGCGTTCATGCCCTTGGAGCCGTTGAAGCTTCTGGCAAAACGCCCATAGGGCTGGCTCTTGGGGCCGACTCGCCAGTATCCCTGACTGGTGCCCAGCGGGTCATACTGGGTCAGGTACATTTGATAGTTGCCGTGAACAATATCCCAGCCCACATCGTTCAAGTGTGGGAGCTGGAACGATTTATTGTAGAACGCCGGTTCATAATCGGGGTCCTGGTCTGCGCCGAACGCGGAAAACGCGTTGGCAATGTTAATGTAACGCTGCGTGGAGTTTTCCTTGGTTTGGAGCCACCACGGGTGGATTTGTCCGAATTTGTCTTCGGGAAACCGGTCGGCGTCGTCCGCGTCCAAACCATCCCGCAGCGCGATCCAGGCTCCTTCGGCTTCCGCCGGATCATGGCAGCCTGCGTGCTTGGTGAAGAACTCGTAGGCGGGAACAAACTCCGGGCCGTCCATGGCGGTAAGCCGCTCGATATTCCAAAAGTCGATGCCGAAGTACAAGGCGTGCAAACCGCTCCAGTACATGCTCCACTGCGGAGCCTCCTTCCATATTCCCCAGGAATACGGCGTCTTGTCCATCTCGTCACGCGTCATGATGGCCCAGCTATCCGCTTGATATTTGAGCGTATCCTGCCTGCGTGCCTCGCCCCGGCCTCCATACTCGTTGTGCTGTTGGTAGAAGTGTCCGCCCAGGGCATTCTTCCGCCAGTGGTGAGGCAGGTTCTCCTTCATCCAGGCATAGAGCCCGTAGTCGCCGGTATTGAAGATCGGCACAATCGGAGGGTCCGAGCCTTCGTAGGTCCGGTAGTAATATCCAAACATCTCCTTGGAATACTCGCGCCACTGCTCGTCCGTGATCGTATACGTCGGATCTATGGGTTTCCCGTAATACCCGGCCGCGTCCCCACTGCGTCCAATCGGGCCCTGAATGCCGACGATCCGCTCGCGGATACGCGGAGGGTAAGTCTCGATATGTGCCGCGACCCCGTCGATCATTCGCTTGAAAAGGGTCTTGAAGTTGGGCGAGAGGAAGTAGGGGTAGGGTTGTCCATAGTAGCCGGCAGGCTCGGTCGTGACTGCGGGCACGCCCCCGCCGCCGGCAGACTCCGACTCGTAGATCCATGTGGGGGCGTGCGGCCCCGTGTAGATCTTGATCATCAGGTACTTGTAGCCGTTGTCCACGGCCCGGTTCAGCCCGCTGTCCAAGCTGCGGAAGTCGAACTTGTTGTTGGCCGGTTCAAGCTGCGCCCAGGTTCTGGTGACCATCGTGCCCTTGAGCCAAGGTTTGTCCGCCGCGTTCAAGTTCTCAGCGCCCCAGATGCCCCACACGCCGACGTAGGGCGGGCGACTTCTCCCGGATCTGTCTTCCACGGTGTTCGCTGTCCCCGTCCCGCCAAGCCCAGCCTCGGCGGCGGCGGTGCCCGTGCTGCAGGCAAGCAATGCGGTCATGAAAATCACCGGAGCTGCTGCGCAACGGGCGATGCCAACGAATTGCCGCTTTTGTATTCCCACTGCATTCCTCCCGTATCTCTCGATGATTTGATGTTAACGGGACGGTTGGTAACCGGCGCGTCCGTCGATACTGATTTCACTGTTGGCAGACACATCGCGACGCGTCACGGACGTTCCGTCGAGAAAGGTCACTGTGACATCTACCACTTCGTGCGTCCCCAGGCAAAAAACAGCACCGGGTCATCCTGGCCGAGATATTCCTGTTCCTCGACATTTGGTTGGACTGGGCGAGGCGTCCGTGCATCATCAACGACTACCTGAAACCGGACACGCTGGAGTGCCAAGACGGAAAGTTAACCGTAACGATTCCGGAATTACGGACCAGCCGAGGTCACGCGTCGTACATCGGCCAGGATGTCGCATTCACGACCGTGCCGGAGCAGACGGCAAAACAGTCAACTTCCGCATCAGTTCGGCGTTCTCGGCCACCTGGAAGTCGAACATGCCGACGTTCAGGAACTCCGCTCCGGCTTCTATGGCGTAACGGAATCCGGCTTCCGGCTCGACCCGGCCGGCGGCCAGAACCTTGTAGGCGATCCACGGGAGGTCGATGCCGGCCATCATTGTTTTGGTCTTTTCCGGCTCCGAGCACGCATAGTCCTCCGTGTTGAGCGTTTTCATGATGAAGTCCGGAAGGATGCCGGCCTTGATGGGGACGTCGACCGTTTCATTAAGATGTCCGGCCATGCCGGCCAGCATTCCTTGCTTTCGGATCGTATCGAAATAGTACTCCATTCCGGACAGGTTTTTTTCCCGGACCAGTCCGTCACAGGCAGCCCCGTGCAGGAAACAGGCGATCGCCCCGTTGTCGGCAGCCAGCTTGATGTAGCTCAGCGCGTCTTTCCTGCCACTCGGCTTCGGCGAGAACCAGTTTGACTGGGCGATCCACTGCAGTCGCTTGCCTGTCTCCTTCTCGAACCGATTGAGATACTTCACGCACGTTTCGTCGGTAAGGGTTATATGAGTGTTAATCCCGTGGGCATAGCCGATTGCCAGGGTCTCGACAATCTTCTCTTCCGTAAAATAGGCCGCGAACAGCTCCTTGGCGTATTTCAGCGGTTCGGCATGGGGGTAGCCGGTGAACTGGTTGGCGCCGATTATCAAGCGGCTGACATCATACTTCCCGAGTTTCCGCTTCGGGAAATCGGAAACAGCGTTGGCGATAGACTCGGACGCGGAGGCCGCTCGGCCTGCGTTCACTGCCCCCAGACCGGCGGATACCGCCAGCGAGCCTTCCAGGAATGTCCGTCGATTTACCTTGTCCATGTCTGACTCCAAATACTGTTGAGAGTTGTCCGTATTGTTTCTTGCCCACGTACAGCACATGCCATCCCCAGCCGGGTTCTCCTGATCTGTCAGCGGGGACGTATGCAAATCGCCCAATCATCGTCGCTGTAAACGTACTACGACACTCTTTGCTGTCGGCGGTGTCTTCAGCACCAAGACTCCGTCTTTCGACGTTACGGTTTCCTGTCCGACGGGTCGAGCCTCGACAGTGTCCATCCACTGGGCTGACCAAATCCCGTCCGGCACGTCGCGCAGGATGAGCCGGCCGGCGGGTTGCTCGCCGCTGGTCATGCCCATTCGACGATACATCCAATTGAATTCCGGATGCTTAACCCAAAGCAGAATGTAATCTTCCGTTTGCATCCCGCGGACTTCCAGATTCGGACCATTGCGGCGGACATAGCCGGTCAGCTCGAAGGCCGTCGTGATCGTGCCGCCGCCGGTGTTCGCCACGCGGATCGTGTGGGCGCCCGCCGGAACGTCGACCGCATACTTTTGATAGTAAGCACGCGGATCATACTGATCCGCAGAGCCGTCGGGCAACAGCTCCTGTTCCAGCACGACGGCGCCATCCAACGTGACCGTCAGCCGTGGCGCGGGCTTGAGACCTCCGCCCAGTTCCGGAACGTAAACGATGAACTGCCCGTCGATCGGATAGCGGACCACAAACGATTTCGATGCAGCACGCCAGTTCTGGCGTTCTCCGAGTCTTGCATGGAGCAAGTCTTGCCGGTCCAATCGGCCGTTCTCCTGGACGGTGAACAGTTCTCGGTCCAACGCGTCCGGCGGGAAGGTGTAATTCCCCGGAAAACCTTCGATCAGCGTGTCCGCGTAATACGGCTTGCGCGAGGCATCGGCAAACTCGAACGCCTGGACTTGCACGCTCTGCCACGTGCGGCGGCTAAAAGGAATGTCCTTGACAACCTGCGAGGCCGCTTGGACGTAGCGATAGAAATGGTCGTCGTCCAGCCAGTTCCAATCCCACGCCATGCCCGTGCCGGCGCTGCCGTTCAGCAGGGGACTCCACAGCCCGTCGTGCACCATTACCCGTTCGGGATCGTGCGGCGCGTACCCTGCCGTGCCCATGTTGTGGCCGATGCCGTACTCGGTCAGCATGTAGGGTTTGCGGAACTGTTCGATGAGCCGCTTGGTCCAGACCTCGCTGATGTGAGCGACGTCCTTGACCGCGTAGATATTGGTCGAAACCAGTTCCATTTCCGGCAGATCGTCGATTTCGGCGCAGCCGTTGAAGTTGCCGAAATTCGTATGGATGACGTGCTTCGTTTCATCCACGGATCGCAAGTAGCGTGCCATCCGCTGGTGCCACCGCGCGGCGATCGCCGCATTATAACCTTCCGCCGCGCTGACTTCGTTCCAGAGGTCCCACGAGAAAACGCTGGTCGACGCGCCCCAGCGGGCAACGGCATAGCGCAGCAAGTGCTCGAAAACTCGCTGGGCACGTTCATCGGTGAAATACTCGCCGGGCTTCCTCAGAAAACCGCCGTTCTTGACATTGTACACATTTGCGTCCCAGCCGCCGTTGTTGGTGCGGAAGTTCGTCTGGTTCGTGAGCGTCAGCATGTGATAGATGCCGAGCTGCTCGCCCAACTCCAAGACTTGGTCCACACACCAGCAGTATTCCAGGTTCAGCTTTCCCACGCCCTTGTCCGGGCGAGCCGGATCGACGAGGCGTTCCATGATGTTGAAATTACCGTGAGTCAGAAACAACCGGTTGAAGTTGCCGCCGGCTTCGTCAAATCGTTGGTACATGTGTTCGTATTGAAAAACGGGGCCGATCGCCTTATCCATCGCCACCGCGCAGAACGGCGTACCGTCGTCGAATTCGAAATACAGTGGGTTGTGGGGCGAGATCCGCAAATACCCGTGGCTCGCGCCGGACGATATACAGACGAAACCGGGAGCGGTCGCTGTGGCTGCTCGTTCTCCATTCTTCGCCGTCAATACGCAGGAATATGATCCGGTTTGCGGCGGCGAGAAACGCACTTTCCAGCCGGGCACGCCCACAGGATAGTAGGACTCACGCCCGTCCAAGACTGTGCCACCGTATTCCTGATAATAGAACCCGGGAACCCTAGCCAACCGGCCGTCCGCGCCGGTAAAGACGGCATCGACACGGACTTCGTCGGGGTCGAACGGGTTTTGCCATTGGCCTTCCATCTGGAACGTGATTTCCACAGTCTCATAGGGGGCAACCGGCGTCTTGCTGACCGAAACATCGGAGATCGCCAGCGTCCTCGACGAAGCCAGCGGCACGGCGTCGTCCGCCGCCAGCGACGGTCTGAGCATGCAGCCGATAGATGCCGCGACAAGCCCCGGGATAATCCCGAGGGCGCCAACGATGCGAGAGCTTCCTTGATGCCGATTCATTTCTTGTCTCCTTGAAGAAGACCCGTTGCTGGATCGCTATCCGTTCCGTGTCGTCCGGACGCTTCTGAGTTGCCCGTCGGCTGTGGCGGCGACGGCGGATTCCCGGCATTCAGACCGTTGACGAACAGGTGCATCGACTCGGGACAGCCGTACATGATCGTGGAGTAGGTCTTTCCCAGACCGGGCCGCGACGTCGGGGCGACAAGCAGGCCGTCGAACTTGGCCTTCCAAGCCTTGCGGAGGATGCGAAGCTGCTCGGCGTCGCCCGTCATGGTGACGCTGTTGACCAGCGCCATGACGATCACGCCGTCCTGGCGTCCCGGTCCCGATCCCGATTTGGGGCACGACGTGTAGCGCCATCCGCTGTGCTGTTCTTCCCACGTCTCCCGATTCATGTTCGCGACGCCGCGCCGCACGGCCTCGGGAATGCGGGGATCGCCGGTCAGTTCGTAGTACTTGCTCAAGCCGTTCAATCGAATCGAGCCGATAAATGCCGCTTCTCCCCGGTGCTTGGTCTCGCAGTAGCAGTGGCCCCAGGGGAGCTGGTAGCGCCATCCGCCCGTCTCGGGATCCTGCTCCGAAAGGGCGTCGTCGGCCAGAAGCTTCATCGCTTTCAGGTAGCGGTCGTCAAAGTCCAACTCGTAGGCGCCCGCAATGGCCAGCATGGTCCAGCCGTTGACGCGGCCGCAATGGCTGTGCCCCTTGAACGCGAACTTCCGATCCTCAACAAGCCGCGCCAGGTTGGCGCCGATCTTCTCGACGGTCTCCTTCATCCACGGATCGCCGGTCAGGAAGTAGTCGTACACCATCCCCTGGGTCCAAATGTGCCCCAGGTTGTACGGATCGAGACAGAGGTAGGGGCGCTGGGTCTTGCCGATGTCGAGCGACACGTACAGTTCGCGGATGCGGTCGACCGGAAAGAACCCGCTCACGTGTCCAACGCAATGTTCATGCACCATGCCGGGCCGAATGGGGTAATTGGGATCGCGGCCGACGGATTGGTAAAAGTAGTCAGTGAGATCCGCGTTGACAAACTGAATGACGTCGACTTCGCTGGTATGCCGTGCGGCGGTATCGCCAACATAGAAATACTTCGGATCGCCCGTGCGGGCGAACTGCAGGAGGATCTGTTTCGGCGTGTCGTATTCGTGGTTGCCCCAGTTGCAGCCGCGTTCACCCCACCAATCGCCCCAATTCATGACGCCGTAGTCACGCTGCTCTTTGATGCTGTTCAAGTAGCCGTTGTCGAACAGATTCTCAGCCCAACGATCATAGGCTTCTAAACCGGGGCTGCCCGCCGCTGCGATCGGCCCCCAGACTCCAGCAGCGATGGCCTGCGCCGGATCGGCCGCGGGGACCAGCGGCGCATTCGCATTCCGGACAAGTGCGTCTCCGTCGCCTTGCGTGTCGAGCCAGATCTGCCACCGGCGCGATTGGCCCATCCGGAGCTGGTAACAGTCGCCATCGAAAAGGTATTGGTACTTGTACCACGGCTCCATGTGAGCGAAGGTGCCTGCGGAAAACGTGGGGAACAGCCCAATCTTCAGGCCGTCAGCATCGGACTCGATACTCTTCGGCCATTGCTGCCAGAAATCGCGCACGGCGACGGCCACGGTACCAGCAGCGTCGGTCAGTTCGGCCCATCCCGGCGCCTTCGATACAGTCCCGTTGACACCTTCGAAACGACCCGTCTGGTCATCAATCTGCAACAGCCGGGCGTTCGTCCCCGATGTCTCCCCTGATCGGCCGCCGAACCGGACTCCCTTCAGCGGTGTGCGGGGAACGAGATCGAGCGACAGCCCGCGGAGCCGGTGCAGAACCCCCGTGTCCGCGTCGACCAGCAAGTGCGGTTCCAGGAACACACGTGATTGTCCGGCAAAGACGGAGGCGCGCAGCCGGAAGCCCAGGACACGAGACCCATCCGGGGCACGAAAGGCGCCTCGCAGAAGGATCGTCCCACGGACAGGCCCGCTCGCTTCAACGTCCCTGGATTCGACGACGCCCGGACAACGGCGACCTTCCCCGTCGATCAGTGTGAAGCGGACGTCGAGTCGATCGCCGACCCGCAGTACTCCGTCGTCTGCCGGGCCAAGTCGGATGGTGCCGGTTTGGATGACTGCCAGCGTGCCGTCAAGCACGTCCACAGGGGCCTGGGGCAACGTCGCGTCCGCGCGGGCCTCCCAGCGCAGCGTGAATCGCGCCGTCCCGGCTGGTGGAGGAGTCGCCTGGAAATCAAGCAAGACCCAGCGAACGCTTCCGTCCTTCCATCGCGTCAAGACGGTGGTTTGGCAGGGAACCCGCTCTCCTCGCTCGTTGGCTAAGAAGAAGTACGAGTCCGCCGGCGCGGCACCCATGGCCAACGGCACACCGCCGGTCACGGTCCGCAGGCTTTGAAGCCCCGTCATGTCCCGGACGATCACGGCGAGTTCCCGAGGCGGCGCATGCGAGGCTGCCATCGACTCGTGCAGAAACGCGACGGACATCAAGACACAGGCAATTGTCCAGGCAACGAATCGCGATAGTATCATACGTTTCAAGCTCCATTTGGGCGAGTTCAACGGACTAGTTCGCCGGTTTTGTCACTGATTCACTGCGGACTTCCAGCAAAGGTTTCTCGCCGGGCCGTCGCTCCTCCGGCTTCAAGCCATCGCCCCAGTACCCCTTGCGGTCGCCCGTCTCACGCGTCATTTCGACCATGTGGAAGATGTCGTCCTCGGCGTCGGTATTGACCAGCATCAAGTCGCTCTTCCGCGGGCAGCGGTTGCCGAAATAGCCATCACTGATTTCCACGGTTCTTTCGAGCCATCGGCCGGTGTCGGTTTTCGTGACCTGCAGGGCCGTTGCCGGCGGCCCGGCAACCGCGTCGTACTGAAGTTCCCAGGTTCCGGTTCCCTTGTCGAAATAAACGATGCGCACCTTGACAGGATAGGCACCGCCTAGCGGCTTGTCGAAAAAGAACCCGTCGTCGATGTCAAAGTACAGCGTGTCCTTGCCTGCCTGGTGGTTGAACCCCCGCGCGAACATGCCGTAGGGTTGCTCCTGCGGTCCCACCTGCCAGTAGCCCTGGCTCGTCTCGACCGGATCGAGCTGGACGAGATACATGCCGTAGTTGCCCGGCCAGATGTTGAAGCCGACGGCGTTCACGCTGGTGCGTTTGAGCATGCAGTCAAAGCAGAAGATGTGAACTTCCGGATCCGCCTGTTCGGCGCCGAATGCCGAGTGGGCTTGGGCGATCTTGAGATAACGATCCGGGTTTCTGCCCCCTTGAACGGGTCCGAAGCGGTCTTCCGGGAATCGCCTGGTGTCCTTGGCATCCAGTCCGTCGCGCAGGGCGCACCACGCGCCCCGGCTGTCGCGCGGATCCTTGTAACCCGCGTACTGGGTGAAGAACGTGAAGGCCGTCACGTGCGGTTTGTAGGTGTCACCAGCGACGAGCGTCTTCGCGGGCAGATTCAGTGTATCCATGCCATAGTTGAGCGACCAAAGGCATTGCCAGTAGGTGTTCCAGACCGGCGCGCGGTAGAACCACGAGCCCGGCCCCTGCTTCATACCTGGGGCATGCGTGAATTCACCGCGGCTGCGGATCGCCCAGCCGTCGTGAAAGCCGTGAAACATTTCGAACTGCCCCTGGAGGACGTTCAGCTCGTTATTGAGTTGAAATCCCTGCGCGATCGTGTCGGTCTTCCGCCCAGCGCCGGGCATGTTCCGGAGTACCCAATCGTTCAATGCCGAGTAGGGTTTCAGGATCAGAAAAATCCGGGGGCTCTTGGCCTGATACGCGTCCCAATAGGCCTGGAGAATCTCTTTCGTCCAGTTTTCCCACTCCTGACCGTGCGGAGCGATCCGGTAGCGGGCATCCACAGGGTAGCGGACATACGGATGGGGGTCGCCCGTCGAGCCCTGGACGCCCTGAACCGCGATGATGCGGTTACGCAGCTCGGGCGGGTAGGCGTCGATGTGCTCGGCCACGCGCTGAATCATGCGGACCAGATACGGCTTGAACGCTGGATCCAGATAGTAGGGACAACTCACATCCTGCCGGTACAACTTCTCCGTGAATTTCACCTCCGGCACGCCCGCACTGTACAGCCAGCTCGGCGAACTGTGCCCGTGGTAAACCTTGATCACCACGTAGAGCCCGTTTTCCGCCGCCTTCTTCATCGGTTCGTCGAGCCACGACCAGTCGAACCGGCCGTTCTCCGGTTCGAGCTTCCCCCAGTCGGTGGCCACGAACGTGCCCTTGAACCAGGGCCGTTCCGCGCGGCTGATATCCGCGCCGCCGCCCCATGTCCATGTCCCGCACCAGTCCGGCTTGTCCGCGACGGCCAGCGAGACCATCAACCATGAGATCGCCGCCAACACGAGTGCCTTGCGTCTTGCCAGCCGATGCATTTCAGTACCTCTCTTTGCCATTGCCAATAGTACGCTCGGGCTTCAGCTCGATCGACGCAGCAGGTTTCGGATCATCGGTCGCGAATACCTCCATGTCGCCGAGCGATAATCGCTGACCGTCGACCATCCAGGCCTGCCGCGTGCCGTCCGGCGTGCGTCGCAGCAGCAGCGCCGTGCCGTGGAAGGCTATGTCCCCAGACTCCATCTCTGCGGCACCGTCATAGGAGAGCAGGAACAGGTCGCCGCCACACTCGACTCCGATCGCCGGCCCGCCGCCGGGAACGGTCACGTCGCGCGGCTGAACGTGCATCGGTTCCGCGTCGCCCGGCGGCAGCGGCTGAACGACCGTCGCGAACTGGGCCGGCAGTTCCACCTGCAACCGATACACCAGGTCCGGCGAAGGCACGATTCCGTACAGCGCGTACCAGCCACGTACGGGATTCTTCCGGCCGACGAGTTGAAGGACTTGCTGCTCCTCGCGGCCGGCGGGAAGGATTGCCACGTTGGCGTGTTCGCTCTCGCGGGTCACGACGCTGCCGTCGGGCCGGATGTCGAGCCTGGCGGCGCGTGCCGTTCGCCGGGCGCCTTCACCGGTTACTACGGGGGCCGGATGGAACAGGATATCCACCTGGTGGCTGCCCTTGCCGACCACGCGATCGGCAATTACGGCGTAGTGTCCTTTGACGAAGAACACGCAACGCTGATGCTGTACGTCCCGTATCGTAGCGGCCCGATCTGCGGCGGCTGCTTTGCCGTCACCGCTCCAGAGCGGCGTACCACGGGGCGAATAGGCGCGACGATACCAGCCCACGGCAAAGTCGAACCCGTCGCCGATCACGAAACGCCGGTCCGGATCCGGCATAGCTTCCGCAGGTCCGGCCCGGCGGTCCTGGCTGAGATCGTCGATGGTGACGGTGTTGTGGCTCCAGGAGCCGCGCCAATAAGGCTCGAACTCGTCTCGTTTGTACGAATAGATGCACGGATCGCCGATCAGTTCCCGGCCTCCGGCGTAGTACACGAAATGCAACTTGTCGTCGTGTTGGTGCCCGCTGCCGAAGTAGCCTGCATCAAAGATCAGCACCTGGCCGTCCGCTCCCCAGCGGTCGCGCATCACGCAGTAGCCGGCATGCGTGAAATCCCGTGACGGTTGCGGCGGCGGCGATCCCTGCCGCCCGCCGGTGGCAAACCATTTGAAATCCTCGCGAGGAAACACGTCCGCGGCGATCTGCAGTACCTCGCCCGCACTATACATCTGTGGATTGAAGTCGTTTAGCAGCGGCAGGCTGAGGTCCGGGTAAGCCACATCCTGCAGCGCCGTCACACCCGCCTCGTACTGCCGCAGGAGACTTTCGGGGACAGGCCGGCCGAGGAACTTCGCCAGCCGCAGCGAAGTCGCGATCCCCAACAGCGGGAAGCGGTGATAACCCGGCGAGCATTCGGACTGGAAGCCGTCCGCTAGAAAATCCTGTGCGCTGATCCAGGCCAGCCGATTCATGCCCGCCTGGTAGAACAACGGCGACAGCTTGAACTCGGGAAACAGCAGTCCCACACAGGCCAGGCCGGACGACTCGACCTGCAGCCAGTTGCGGCCGGAACTGGCATAGGTGGCCAGGTACTTGCCGTGGTCCAGCATCGAGCGGGCCATGTTCAGCAGAGCCTGCTGCTGGAACGTGGGATGGTCCGCCAGCGCCAGCAGGATCGGCGGCCACCGCTGCCCGACGCGCCCTCCCGCCTCCAGGGTTCTCCACTGCGCGCTGGACCGCACGAAAGTCGACGGGCTCCGGTCATACCAGGAGTTGAACAGCCGGCACAGATGGGCAACGTATTTCTCATCGCCGCTGGCCTGATAGGCGTTCAGCAATTGCCACATCCACGGGTGGGCGTTCATCCAAACGCGGCTCTCGATGTCCTCATCGATGACTTTGGTCCAGTCGACTTCCGCACCGAAATCGTAGCGGCGGAACATGTGCGCCTGCAACAGGAACACGTTGCGGCAGATGTCATCGGCTTCGGGCAGGTCCACCACGGTGCGCCAATGGTTGACATCGGGCCAGCCGCGGCGGGCAGAGAATCGCTGCGAGAGAGCTTGCACGTAGGCTTCCCGGGTAGCTCGGCAGTCGCCTTGTGCCGCGTGCCGAGCCACCTCGGTCATGTCAGGCCGCGTCAGGTCCAACTGCGCGAAAAAGTCCGCGTCGCCGGTTTGTGCTTCGTGCTGCTCGCGGAGAATG
>Ga0307380_10005710_pt1 | contig 16491 bp, 15 predicted proteins | sample UN3MG_FD_202239 | JGI IMG/M metagenome (GOLD analysis project Ga0307380, IMG submission 202239) | Soil microbial communities from Risofladan, Vaasa, Finland - UN-3 | ecosystem: Environmental > Terrestrial > Soil > Coastal area > Acid sulfate soil | place: Finland: Risofladan, Vaasa | collected...
GTATTGTCTGGTAAGTTTTACCATACAAGCAATTCAACAGTAGCTTGTTAGTCATAAATCTTGGATCTTCTTTTGCCATTGCGTTTTTCTTTTCATAGAAATGGTTAACATATTCCTTGAAAGGATTTTCAGCGTTTTCGTCTGGAATCAAAAGCCAACCATTTACATTTTCAGCGTCAAATTCTCCACTTCTCAAAGCTTCTCGAAGCTCGTAAGATGTTATTTGGGTTCCAACAATTCTTTCGCCATTAGCATACTCAAAGTTGTAAGAATTTTTCAAGATTATCGGATACTTACATTTATGTACATATCCAGTTACTCGATAAAGTCCTTCATGATCTTGATCAAACTGGTTAACGTGCTCCCATTTTCCGCTTGTTATGGGTGGAAGGTTCGCCATTGCCCATGGATAAAAACTGTTAAAATCATACATCTTCACGTTTGGAATCACAATAGGCGTTTTGACGAAAACTTCAGCCCTGCCACCATGAATTGTTTCGATGGCTAATTGATGAATGTAGGGTGGAACTTGGGGTATTGCGGTTTTGAGAAAATGTTTACGGAAAACTTTACTGGCTAACTGTGAAGAAGAAACACAAATACCACAATCATATTCCTTATGGATTTTTAGAATAAATTCTGCAAGTTCATAGGTTGCCTTGATTTCTGACTTACAATAGAGGTAGAGTTTTTGCCATTCTCTTCTGTTTCTTGGAGCTCTACCTTCGTTCACAAAATATGGTCTATCACGTTTCTTGTTCTTGAATCCCAGTTTTATCGAGATGTCTTTGAGGCTTCCTTTAACAAAATTGAAAGAATCAACGAGTTTTACGTGAGCTCCATTTTTGAGTTTTAGTTGTGCAAACTGAGTTTTCATGTATACAATTTTGGTGAATGTTCCAAGGGGGTGAACTACTGGGGGAGGATTTCGGTATTTGGCGATCTCTCTTTCTCTTTTACATAAAACAGCAAATAAATCAAACTGTAAGTTGTGTGCAAGTAGGATGTTGCTTTGGTTCTTTACAGTTTGGTCAATAAGGTATTTCATGAAAATATCAAGTATGTCGTCGGGCGTTACTTTAAAATAGCTGACTTTTTGTCCGTTCTTGAAAATTAAAAAGTATGGTTTTCCGTTCTCTGTCTCTACGTCAAATACAAGAAGTTTTACTTTTTGAGGATAACCACGAGATAACGGGTTAATTGCATCCTGTAGATACTTTGGGATAATTACTTGTTTATCCATATCTGATTGCCTTTGGTTTCTTTTTTGGTCGAGAAAAAGTGTAACCTACAATTCCTACGATGTAGTAATGTGGAAAACTTTCTTCCAGAATGCTTTGCACGTTGGCAGAGATCCAGTCATAAATTTCTTTGAAAGTTACTAGTTTGTATCGTATTTTTGTGGCAAAAAGAAAGTAGACGCTGGAAACATAGACTATGAAGTAAATGCCTACAGTTGAGTATCGTCCTCTAGGATTTCTGGTCTGGTTTGAACAGACAAAAGTTCTCTGGTTAACATAACGGTATGGTGGATATTGTATGTTAACAAAATGGTATTCTTCATTTAGTTTGGCTATGTAAGTTTCAACTGGAATCCAGACTTTACCTTTACGTTTTATGTAGATTTTGTGAGGTTTCCTTGGTTTGGGCGGTCTTCCTTGTCTTGCAGTTCCAACTAGCCCATATTTCTTGATGTAATTTGCGATTGTCCGAAGCGAAACTTTGTAGTATTTTGCTATGGCTTTGCGTCGTTTTCCTTGCTTCAGAAAATCCTTCAGGTCACTTTTAGTTATTTTATGTGACAATTCCATCACTCCATTTTAGTCTGATTCGGCTACTACACTTTGAACAACGAATTATTCTGTGTCCGTAGCTCCGCAATTTTTTCAGGGTTGGTTCAAACAATCTCTGTTTATGTCCACATTTTGGGCAAACTTTCACACTTTGCATAGGTCATCGGCAAAGCCTATAAAACCCCTATGGAGAACCCTATTTTTCGGTAATAATGAGAACGAAAAAGCAACTCTGGTTCAATACTGACTTAGATTATTATCTTACAGAACAACTGCTTCATGATTCTCCAGAAGTAATTATTCTAAGTGATTGGAAAGGAAGAATTACATTTTCCTTAAAAGGCACCCAACAAGTAAATTGCCAGATCACTACTCATGGAAAATTCAGTATTGCTTTTCCAATTGAAGAAGATCCAGAGAAATGGTTATCCATAATAAGAAAATTGTTGGTAAGAAAAAATAGAGAACCTGTAGAAGTATTTGAGAAGTATAAGGAGATTCCTGAACCAAAAGAGAAGATTACTCCTTTAGAGGAAAAAGTCGAGAAAACTATTGATCATCTAAGATTCTTATTGATGAGGGATCCGACAACAACTGAGATTGCCTATGATGTTGGTGAAACACCTGAGAAAATGCGAAAAATAGCATTCAAATTAGCGCCCAAAATAAAGTGGAAAGAACCAACGGAAGATGAAACAAAAGAAGCAGAGCTAAGAATTAAAGAAGTACTCCAAATAGCCTGTCTGTTACAGCATTTTGAAAAATCGATTATCTTCACAAGACCAACAAGTTACCTTGGTGGGAGACTATGGAAAGATATTCTGGAAAGAGCCAACTATGCATTAAAACATGAAAAAGAAAAAGTACCAAACATAAAGACCAACGAGGAAACCGAAGAAAGAATAGAATTTGATTTTGTCTGGTCAAGAAACAGTAAATTTGCATTTACTACCTATCCTGAATACTATTACAAAAATAAAAAGGAATTAAGCGGAGCAACATGGGCAAAAGAACAGATGAAGGAAGCCTTAAACGAATTTAAAAGGACTATAAATAAACCAAAAGAAGAACAATAACCTGTTCTCTTTAAGATTTCGTCTTCCTTTCTACATTCTATTTGTATGTTTTATTTCTTGTTTCTTTCTGTTTTCTACTTGTTGTATACACGAAATTACCAAGGTAAATTGTCCACTTTCTGTCTGTTATCTGTTTGTATACGTTTAGTTATTCGTCTTTGTCGTTTAGTATATGTTTTGGTTTGTATGTTTTTGTCTTGGTTTCTGTTTCTATTCTTATTCTTGTGTATTAGTATATTTTGTTGTTTATTCAAGTAGCGCGCGCATCTGTCTCTTTTGTTTTTTGTATTATTCTCCAACCGCGTAAACAAACTAACAAGACTAAAAGCAAAGTAACTCCATTAGCCACTGTTTTAGTGGCAACCATAAAGAAAACAGAAAGTGAAATAATTAACACATAGACTGAAAATCCAACTTTTGTTCCACTCTGATTAGGGACTTCATTGAGATTCAGGTCAGAAATTGTATAAATGGATACTAAACAAAAAATGATTGAGGTTAAAATAAAAGCTAATGAAACAGAATCTATGTGTATAACCCAAAACCAGCAACCTAGAATCCAAGACATGAAGCCTGCTGTCCAAAGAAACCTAACCCCAAAATTATTTTCAAACATATAATCAAAAACCTTAAAGAAATAGAACAAACTAGGAACTAGTTTCTTAACCTTCAAATTGACTTTTTTTGGAAACTTAAATTCTCTTAACAAAATAGAGCCGCCCTTCTTGGGTACAGATATAACTGGAAACAATACCAAAAGAGAAGTAAATAGTATAAAGATTAGAAGATGCATCATCGTTATCAATTTTGGTAAGTGTATTATTCCTAAAAACAGGATTCCAAGTAGAACAATATTGCAGAACTTGATATGCTATTAGCGCGAGCATTACTTAGGTAAAATTATCGTCTTTGGTTTTTTTGTTTCTATTCTAAATGCTACTATTGTTTTCAATCAAGATATTTAGTAGTTAATTTTTCTCTTCCTACGTTTGTTGATTACATTTTGCACCTTTTTGTTACACCCAAAATTACCTAGGCAAAATCAGTGTCAAGAAGCAAATTACCAATGTAAAGTTCCAAACAGCTAGGGAATACTATAAAAAGTTAAAATTTAACCCCAAACCCAAACTGGGAAATCTGATTTTACGAATTATGTTCAGTAGTAAACCTATAGCGTGCACATGCAACTTTATTCTTTTAATGTTTAAATGACGCCATGAGAATAATATTGAAGGGTTTTTCTATGGTTAAGATTGTGGAAGATGTTTTTTCAAAAGGGTTCTTGGAAGTTCATGAAAATGATACGATTTCTTCTTGTTTATCACTTTTCAAAAAAGAGACGCCGCCTGTTTTAGCGGTCTTAGATAGTAATGGTGAATATAAAGGGGTAATTTCTCGCAAATGGATAATACGGTCCAGTTTTGATTCTTCTGGAACTAAAGTTAAGACTTTGATGCGATCCGCGCCTGCTGTTACTCTGCATGATTCTCTCGGCAAGGTCGCTAAGTTGATGATTGAGAGTGAAATTAGGCAACTTCCCGTATACAGTGGGGAGAAACTCTTGGGTTTTGTTACATCTGAGGATGTTATCCATGGAGCTGTAATGGAGCGATGGGGTAATACTCGTGTTGAGGAGATAATGACTAAGAAGCCGTTTCTTATCGAAGAAGACGAATCGGTGGGGTCTATACTAAGCCTTTTTAGATCTGAGGGAATCTCTCACGTGCCAATAGTCAGAGATGGAAAACTTGTGGGAGTTGTTAGTTTTTACGATATTATTAGGAATATCTTTGAACCGAGACAGAGTCAAAGGAGGGGTGAACTAGGGGGCGAGAAAGTTCCTGTTTTGAGTATGCCAGCGAAGGGTATAATGAAGTCTGCAGTCACTGTTTTGCCTGAAACCAAATTGCGAGAAGCTGCAGAGCAAATGCACAAATTCGACATTTCCTCTTTGGTGGTCGTTGGCAAAGGAAGACCTGTCGGCATATTGACTAAACGGGACTTTCTTGAACCTTTAGCTCAAATGGAAAAGCCAGTGAGAAGGCTTATGGTGCAGTTTTCAGTTAAAGACGTGGAAATTGATGAAATTCAACGAGGGTACATTATTGGCGATTTCGAATCTTTCACGCACAGATACGGAGAAACGTTAGAGTCTGGTACGCTATTCGTTTACATGAAGACGCATGGTACAAATTTCAAGGGCGATCAGTTGATTCACTGTCGACTACAATTTAGAACGAGGAAGGGCTCGTTTTTCAGTTCAAGTGAAGGTTGGGGTGTCGAGCAGACGTTCAGGTTAGCTTTGGATAGGCTTGAGGGTCAAATTGTTAAAAGCACAGAATTAGCACATGACCGTGAATTTGCAAAGGATTATTTGAGGCGAAGATTTCCGTTGACATAACTGTGTAGTAGGTGGTGCAAACTGACAAAAACGGATGATATTTTGCTGGCGTTAAGCAGAACTATTCCTGAATACGTCCGTGGCGTTGGATCTTTTAAGTATAAAGGCAAAACGTATCTCTTAGATAACAATTTCGTTTCATCACATTATATGAAATGTGATGTTTGTGGTAACTATCCGATTATTGATGTTTCAGTTATTAGAAACGAAGATGGTGGTAGACTGAACGCATGTTATAACTGCATAGACAGAATATCCAACCAGAATGTCTCAAGATGGTTCAAAACATTCAGGAAAAAACGTGAGAATATTATGGAAAATAGGATGTACATCGATGGCTTGTCATTAATATTAGCTGCTTACGAGCGGAATGAATTGCCGTTCAAGATATCAAGTGAAGACGTTAACAAGTTGCGGAAGACGTTTGTTCAAATGTGCAACTGTTTGAATCCTAGTACAAAACAAAAGCAACTTGCAGAATGTTACCTCAGCTATAGCGTGGAAATTCTTCGTGGCAACAAAAAAGATTGAAGAACAGTGAAACGCATTAGATTTTTGAGACATTTGAGTTTATCATGATTTTATAACTGTTTCGGGTTGTCTTTCTGGTAGCGTTCGCGCAAAATTGACTATCATATTAGCCTAGAGCCTTTGCGTAATCGAGGAAATTACTTGGTTAGACAATCGGGTTTAAACGAGCGAAAAAACAATAAAAAAGCTAAAAGTGATCAAGTTGACCCACTTGCCTCAAAAAGTAACTCTAAATATCAGGGTTATTTTTTAGGTAAAGTGACCCAATCTGACCTTCCAGAACGAATGCTGATATTGGGTTTAGGATTAAATTTTTATTTGACAGCGATAAATCCTAAACTAGGAATACTGAGATATGTCTGCGCTGATTGTAGAAAGCCTTTATGGCCTACTAAGAGGTTTAATATATGGAACTGTCGGTTTCTTCACAGTTATGTTGCTGTCAATTGTTTACAGGTATTTTACAAACGAAAAATTATCTTCATTTATTGGTATACTGTTTGGATTAGGATTTTTGGGATTTTCAGGAGGGCTACTGGCAATTTTAGATCAACCTACTTTAGGAGGCGCTATGGAAATTGTGGCAGTAAGCATTTTCATTGTTTGGGGCGTTAATACCGGCGACAAAATAGCTGAAAAGATACCGAAAAAAAGTCCAGGCTCTATATTAGATGGTTTTAGAGGAGGAAAAACCGAGTACTCCACGGTAAAGTTGCCTAGTTCACTGCTAATATATGACATCGTGGGTAAGCCAAGAGTTCCTGACTCTCTGAAAGCCGAATTGTCCGAGCGAGAATTCAACTTACCGGCTGACCTTCCACTGGAAGATATCACCAATCGAGTAAAGAGGCGCTTGATTACAGATTGGGGAATAGGAAACGTAGAACTTGAATTGGACCAAGATGCCAAAGTCATCCACTTCGCGATATCAGCTAAGGAACGAGGTTTAAGCCCAGTCATACCCGAAGGAAGCGTGGCTATACCCATAGAATGTAGAGTAATCCCGTCTAACCTCGCTTCAGGAGATTTTGTAAAAATTTTCTTGGAAAATAACGAAGTCATCGAGAGAATTGAAGTAAAAGGTGTGAACGAAGAACAGAGAGTGATAACCATTGTCGCAGATTTGGGGTTACTTGAAACGATCCGAGGCAAAAAGTCATCTTTGGTGGTTGCTCTACCTTATGTTGAACCTACACAGTCAGTCATCAGCGTAGAGCAAAAAACAGGCGAAATTGAAGATTTCAAATATCAAAAAATCATCAATTCTCTGAAAAAAGTTGGGGTCACTGACGAATTAGCGAAAAAGATTGTAACGAAAGTTCAAGCTAAACTGGGCAAAATGGACCCACCTATTTCCACGCGATTAATAAAAGCAGCAGTTGTAGAAGAAGTGGAAAAGGAAAATCCAGAAGCAGCAAAAAAATTGAAAAAACGGAAACTGTGGGAACTAAAATCTTTCTAAAAAGTTTGGGTTTGGGGGTTAAATTTTAATCTATTTAGCTGACTAAAGATTTAAGGAAATTTTTGGGATACAAAATTAGGTTCAGAACCTAGAACTAAAATCCCACGTAATAAGCAAGTTATCACGTAAATTTCAGAAGCATTAATAAGACTTGCCTATTTACTACTTCTATTCAGTCCAGTGTTTCCCATAAGCTGTTAACTAAAGGGTGTTTTAAGAAGTAAAGCCTCAGGTTGTTCTTGATTACTCCCTTATCAAAATTGTATGCGTTTTCAGTGCATGTGGTAGCATAAACTTACTAAAAATTGAGAGTTGAATTTGAAAATGTCCTCAGAAAAAAAATATGTTCGCGGCTTAAGAGATGTTGCAGCATGCGAAACTCACATTAGTTTTGTTGATCCTTTAGGTGCGCTATATTATGTTGGTTATGATATTGATCGTCTCTTGGGTAGAGTTTGCTATGAAGAAGTGATTCATCTTTTATTGAACAAAAAACTCCCTAACGAAAGTGAACTAAAAGCCCTAAAATCAACACTCACTTCTGAAATGAAATTACCCCAACAGATAATCCAAAGCATTAAGAATGCGCCAAAAAGCAACCATCCAATGGAAATATTACGAACCGAAATATCGCACCTAGGACAATATGACTCTAACCCCAATGACATTTCTGAAACGGCTAACAACCAAAGAGCCCTTAGTCTGATAGCTAAAATCCCAACCATAGTTGCAATCATTCATCGAGTGAGAACTAAACAAGAGATTGTAGATCCAAAGAAAGAATATGCTTTTTCTGAGAACTTTCTATACATGTTCAGGGGAAAACCTGCAGATGAAGAAGAAAAAGAATCGATTGAACGGTACATGATTCTGCATGCTGATCACGGACTCAATGCTTCTGCTTTCGCCGCACGCGTTACAGCTAGTACCCTGTCAGATATGTATTCGGCCATAACCTCTGCAATAGGAACACTCAAAGGAAAACTGCATGGTGGAGCTAGCGAGAGAGTGATGAATATGCTCCTTGACGTTAACAACCTTGGAGAAGTAGAAGAGTACATACAAGGAATGCTGTTTGATGGAAAGAAGATAATGGGATTCGGTCACAGAATTTACGTGGTAGATGACCCTCGATCAAGGCATCTTAGAAAAGTGAGCAAATCTTTATGTCAACGCACCGATCGAATGGAACTATACTGGAAATGTAGAAAGATTCAAGCAGTTGTGCACAAAGAGAAAAAAATCTATCCGAATGTTGATTTCTATGCTGCCGTAGTTCTGAACGCATTATCTGTTCCCAAAGAATTCTTCACGCTATTTTTTGCCTCAAGCCGAGTAACGGGATGGACAGCCCACATTCTTGAACAGTATTCGGATGCGGTTTTACTCCGTCCAACATCAAGATACATTGGTGCATACGGAACCAAATTTGTTCCCATCAAAAATCGATAATTCAAAACTGCAAAACATAACCTAAAATTCAAGAAGAAATCTTTTCATTTATTCTTCATTATGGCTCTTCATTATTATTGGAATGTGCGTGCGGGTTTTCCAGTTGAAGAAGAGTCGGTAGAATAGAACAAAAGAAAACAAACGAGAGCACGAATTAGGGGAGAAAATACGTAGATACGTAAATAGGAAATTGTTTGGGTTTGGGGGCTAAAATTTAAGTGGGCAACTAAAGTTAAATAATAGAAATAAATTCCAGAATCCACGTATTGGTGATTTTTTACCAAGTAATTTGGTAACAGTTATTTTTTCATGGGTTTTTTCGCCAAAATAGCTTAAATTATCTTTATTTCTCATTTTAGGGCATGGAAAGCGCTTCAATTGTAACTGTGGCAACTGCTGTTTTGACTGTTGTTTCAGTGTTTTTGGGAGCAAAATACAGGAAGTGGCTAGAGAGGGGTAGACTCTTCGCAAAGCTTTTTGATGATATCGTTGCTGCCGCTGAAGACAATAAAGTTTCGGAAGAGGAGTTTCAGCAGATCGCCGCTGATGCAAAAAAGGTTGCTGCCAAAGTGGAGGAGTAACCTTTGAAGTGGAAGCTGATGTTAACTGCTGTTTTTGTTTGCGGGCTGTTACGGGCAAGAGTTTGGAAGATGGCGCGGTTTAGTCTAGCTTCTCGACCTTTGAAAACAGAGATTCCCTTATTTGTTCGCCTGCGCCTAGGCACTCTCTAATCCTACCAAATCGGGTAGTGTGCCAATATAGAATACTTTTTACTTATGCCTGCTTTTTCATGTATGAAAATGGCACAGTTCTGCCTCCTTCGGAATAAGTATCTCGGATTAGGACACTACCCCAAATCGATGGTAGCACAAAATAGTGGTCAACTAATCATTCACCTTTTTACACAATTTTATGCACCAAAAACCCCCTGCAAAACGTTTCTGTATGCCGAAATCCCTATAGGAAAACGTTTCTGTCGACCTATATATGAAGGGCAATGACCTTTTCATGTAAAAAAATGGGACTTTGACCTGTAAAATTACTTGTTTTTATCGGGGGTTTTTCGGGTGCCCGAAACGTTTTCTCGGGGCTTGAGAACAATAACCACTTTGAAGTTTCCCTCTCTTTTGACGTTTATGTCTAGGTCTTTGCCTAAGAAAGGTTCAACAACCTTATGGAATCTCGATGGAAGACCAATTGAAAGCTGCTCATACTCGTAAACATTCTTCTTTCCCAAATACCGTTTCTTAGACTTCCGCCTACGAATTTTCATCAACTAGCACCATAAATATCCTCAATTTTATAATCTATAAAATAAACCGCAGCAACGAACATCTAAAGCCCATACACAGAGAAGACCGAAAGTAAATACTCCATGATGCCAAAAATTAAAACAGACTGAAAATAATCCATCCGCCCACATTAGAAGCAAATCATGATGTTTTAAAAAGGACCTAACGAACACTATTTTTTGGAAATATGCGCAACCTTACTGGCAGTAAGTATATTGGGCGTTCCCGGATATTCAATAATTGGTCAAATACCGTAGAGAGCGGAAGAGGAAATGGATTACATAAACATAATTGGATTGATGGCAGCTGTAATGGGTGGGATCTCACTTTTTCCCCAATTACTGAAGGTTTTAAAGACCAAATCTACCAAAGACATTTCTCTTGGAATGATTTCAATATTTTCGGGAAGCATATTTTTGTGGCTCGTTTATGGAATTTTGTTGAAAAATTCGCCCATTATAATCGCCAATTTTTTTGGTTTTATCCAAGCTCTTATTATCCTATTATATAAAATAAAATACAAATGAAAAATGTAGCGCGTGCGAGGTGATAATTTGAGTGAAGTAAAATCGAATATAAGCTATGACTGCAAAAAATGTGGTTCAAAAGGAACTTTGGTTGAAAATGTGGCGTCTATCAATTTTAACGAAATCACGAAGTTACCCTGTGGTTGTCCAGCAGATAACGGCAAATTTCAATTTCTACATCCATCGTCATAAGATGTAAGAAGAAACAATAACAGCGGACGCTGATTTAGTCTTCAGTGTATTCCTCTGCAGCGAGATCAACTGAAACCGTGTCTTTATGTGTGGATGTTTTTCTCTTTTTTGGAGTCATCTCTCTTCCTTGCATGAACGAATTTTCGGCAGCAGTAATTCCATCTGCTTTCAACATTTCTCCTCTCTGTTTGTCATCATAAATATCCCCCGTTTCTCGCTCAATCTTTTGTTCAGCGTCATCAGTGGCGATGTGCTTAGTCTTCTTTCTTTTTTCCTTGCTCATACAGTCACTATGGTAACCAAAGAGACGCGTTCAATATAAAGAGCCCGATCTCTTAACTAGTCTATCTTCAACGGGGCGGTTCTTCGAACGAGTTTGACAGGTTCTAGCTATCCGATTTGGACTCGTTGCCATCGACTTAGCACACGCGCATATTTGAGTCAGGACAATAGTAGCTCTGAGGCTATCGCCGTTTAAGTTTGTCAGCCTCAAACTCCTTGGAGAGCTCCTGGATCAGCTTTCTTTCCTTAGGCGTCAGCCTCTCGGGAGTTTGCACGTTTACATGGACGAGTTCGTCTCCTCTACCAAAGCTACTTTTTATCCCTTCTCCTCTTAGTCGGAGCATGGTGCCACTTTGTGTCCCAGGTGGCACCCGGACTAATGTTTTGCTAGATAGCGTTGGTACTTCTATCTCAGCACCTAAAGTAGCTTGGGCAAAATTAACATCAGCCTCATACACGAGGTCCAACCCTTTCCTATTTAGATATGGGTGAGGTTTTATTCTTATCGTCACGTAGAAATCTCCTGGTGGGCCGTTATAAGGGCCATCTTCGCCTTGCCCTCTAAGGACTAGACGATCGCCATTGTCGATACCAGCTGGCACTTTAACCTTAAGCCGTGTCCTCATTTCTTCGAGTCCATCGCCTCCACAGGTCTTGCAAAGCTTCTGAGCTACTTTTCCTCTACCATTGCAACGGTCACAGGAAACGATCACCTGCCCGAAACCTGAGTCCGCTTTGATTCTTTGCGCAATTCTTCCTGAGCCGTGACATTTTGGACAAGTCACCAAATGACTGCCAGGTTCAACCCCTAAACCACTGCATTTAGTGCACGTCTTCATTTTTGGTAAAGTGACCTCCAGCTCAGTTCCGAAAGCTGCCTGTTCCAACGTGATCTCCATTTGGGCATCTAAGTTGCGACCACGACGGAGCTCACGCTGACCTTGGTTGAAAGTGAAACCGCCACCGAAGATTCGATTGAAGAGATCGTTACCATTAAAGCCAAATTCTGAAAAGATGTCTTGGAAGTTCTCGCGGTTGTAGATGTCTTCTTGCTTGTATTGTTTCTTTATTCCTTCTAAGCCTGAGGCATCGTATTGGCGCCTCTTTTTTGGGTCAGAGAGTACGGCGTAAGCCTCTGAGGCCTCCTTGAATTTCTCTTCAGCATTAGGTATCTTGCTCCTATCTGGATGATATTTGAAAGCTAATTTTCGAAATGCACGCTTAATTTCTTTTTGAGATGCATCCTTGTTGATACCTAATGCATCGTAATAATCCACCCCAGTCGTCAAATTAAGCGATCACCAGAACTTTTATAGTAGATGACAAATGAAAAATGCTATTTCTTCTACTCGTCCACGACCTTGTACTCTGCATCAACAGTCTTCTTTCCCTGTTGTTCTTCTTTAGGTGTCGAAGTTTCCTGCCTCGCTTGTTGTTGGGCTCTTTGAGACGCAGCCTGTTGATAGACTGTTGCACCTGCTTCTTGAGCTAACCTTTTTAGCTCTTCGACCTTGGCGCTTATTTCAGCTAATCCTCCAGATTTTAATGAATCTTTCAATCCCTGAATGGCCTCTTGAATCGTCGTCTTCTGCTCGATAGGTATTTTCTCTGAAATCTCGTTTAATGTTTTTTCAGTGGTGTAAATCAATGAATCGGCGGTGTTTCGAATTTCAGCCTCCTTTTTAACGCGTTTGTCTTGTTCAGCAAACTGTTCTGCCTCTTTTATCATTCGATTTTTCTCTGTTTGGCTGAGCTTAGTGGATGCAGTAATTTTGATTCCCATCTGATTGCCAGTTCCTAAATCTTTTGCAGAAACATTCAGAACTCCATCTGCGTTTATGTCGAATGTAACATCAATTTGTGGGATACCTCGGGGTGCTGATGGAATGCCAGTGAGGTTAAATTGGCCTAAGCTTATGTTGTCCTTTGCCATGCTACGTTCCCCTTGGAGCACGTGTACTGTAACGGCGGTCTGACCGTCAGCAGCTGTCGAAAAGGTTTGGCTCTGTTTAACAGGTATTGTTGTATTTCTTTCGATAACCTTTGTGAAGACACCACCTAGAGTTTCTATCCCAAGGGAAAGAGGAGTTACGTCGAGGAGCACTATATCTGAGATCTCTCCTGTGAGGACTCCTCCTTGAATGGCAGCGCCTATGGCCACACATTCCATTGGGTCTATGCCTCTCTCAGGTTTCTTACCGATTATGTCCTCGATGAATTGCTGAACAAGTGGCATCTTTGTCTGTCCACCCATTAGGATTATCTTGTCGATTTGCACTTGGGTCAGCTTCGTTTCAGACAAGGTTCTAAGAATTGGCTCTCTAATTTTCTCTACGATAGGTCTGGTTAGTTGTTCAAGTTTCGCTCTTGTTAGGGTTATGTGAAGATTCTTTGGACCAGTAGCATCTGAAGTAATGTATGGAAGATCTATGTCTGTAGTTATCAGATTTGATAGCTCTATCTTGGCTGTTTCAGCTGCATCCTTCAAACGTGCCAAAGCTTTTGCATCCCCCTTGAGATCAATTCCTGTTTCGCGTTTGAACTCTGAGATAGTATAATCCATAACGGCTTGGTCAAGATCTGCTCCACCTGTTTTTGTATCTCCACTGGTGGCTAAAACTTCGAATACACCTTCACCAAAGTCCATAATCGTGGTGTCGTTTGTGCCACCACCAAAACTGAAGACCAGAATTTTCATTTCTTGACCAGCTTTATCTAATCCATAGGCTAGGGCTGCTGCAGTTGGCTCGTTAACAATTCTTGTTACTTTCAAGCCCGCAATCTCACCAGCGTCTATTGTTGCTTGACGCTGATTATCGTTGAAATGCGCGGGAACCGTTATCACTGCTTTAGTAATCTTCTCGCCAAGATAGGTTTCAGAATCACGCAGAATCTTCTGTAGAATTAATGCTGAGATTTGTTGCGGTGTGTACTCTTTCCCGAAAACCTTGACTTTATAGTCCGTACCCATTTTTCGCTTAATTTCGCGTATCGTTCCCTCTGGGTTGGTAATAGCTTGTCTTCTTGCAGGTTCACCGACAAGTAGCTGTCCGTCCTTAGTAAAAGCTACAACGGATGGAAACATCTTTCCCGCTACTGTTGCTCCCTCAGCGCTTGGAATTATGGTAGGTTTACCTCCGATAATTACGGCTGCGGCTGAATTTGTTGTTCCGAGGTCGATTCCTAATATTCTTTCAATTTTTTCATTATTCATGTTTCATTACCATTTTTTATTTTATCAGAGTCTAGAAGAGCATGCTACTTTCACTAAGCAGGGTCTGAAGACTTTTCCGTTTAAGAGGTACCCTTTTTTGATTTCCTCTACAATCATGCCTTCAGGGCAGTCACATGTTTCAACTTCTTGGACAGCCTCGTGAACGTTCGGATCGAAGGGTTTTCCGATAGCCTCTATTGGGCATAGCCCCTCACAACTGATTATTTTCCAAAGTTTTTTTCTTATCATTTCCATCCCTTCTAGGAGAATGGGATTCTTCGCTTTCTTTGCTTCGTTTAGCACAATGTCCGCCTCTTCAGCGACTGTTAATATTTGTAGGATTAGCTTCGCTTTTTCCCTAGTCACTCCTTCATCAACGCACCTTTGTACATGTTTCTGTAGGTTTTCAAGATCAGCTCTTGCGTATTTGAGCTGGTTAAGATAGGTCTCCTCAAGTTTGGTCTTCTCCTTTAGCGAGGCCTCGAGCTTTGCCACTTTTCTTTTACATTTCGCTTCTATTTCAACGTTGATTTCTTTGTTTTCATGCTTGGACGACATTTTCCCCTTTTCAGACCCCTATTGAACTAATTTATAGCCTTAGATAAGTTATACTTTTTGTTTATAATTGTCTTGCTCCTCATAATCTTGGAATTCATAGAACTTTTGTACTCTGTTATCTCCAAAACGTAATGTACACTTGTGTATCTGATGGGACTATGTAGTTTTGGTAGCACATATTGTTAAGTTCCTTCTTTGAGGTTATTCTTCCCTTCTAATTGCGGCTGTCTTCCTGCACAATATAATGTAGGTTTCTGTTGCACGTAATACTGTGTATCCTTGGTTTGCTAAATTGTTTAATCTTTCATTGAACTTTGCCCATGTTTCTGCGTCACTAGTTTCAGGTAATTTCTCTATTTGTATAGTTTTAGGTTTCAAAGGCAACTTTTCACCTCCCTACTCTTTACTGCATCTACGTTCAAGGTCTAACAAAATAGCATTTAAGGACTCAGATAATTTGCGATCCCATTTGTTTCTAATAATTTGTTTTCCAGCGATTAAGTGAACACTGCCGCCAACAGTGACTGGTAGACTTGTACATACAGCATCCGCATTCTACTCCACTAAATTGATTTGACTTACTCAGCCTATACTTGTTTCTAACATACATTGAATAAAACTCCCAAATAAATTATCGAATGTTAAGTTGAAGTGTGTTGCACGCGCATTAGGGAGAAAAGACGGATGTTATTTTTCCTCTTTTTGAGTACGCATCTATTTTTCTTTGGCAACCCATGTTTTTATGGCTTCTTCGACAGCTTTTGACAGGTCCCCCTTTTTCCCGCTAAACCTCTCTATTGTCTTGAACCTTAGCGACTTTTCTAGTTCATCAGAGATTGCTACGCTGATTCTCCCCATTTCAATTACCAACCACACCAATTTTTATTATTTCTATTTTTTTGCAAGCCCCAAAGGCTAGATGTTCTTCCAATAAGCAAATTGTCTTGTTCCGACCACTAGTTTTGTTTTTGTTATCATTTATTATTCACCTTAATTCGCTTATTCCCATATGCTACTATGGGTTTACGCGCTTATAAGGGTATTGTATTAAGTGTTTAAGCGCTAAAGGCATAATCTGGAAACATAACCGACGCGCCTGCACGCCTAACAAGCCGTTCATCAACACTCTTTTGGCCCATCAATACTCTCTCTCCTCAAAAATAACAGAGAAACGACAGAAAAACCATAATTAATCCACAAAGCAGCAAAACTTTATCGGCTACTTGATCAAATTAGTAGTAGGGATATAATTATGGCATATTTAACACAAACCCAGTCTGGACAACCTGTACTTATTTTGAAGGAAGGAACATCCAGGAGTAGAGGAAAAGAGGCACAGACAAACAACATAATGGCAGCCAAAATTATTGCTGAAGCCATAAGATCTACGCTTGGACCACGAGGAATGGACAAGATGCTGGTGGATAGCTTGGGCGACATTACCATAACCAACGACGGAGCTGCAATACTTGATGAGATAGATGTCCAACATCCAGCAGCTAAAATGATGGTTGAAATAGCGAAAACACAGGACGACATGGTAGGAGATGGAACAACAACTGCGGTAGTCCTTTCAGGAGAATTACTCAAAAAAGCTGAGGAACTCTTGGAACAGAATATTCACCCAACGTTGATCGTAAGCGGCTACAGAAAAGCAACTGAGAAAGCAATGGAAGTTCTAGACAACATAAGTGAAACTGTGAACGTAGAT
>Ga0307380_10005711_pt1 | contig 16486 bp, 11 predicted proteins | sample UN3MG_FD_202239 | JGI IMG/M metagenome (GOLD analysis project Ga0307380, IMG submission 202239) | Soil microbial communities from Risofladan, Vaasa, Finland - UN-3 | ecosystem: Environmental > Terrestrial > Soil > Coastal area > Acid sulfate soil | place: Finland: Risofladan, Vaasa | collected...
CGCTTCCATGTTCTACACCGGGCCCCTTTTCTTCGCACCCCAGTTTACGCAAATACCTCGCAATCGCGTTAGCCCGGATAGACTGGGTAACATGCGGGGGCGCGCGATGGGGGTTGCAACCAAATCACTTCCTTGTCTCATCGCGCGTCAACTCCAGAACTATCGCATCCTCGACCGTAGGTAGCTCGACATGCAGCGAACCACCTTCGCGATTGACCTCGCCCTTATCCACAATGCGCAACGTGACGGGATCGTATACAGCCACACGCCAGTGGTTGGTCTGGCCGGGGACTGAGAGCGTCACCCGCTGTCCTGTGAGATGGCGCGTGGGCCAGTCCGGACCGATGCACTGGGCGTCACGGAACCAGGCGACGACCCTCTCTTTTTGCCCGATCGCCGCACCGCATAGCTGCGGTGACGACTTGACCTGGATCGACTTGAAGTCCGACCAATCAATGTTGCGAATAAAACGTGCCGCTGGTTTCGCGAGCAGGGCATAGCGCTTTCGGAGCTCCGGATCGGGCTTCTGGTACTGGTCATATCCGTCGCCCCACCAAAGCATGCGTCCGTTCATAGACCCTGATACCACCGCTGCCCAGATCGCGTGCCGCAGCCCGGTTTCCGCACGTGCGGCCATGTCGAGTGTTCCATGAGGTGGACCGCCGTCGAAGCCGCTTTCACCGATAAGCACAGGCTTCTTGTACCGCTTTGTTCTCGCACGCACCGATTCGATGATCATCCGGTCAAGCTGACCGCGGTATTTGTGGTGGTTGGCATATGGATGCACCTGGATCAGGTCGATCGCATCATCGGAGAACAAGCTGGGCCACTCCTGGATACCGGACAGCGAAGCAGTGACCGGGCGGCCGGCCGGATCCATCTTGCGAACCGCACTGGAGGCCCTTTGCACGAACTTGAATGCGGTCTTCTCCGTGGCCCCGGTCACAAGGTCCAACTCGGAGAAGAGCTCCCATGCGACGATATTCGGTCGATTCCTCCACCGACGCACCATCTGAGCGAGCCACTCGAGCCAAAGTTGCTGGCATCGCGTTTCCGCGAACAGTTCCGACGGGCTCTTGGCCGGCCCGCCGAGCTTTGCGTTGTACATGTTGCGATCCCAGTAATGCCAGCGCTTCCCGTCGCTGCCGTCGTTCCATTGTCCCCACGCTCCCAAAACCGGCAGAACGTACAAGCCCTGTTTGGCCGCCTGATCGAACACCTTTTCCCACTTGCCGGCCCATTTTTCATCGATGGTCCCGGCTGGCGACTTCGGAGTCATGCCGCAAGTGATATGGATGCGAAGGATCCTTTCACCTGAATCGTGCGCCCATTTAAGCAGCGGATCGAACTGCTCCGTACGCCATCCGGTTGGATTCCGCCCGAACACAAACGCTTGTCTTCCACCAATGCGCAAATAGGGTTCCGTCCGCTTCCACGTGATGGCGTCCCGCGCTGGTATCACGTCGTCGAAGCCACTCGCAGAAAGGGGCATCACGACCAGTAGGGCCGCTGTCGCGACGGTACGCATCTTGGCTTTCCTCAACCATGCACCTGTCGGCATATTCGTCCTCATGTTCATTTCCCACCAGTGATTATCCGGAACGGCCTATCACCGACACCGTACCGGGCGATATGCCGACCGGGTCGGCGGGATATTCCCGAGGCATCCAATTGCGCATTATCGACCTAACCCGTTGCCTGTCAGGGATTTCAAGCCTGCACCTTGGTCGCCAGCCGCCGGGATAGGCCGACCGGCGCGATCATGGGCGATCCAGGGGACTTTGCATACCACTTGGCAGGATGCAGTTACGTGCGTCGGCTGAAATCGACCTCTTCACTTTTGGACTACGCCAAAATTACAGAGGGCCGACACGCCTGCGGCACGAGTCATCTTGACTCGACACGATTGCCGGGGGCAGCTCTCGGCGCCGTCATTCCGATACATTCGGATTTCGGTTACTTCAGAGGGCGATGTGACCCAAGCAGGTTCGCGACATCGCCCTCGTTCCGAAAAGCCGGTCCTTATTCGGAATGCCCACTCACGAGAACTTTTTGAGACACACGCCGCTTCGCTGGAATCGAGAGCTATGCAGCGTGTGCCAGCAAAGCGAGCTTGGCGCTCAACGGGAGTGACGTCGGTTCGGCCCCCGGCCACGGCTCGGATTACTCCCGATCTGCTGGTTGACGTGAGCGTACAACACATGCCCCAGCCGTGTCTATGAAACATCCATCGTGCATCACGATTTGCTGGGAATGCGACGCACATCCTTACGAAATCGGCTAAGCAGTTCCTGAACGTGTCGTCGTTGAGGCGCGTTGTTCGGGAGGTTTTCTAATTCCGTGATGGCACACTGAATCAGGGTGCCCCCCTCATCGCGACGGCCCATGTCGCGATAGACGCGGCCAAGCGTGTAGTTTGCCCGAGCGTGTTGAATGTGAAGTTCGGGCTCTTCAGGGGTGTCGTCGATAAGGCGATCGAGCGAAGCGATCGCTTCGAGAAGGGCCGATTCCGCGTCTTCGTACCCGTGCAGGCTGCGGCGAAGGTCGCCGATGCGTCGAAGAGCTTCGGCCACACGAATCTGAGATTCTGGGCCGCCTTGCCCTTGTTCGGCAAGTTGTTCGTAGAAAGCCAGCATGCGCCCGAGGGCATCAAGCATGCCACGTGCTTCATTGGGGGCGAGCCGCTGTCCAGGTCGACGATTCGATTCGATTTGGGCGAACAGTTCTTCCAGCGACTCCATTGCAACCTGCAATGCGGCTTCCGCTCGTTGACGTTGTTCCGCTTCACGCAGGCGTTGCTCCTGTTCGCTCTGCCGCAAAGCGGTTTCCCGTCTTTCGCCCCTCTTAGCCGAAAGGTAGCCGAGCGTTGTCGCGGTGATGACACCGATGAGCAGGACAGCAGCGATGCATGAAAGAGCAGCAGCGAGCGGGTTTCTCTGCATCCAACGAATCGCGTGTTTCCACGGCGGGACGCGGTGAGCCCGGATCGGGCGGTTTTGAAGCAAACGCTCAAGGTCGTCCGCTAAGTCCTTGGCCGTAGCGTAGCGTCTCGACGGATCCGTGTCGGTCGCTTTGAGAACGATGACTTCGAGATCGTAAGGAGGAGCCCTCTCGCCTTTTGGAAGTATAGCCCTCTCTCCCTGCCGGATGCGTTGTAGCAAGCCAGAGGACGACGAATCCTCATACGCCGGACGGCCCGCGAGCAGTTCATAAAGCGTAAGTCCGAGGCTGTAAATGTCGCTTTGTGCGGTCGGCTGTCCCTCCAACTGTTCGACCGGCATGTACCGAAGGGTTCCCGGCGTTCCGACGGATTCACTCCGTTCCGCATCGCTCTCCAAGGCAAGAGCCAGGCCGAAATCGGTGACCCAAACACGTTCGTGTTCGCCCGACTCGTCACACGCCAAAAGGAGGTTGGCTGGCTTAATGTCGCGATGCAGCACGCCTTGTCCGTGAGCGTAATGCATCGCTCTTGCTGCTTGGATTCCGAATCGAGCAACGCGTCGCCAGTCGATTCGATCATCGGCAGTGTTACTGGAGGCGATGAACTTGTCGAGCGAAACACCGTCGATGTATTGCATCACGAAGAAGTCGTACCCTTCGTCGCTGCCGATACCGTGAATCGGCACGATGTTCGTGTGATGCAAGCGTCCGGCAATCCGTGCTTCACGTTGAAACCGCTCTCTTCGTTCAGGATGGTTGAAGTAGCCACGAGGCAATACCTTGATCGCAACTCGACGTGCGAGCGAGAGTTGCTCTGCCTCGTAGACAATGCCCATTCCGCCCCGACCGATTTCGCAAACGATGCGAAAATCACTGAGTTGCTCCGGCATCCGCTCAACATCATGCCCCGGAAGTGGTCTTCCCGACGACTTGTGACGACGTAGCTTCTCCATGCCCATGATCGTCGGGAAGAGGTCACGGATCTCGTCGGCTAGTGCGGGATACGCCTGAGCGTATTGGTCGATCGTGGGCGTTTCACCGGCATGAATCTGCTCGATGAACCGTTCGGCCAACGATTCGATGTCTGGCGTCTCGTGGCTACGATTCAGATCGCTCATCCGTGCAGATGTCCTTGAGGCGGCGAATGGCCCGAACATAGCGGATGCTCGCTGCCTTCGGCGTTATTCCGAGCACGGCGGCTGTCTCCGTGTTGCTGAGCATTTCGAAGTGACGCAACGCGAGAACTTCGCAATCCATCGGTTCCATGCGATCGATCGCGTCCTCCAGTTGCTGTATCGCCTCGGCCCGCATGGCGACACCGCTGGGCGACGTCCATTCGCCAATCAGCAGACTCGCCATCGAGGCGGTCGTCGCTCCAGGCATAGTGATTCGTGTGTGGATCGACAGTTCGCGTCCGGCATCGCGACGTTGTGCGGCCAAGTGACGACGACACTGGTCGGTGAGCGTTTGAAGCGAAATAAGGCGAAGCCAGACGAACGGGCCATGCTCGCCTGTGTGCTCGAATGCATCGATCCGCTTCTCGGCGGCCAAGTACGACTCCTGAAGCAGATCGTCGATACCCAGCCGTCCGGCAAGTTGAGCGGGCATCCGGAAATGCAGCATCTGCCCCAAGCGGTCACGGTAGACCGTGAACAGCTCGGCCAGGGCATCGCGATCGCCCTGGCTGAGCCGTCGGCTTAGATCGTCGATTGCGGAATGTGTGTCTGACATGGGTTGCGGCTTGGCCGGTTGATGATTCGGCGACTTCGTTGGCGCCGATAGACATTGAGCCCCCCATATATAACCCCGCTCGCGTGCCTCGGTTCGGGTGACATTCCGATATTTCTTCAGAAATCTCTCTGCTGCCCGTAGATTCGCTTGTTCATTCTGCGTTGGAAGTCCTATGGCCGGGCATAACCGGTCCGTCGACTCGGGCTCGACGACTCTCACAATGCGAAGGAGGATTGGCGATGAATCGACCATTTTACCATATCGGACTTGCGTACGTGCTGTGTTGCCTAATGATTCCAGCGGCGAACGGGCAGTTGCGGTCGCCCGATCCGTATCAGCGTGATTCGGTTCCACAACAGGGGCAGCAAGATCGGCAAGGCCAAGGGATGGGCGGGCAGCGTGGGCCGGGCCAAGGCGGCGGGCAACGACGTCCGGATGGCATGCGGGGGGCTCAGGGCGGTGGCCAACGCGGGTCGCAGGGTGGACGACAAGGCATGGGACAACGCGGACCACAAGGCGGGGGGCAACGAGGCCCCGGCGGTGGTCAGGGCGGTGGCTTGTCTCGAAATCCGGTCATCCTGGCCATTGACGCGGACGGCGACGGCGAGCTGTCAGCCCGGGAAATTGCCAACGTGGCCGCCGCCTTGAAGACACTCGATGCCAACGGGGATGGAATACTGAGCCGCGACGAGCTTCGGCCACCTGGACGCGATCAGCGCCCGGGGGGATCAGATAGGTCAAGGCCACCCCGCGAAGAAAACTCTCGTCGTCCGGCCCAACGTGGTGACTCCCAAGCCCCCGGCCAAGGTCGCCCCGGTTCCCGTGGTGTAGATGAACGTGGCCGTGGTGGAGGAGGTCCTCGCGGCCAGCAATCTCAGTGGCCGACGGCAGAGCAGTTGCAGGTGCCGCCGCCGAAGGTGCCCGCCGCTCTGAAAAACCTGCCCCCGGCGCCGATTGCCGGTTTCGTGACGATTCCCGCCGGCAAGTTCGAGATGGGTGATCACCACAACCTGGGCGGCATGGAACACGGCAACGATGAGATACCGGTCCACACGGTTCGCGTTGACCAATTCTACATGGCGACCACGGAGACCACGAACCGGCAATACTGCGCATTCCTCAACGGCGCTTTCGGGCAAGGAGCGATCCGAGTTGAGGACGGCGTCGTCTACGGAAAAAGCGGAGCCGAGCCGTATTTCGACACGGCAGCAGCCGACTCGGCGAGCAGCATTCGCTTCGACGGCGGCAAGTTCAGTGTCGAGGCGAACCGCGACCAGCATCCGGTCGTCTGCGTGCGCTGGTTCGGCGCTGCGGCCTGCTGCAACTGGCTCAGCCAAGAGAACGGATATCAGCCGTGCTACGATCTGGCCACGGGCGACCGCGACCACTCGGCAAGTGGCTTTCGGCTTCCCACCGAGGCCGAATGGGAATACGCCGGTCGCGGCGGGCTCTACGGGACTTACTACATCTTCCCCTGGGGCAACGAGGCCGACACGCTCCGAGCCAACTGGCCCAAGTCGGGCGATCCCTATGAAACCGGCCCGCTTCCCTTCACCACGCCCGTCGGGTTCTACAACGGCGAACTCCACCGCAAGATCGATTTCACTTGGCCCGGCGACCAGGCAACCTATCAAACCCGCGACGGCTCAAACGGCTACGGTCTCTACGACATGGCCGGCAACGTCTGGGAATGGGTGGGTGACTGGTATGACCATCACTACTACGCCCAAAGCCCCGGCGAAAACCCGACGGGGCCCGAGCGGGGGCAGCCGATGCGCGACGCCAAGCCGTACCGGGTCCTCCGCGGCGGCAGTTGGTACAACGGGTTGTACGGCCACGCTCGCGTCTCGAACCGCAACCCATCGTACTATCGCGGCCCCAACGACCCAAACCACGGCTTCGATCACATCGGGTTCCGACTCGTACTGAAGGCCCCGAACACCAAGTAAAAAGGAGAGACCCCATGAACCGCTCGACGTATACCCTGGCGGGCATAGCCGGAATCGTATTGGCGACGTCCGTCGTCATGGGCCAGCGACCGGAACCGGGCTCAAACACCCGATTCGTGCTCAGCCGCCCCGAGGTGGTCGAGGGTGGTGCACTGCCGAAGGAATACACGGGCGACGGCAGCAGTGCTACCCTCCCGCTCCAGTGGAGTGGGGCGCCGGCCCAGACCGAGAGTTTCGCCGTCATCATGCACCATGTTCCCCCTGGGAACGACGTCAAATGGTATTGGGTGCTGTACGACATTCCAGCAAGCGTCACAAGCCTCCCGAAAAACGTCAAAGGGATCGGGACGCCGGGAGGCAACAGCGTGAATCGAGATATCGGTTACGCGCCTCCGCATTCGAAAGGCCCCGGCGCGAAGAAGTACACGTACACGGTCTACGCCCTGTCGTCGCCGCCGCAGGTCACCGTGCCGCCCTCGCAAGTCAGTCGCGACGTCCTGCTCGCTGCCATGAAAGACTTGATTCTCACCAGCGCTGAATTGAACGTGGTCTACTCGCGAGAAGGGGGAGCGGACGAGGTTGACCGTCGCCCGCGGCCGGGCGGAGATCCTCAGCAGCCACAGCGCTCGCGGCCCGACGGAGGGAGGCGAGGCCGCGAGGATCGGCGCGGCGACGGCCCAGGCTCCGGCGGCCGCGATCAGCAACGTGGCCCCGGCCAATCGAACAATCCCGTGATGCGAGCACTCGATGCCAACGGAGATGGCGACCTCTCGGCGGAGGAGATCAAGAACGTCGTTGCCGCATTGAAAACGCTTGACGTCGACGGCGACGGCAAACTGAGCCGTGACGAACTGCGCCCGCCGCGCGGTGGCGAGCCAGGCGGACTCGACCGACCAGAGCGACCTGCCGGTGGACGTGGTCCCGGTGGTCAAGGTCGCGGTCCGGATGATCGAACCGATCAGTCTTCCCGAAACGATCCCGATCGGCGCGGTCGAGTCGACGCGACCGCTGGCCCCGAGCCCCGCAGTCCCGCCCCAGAGGGCCAAACCGTTGGGCTTTTCAAGAACTCGGCGCAAGCCTTCCCTGGCTACACGCTCTTCGCGCCCAAGCACCATACCCTAATCTACCTGATGGATAACGAGGGACGCGCCGTGCACTCGTGGAAAAGCGACTACGAGCCCGGGCAGTCGGTCTATCTCTTGGAAAACGGGCATCTGTTGCACTGCTGCTTCACGAAAAACAAGGGTTTCACCAGAGGCGGCGAGGGTGGGCGGCTGGAGGAGTTTGATTGGGAGGGAAACCTCGTCTGGGAGTTCGAGTACTCCAACGACGAGCATCTTTCGCACCATGACATCAAGCCGTTACCGAACGGCAACGTCCTCATGCTGGCTGTGGAGAAGAAGTCGTATGAAGAATGCCTCGCGGCCGGCTTCGATCCACGCATGATGCGCGACAAACAGCTCTTCCCGGAGTACTTCATCGAAGTCCAGCCGACCCGGCCCACCGGCGGCAAGATCGTCTGGCAGTGGCACGTCTGGGACCACCTCATCCAAGACAACGATCCGAGCAAGGCCAACTACGGCGACGTGGCGGCTCACCCGGAACGGATCGACGTCGACTCGAACGGGCGCGCCGTCCCCGCCTTCTGGAACCACGGCAACTCCATCGCCTACAATGCGAAACTCGACCAGATCGTGCTCAGCGCCCGCGGCTGCAATGAAATCTGGGTGGTCGATCACAGCACCACGACCGAGGAGGCGGCCGGACACACCGGCGGCAACAGCGGCAAAGGCGGCGACCTCTTGTACCGCTGGGGTAACCCTGCAGCGTACGGCCGCGGCACGGCCCGCGATCGACAACTGTTTCAGCAGCACGACGCGCAGTGGATCCCCGACGGATACCCCGGCGCCGGCCACATCCTGATCTTCAACAACGGGCTGGATCGCGGCTATTCGACGGTTGAGGAAATCGTGCCCCCGATGGATGAGCGCGGCAACTACATCATCGCCCCCGGCAACGCATTCGGTCCCGACAAGCCAGCCTGGACGTACCAAGCCGACAACGCGACGGACTTCTATTCTTCGGAAATCTCGGGCGCTCATCGGCTGCCCAACGGCAATACGCTGATTTGTGCGGGCGTCAGAGGGACCTTTTTCGAGGTCACTCAGGCCGGCGAGACGGTCTGGGAGTACGTCAACCCCGTGGTCCACAACGGCATCCTGGCTCAAGGCGAGAAGTCCGGCCTGGACCATCGAGGACACAACTGGAACGCCGTTTTCAAGATCCACCGCTACCCGGTCGACTATCCTGGGCTCGTCGGCCGAGACCTGACGCCCATCGGGCCGATCGAGCAACCGGCATCGCTGGCCGGCAAGACCGGCTTCGCCGATCAGCCGCCCCAGGGGGCTCCGGCGGGAAGGGAAGCACGCTCCGACGACCGGCGGCCCGGTGGAGGGCAACGTGGGGTCGGGGACCGCCAGCGCGGTCCGGGACGCGAGGAAGGGCAAAGTGGTCGTGGTGGGTCAGGACAACGTGGAGGCGGGGACCGTCGCCGCGGATAGGGACGCGACGAGGGACAACGTGGCGGTGCTGGCGGACGCGGTCCCAGTGGAGTACAACCGCGAGAATCTGGCGGCGACCGTCGATGATGGAAGAGCCCCCAGACGATCCGAGCAATACTCTTGAACTTGAAGGGGATTCGTCGTGAGATCGATCTGCCTGAGCGTCCTGTTTTCGGCCCTGGCGTCGTGCCTTGCGGCCGATGAAACGACTGGCCCGAATTTCGTCTTCATGCTCTCCGACGATCAAGGTTGGAACGGCCTGTCGGTGGCGATGCACCCGAACATTGCCGGCTCCAAGAGCGACCTCTATCGAACGCCGAATCTGGAGAAGCTCGCCGGCCAAGGGATGCGATTCTCGAACGCCTACGCGCCGGCTTCGGTTTGCTCGCCGACGCGTTGCAGCCTGCAGACGGGCAAGAGCCCGGCTCAACTGCGTTGGACGAAAGCGTCGCCCATCATGACCGCTGCGGATGGCCATAAGCTGATTCCGCCCATGCACGGAAAGAGCTTACCGGCAGAAGAGACGACGATTGCCGAGGTGCTCAGAAAAGCGGGCTACGCGACGGCCCACTACGGGAAGTGGCATCTCGGCGGCGGAGGGCCGGAGAGACATGGCTACGACGAGAGCGACGGTGATACGGGCAACCAGGACGCGGCCCGGTTCGTTGATCCCAACCCGGTCGACATCTTCGGAATGTCACGGCGGGCAATCGAATTCATGGACAAAAACACCAAGGTCGGCAAGCCGTTCTTCATCCAATTGTCATACCACGCCCTGCACTATCCGGAAAACGCGCTCACGACCACTCGCGAAAAGTATGCACGCCTGGCGTCGGGCAGAAACGAGAAGAACATGTTTCGGGCAGCCATAACCGAAGACCTCGATACGGGGGTCGGCATGATCATGGAGGGCGTCGACCGATTGGGGATCGGTAGCAACACCTATCTGGTTTACATGTCGGACAACGGCGCCGGTGGAGGAGGCGGGCGAGGATCGCTCAGCGGAGGGAAGGGCTCGGTTCGGGAAGGCGGCATCCGAGTGCCGCTGATCGTCCGCGGGCCCGGCGTCCCTGAGAATTCCTTCTGCCACGAGCGCGTCGTCGGCTACGATCTGTTTCCCACCATCTGTGAACTGGCCGGCGTGACCGATCCACTTTCCAACGGGATTGAAGGCGGCAGCATCGTCTCGCTGCTCTCCGGTGCCAAGGAGCGGGTCAAGCGGCCAAGAGAAGAACTCGTCTTTCACTTCCCCCACTACCAAAGCAGCGACGGTCCACATTCGGCGATCTTGCTGGGCAACTTCAAGCTGTTGCGATTTTACGAGGCGGGCGACGAGAAGCTCTTCGACCTGTCGCGAGACATAGGCGAACAACACGACTTGGCGAAAGACATGCCGGAAAAGGTCGTTGAACTTGCCGCAAGGCTCGATCGATATATCGAGGACGTCGGTGCGGCGCTCCCGGTCTCGAATCCCAGCTATGATCCTGCCAAACCGCCGCAAGACCGCCGCGAGCAAAAGCAACGGCGAGGCGGTGGAGGGCGCGACCAACGTAGACGTGCGAGCAACCGGCCCGACAGACGGTAGTTTCGTTCCTTCAAGAGAAAGAGACGTCACCAATCGGTGGAGATGAGCAGAGATGACAATTCAACGAATTACCTGCACCTGGATCATGATCCTCCTCGCTGTCAACTGCACGACGGCCCACGAGCGGCTGCAAGGCCCGACGGAGGTTCTCTATTGGGACAAGGACCGCGCTGATAACGGTTACACGCTCTTCTCCGCCAGGGGAACGTATCTGATCGATATGGAAGGCCAGGTCGTCAACACCTGGCCGATCGGCACAACGCCACGACTGCTCGAGAACGGCAACCTGCTCGACGCCACCAAGGACGACCCCAGCGGGTTCGGCGGGTTTCGGGAACTCGATTGGGACGGCAACGTCGTCTGGGCCTATGACGAAACGCGAGAAGGTTACGCGCCGCATCACGATTGGGTCCGCATCTTCAACAAGAAGCTTGATGCCTTTACGACGATCTACATCGCCAACAAATCGATCACCCACGAGCAGGCCATCGCCGCGGGCGCCGATCCACGGCGAGGATCGTACGACGGGTCTCAGATGGACGCCATCGTCGAGATCGATATGCAGGGTAACGTCATCTGGGAATGGTGGTTCCTGGACCACGTCGTTCAAGACGACGATCCGGCCGGCCCCAATTACGTGGGTCAGGGCAAGACCGTCGCCGACTGTCCCGGCCAGATCGACATCAACATGCCGGGCCATCCTCTCAAGCGAGACTGGCTCCACTGCAATTCGCTCGACTACAACGCCGAGTTGGGACACATCGTAACGAACTCCGTTCACGGCGAGTTCTACGTCATCGACCATGACGGCACGTTCGTTCCCGGCAACCCGCAAAAGAGCATCGAGTTGGCAGCGAGCCCGGCCGGCGACTTTCTCTACCGATTCGGTGATCCGGCCCGGTACGGACAGGGCGAGCCCCCGCGAATCCAGGAGAACTGGAACGTGGCCACTTCCGGGCACAAGCAGATCGGCGGCGCCCACGACGTGCAGTGGATCAAGCCGGGCTTGCCCGGAGCTGGCCACTTCCTGATCTTCAACAACGGACAATACCTGTTCGACCGGACCTCGCAGTCATCGATCCTGGAAATCAACGGCTTTCTCGATTCTCGTGGGCAGGAAACAGCCCGCTACGTCAATCCGCCCGATGCCGGCTACGAACGCGTCGAATACCATCACGATACGCATAAGCCGCCGCGGCAAATCTCTCGGCAGGTCGTGTGGAGCTACCAGTCCAAAAGTCCGCAAGGTTTCTTCAGCCACATCGGCTCCGGGGCGCAGCGACTGCCTAACGGCAACACGCTTATCTGCGCCATGACCGAGGGGCATTTCTTCGAAGTCACGCCGGACGGCGACCTGGTTTGGGAGTACATTAATCCGGTGACACGGGAGGGAGCCTTGCAGGTCTTGCCCGACAGTCTTCCCATGTCCAATGCCGTGTTCCGAGCGTATCGATACTCGGCCGATCATCCGGCTTTACAAGGAAAAGACCTGACGCCAAAAGGAACGATCACCGAGCGCTACGCCCAAGGGCTCGACCGCAATCTGTCTCCAAAACGTGAACCGCAAGGTGATCGCGGACCGGGCCAAGGCGGGCGGCGCGGCCAAAGGCAAGGCGGCCAGCGAGGTACGGGGCAAGGTCAGGGCGGCCGCCGGCCGCCGGAAGAACGCACCCCGGGTGGCGGATCACGCGGCGGAAGACCACCTCGGGATGGTGAGCGGGGACGAGCCCAGAACGACCGCCGTGCGCCGGAACGTCCTCAAACGACAACCGTCTCGCAACAGCCCGAAGGCGAACTCGTCGCACCGGAGGCTACGCTCCTGGAGTTGGCTGGAGGATTCCAGTTCACCGAAGGTCCCGCCCCCGACGCGGAAGGAAACGTCTACTTCACCGATCTGAGAGTCGGCCGGATCCGCCGATGGTCGACCGACGGCCGACTATCCGTTTATCGCGAGAATTCCGGCGGGGCCAACGGCCTCTTTTTCGACCGAGACGGCAACCTGCTCGCTTGCGAAGGAGACAGCGGCCGGATTACCGCCATCGACCCGGAGGGCAATGTTACGGTGCTCGCCGACGGGTACAACGGAACCCGATTCAACAAAACCAACGACCTTTGGGCCGATCCAAACGGCGGCGTCTATTTCTCCGATCCTGCCTACGGTGGAGCGCAAGTCGTTCAGGACGGCGAGCACGTCTACTACATCACGCCTGACCGGGGCCGCGTGTTGCGCGTGATCGACGATATGGTCCGCCCCAACGGGTTAATCGGCACACCCGACGGCAAGACGCTCTATGTCACCGACGCCGGGGCGCGAGAGACGTTTCGCTACAAAATCAACGACGACGGCACTCTGGCGGACAAAACGCTCTTCGTTTCCGTCGGCTCCGACGGCATGACGATCGACACCGAGGGAAATGTTTATCTTACGGAAGACGGCGTGCTCGCCTTCGATCCGTCCGGCAAGCTGATTGAACGGATTGACGTTCCCAACCGGCCTACCAACGTCTGCTTCGCGGGATCCGACCGACGGACGCTTTTCATCACGGCCCGATCCTCGGTCTACTCGATTCGCATGCGCGCCCAAGGTGTGCCGCCGTGGCCCAAGGCTAGGCCGCGCGGCAACATGCAGCGACCGGACGGCGAGCAGCAACCTCCTCCAACCGCTGCCGGTCGGCGTGGTCCCGGCGGTGGTCAAGACCGGTCGAGAAACCCGGTCATCCTTGCATTGGACGCTAACGGAGACGGCGAGATCTCGTCCGGAGAAATCGCCAATGGCGCGGCCGCACTGGAGAAGCTCGACGCTGACGGCGATGGCAGAATCAGCCGCGAGGAGATGCGCCCGGCAGATGACAATCGCAGATCCCAGAACTGAAAGGCGGTCTCCGGTGAGAACCACGGCGCTTGTTGTGCTGATCGTTGCCGGCGTGCTGGCCGGCAGCCTCTTCGTCTTTTCCGATCTGGCTCTTTCCCAGCAGTCACGACCTGGCAGGTCTGCGGTCGGCCCGCAACGTGACTCCGCGAAGCGACGCAACCTGCGGGGTGCGACGCGGGGCTCGAAACCCCAAGACGGCTTCACCCGTCAGCGGCGCGGTCGAGGAGGCGGCCGAAGGACGGACTCAAGAGGCGGGCCCGCCCACGCCCCTCAAACCGACGTTCCGGTCCATCCCGTGGACGTCATCCTCGGCCGACCGACCGACAACTCCATAACGATGAGCGTGCTCGCCTACTTGGACATGCGAGGACAGGTCTCGTACGGCACTCGGAAGGGCCAACCGCCCAATCCAACGCCGCCGACGCGATTATCGGCAGGTGAGCCCAGCGAGTTCGTCATCGATTCGCTTCAGCCCGGCACCCGATACTACTACCGGTTTGCCTATCAAGCCGGCGACTCTTCCGGTCTCGTCGACGGTACTTTCCATACGCAGCGCCCGCAGGGTAGCAGCTTTGTGTTCACCATTCAGGCCGACTCACACCTGGATCCGAATACCAGCCCCGAAGTCTACGCCAACACGCTTCGGAATGTCCTGGCCGACGGGCCGGACTTCCACGTCGACCTCGGCGACACGTTCATGACCGGCAAGTATCAGGGCGATAACCCGACGGAGCTGTACCTGGCCCAGCGCTATTACCTCGGCCTCTTGTGCCACTCGGCGCCCCTGTTCCTCGTGCTCGGTAACCACGACGGGGAGCCCGGGGGACGAGGCCTGGAACGTACGGGCGCGGTCTCGCTGCGCAAAAAGTACTTTCCGAATCCCTATCCCGATGTCTCCTACACCGGGAGCCGCCGTGAAGAGGCAGGTGTCGGACTGCTGCAGAATTATTACGCCTGGGAGTGGGGTGACGCACTGTTCGTGGTCCTCGACCCGTTCTGGTACTCGGCGCGCCGGCGAGGCGAAAGCAACGACAATTGGCATCGAACACTGGGGGGAGACCAGTATAGCTGGCTCCAGCAGGCGTTGGAGGCGAGCCAGGCTCGCTTCAAGTTCGTGTTCATTCACCATTTGGTCGGAGGTTCCGACAGCGGCGGCCGCGGCGGCATTGAAGCTGCTAGGTTCTTCGAATGGGGAGGCCGCGGTCTTGACGGTCGGTATGAGTTCGATTCACGTCGACCCGGATGGGAGAGGCCGATCCATAAGTTGCTTGTGGACAACAAGGTCTCCGTTGTGTTCCACGGGCACGACCACTTCTTCGCCAAGCAGGACCTCGATGGTATCGTGTATCAACTTGTACCTCAGCCCGCCCACGCAAGATACGGTAACATCCGCACGGCCGCCGAGTACGGCTACTTGGCAGGAGACATTCTTTCCGGCTCCGGGCATGTCCGAGTTACGGTAACGCCAAACAAGGCCAAGATAGACTACATCCCCTCGGTGCTCCCCAAAGACGAGACTGCAAAACACAGAAACAGGAGCGTAGCTCACACGTACTGTCTAAATCGCACTGATTCCGTTGCGCGATGAGCAGGACTCGCCCAATGTCTGGGTGACACCCCCGCAATCGGCAGTCTGCCCAGGGCGATTGCGTCACAATGACCCCGATGGCGGAAGATGGGTAACTGGCGTTTGATCTTGATTCGAAACCTGGGAATCGAGTATGCGAACGAGAGGCTCAGCCTTAACGGCAGATCTGCTCGGTTACGTCAAGACAAACTGGGCTGTCTGTGTGTCAACGTAAACCCCCGCATCACATACAACATGACGCAATCGCCCTGATGTTCAAGGCCCTTCTCGGAAGTGTTTGTGAAAGACAGAGAGATCGATTTGAGGTTTATCAGGCGGGACAAGTACTCCATTCCCTGATCGGTGAATTGCCCGTTGGACAAATAGAGTGATTCCAGCGTCGAAACCTCGCCCAGATGCTCAAGGCCCACATCCGTGAACTGAGTTGGATCAGCGAGCGCACCAGGAGACCGCCACGACTCGATATGGAGCGACTTGAGATTCTTGAGTCCCTTGAGATTCTTCAACCCGCCGTCGGTGATTCGGCCACTGTGGATCAGAAGTGATTCGAGTACCGGCAGTCGCTCAAGATGGACCAATCCGGCATCAGTAAATTGCGTGTCCGCAAAAAACGTGATTGTCATGAGAGGTGGGATCGTCGCCAGGAACTCCAGAGTATCATCTTCAAACGGAGACTCAGCGACGTTGGTATTGGCCCGGAGCGACTGAAAATCGTGCAAATGACTGAGAGCTCATAGCCCTTCGCCGCTGATGGACGTTTTACTTAGCATCAAGGATTGCAGATTCGGCAACTGCCGCAAAAGCTGTAGGCGCTCATCGTCAATTTCCGCCCCCCACAGAACCAGCGCTCGCAGGTTGGATAGTTGTTGAAGATGCGCGATGCCGGATTCCGTGAATTGGTCGGCATTCAACCATAGGCGGGTAATCCACCTGACACGTGTCAGGTGCCTCAAATCTTCGCCCTGAACGCCACTTTCCACCAAATTGAGTTCCTTAACTCCCGACACACCGCTGAAAAGTTCCAGTGTCTCGGAGTCATTGACCGGGTCATTGTACTTCGCGCACGTTGGGCCTCCATCCACGCCCCTCACCAATACGGCTCCAAGCTCCTTGAGCTTCGCTCGTATCCTGGAAATCTCACTTGGTTGCAACCCCCGGATCGCGTCAAGCTGCGTGGTTTAGGAAGCTGGCGAGGTGGTCACGATAGGGGTAGAGCGTTTGTTGTTCCCGCTCGATGCGCGCGGCGTGAAAGGAGGTCCA
>Ga0307380_10005716_pt1 | contig 16480 bp, 12 predicted proteins | sample UN3MG_FD_202239 | JGI IMG/M metagenome (GOLD analysis project Ga0307380, IMG submission 202239) | Soil microbial communities from Risofladan, Vaasa, Finland - UN-3 | ecosystem: Environmental > Terrestrial > Soil > Coastal area > Acid sulfate soil | place: Finland: Risofladan, Vaasa | collected...
GCCGCCGACGCCTCGAAAAACGGCGCCTGGGAAATCTGCACCGACCTGCCGCGCATCGGCAGCCGGTTGTTCGTGATTCCCAAGGCAGCCGGCGCCGACGTCCCCGCGCGGCCCCCGAAACCGGCTGAAGTGCATAGCATAGCGTTGATCCCCCGCCGGACGGGCGGGCAACAGAGGCCCGCCCCTACCGACCGCTGGGATGTTTCGCTTTCCGAAAATAATGCACTGGTGCTCGACCGCCCCCGCTACCGGATCGGCAACGCCGGCTGGCAGCCCGAGACCGAAATCCTGCGGGTCGATCAGGCCGTTCGCGACGCAATGGGCATTGCGCATCGCGGCGGCAGCATGGTTCAGCCGTGGGCGCGCGAGGCACCGGCAAGACCCCGAACCGTGCCAGTGACGCTCCAGTATTCCTTCGGCGCCGGCTATCTTCCCAGCGGCGAGCTGTACCTTGCCGTCGAGCGCCCGGAATGCTTCCGCATCATCCTCAACGGCCAGGAGGTCTCGACCGACGCCGAATGCGGCTGGTGGGTGGACAAATCGCTGCGGAAGGTGCCAATCGACCCGGCGCTGATCCGCATGGGCAGCAATGAACTGACGCTGGAATGCACCTACGAGGAAACGTTCAGCGGCTTCGAAATCGCCTACCTCCTCGGCGCGTTCGGCGCGTCGGCCGACGGCACCGACGTGTCGATCTCGGCCCCGCCCGCAACGCTCGCCCTCGGCGACTGGTGCACGCAAGGCCTGACTTTTTACGGCGGCTCGGTAACCTATCGCACGCGCGTCAGCTCGCCCGCGGAGGCCGGCCAGCGCGTGTTTGTGCGGCTGGGTGAATGGCGCGGCGTGGCCGTGCGTGTGCTGCTGGACGGCGCCCCGCTGGGCGTGATCGCCTGGGAACCGTGCGAGCTGGACATCACCGACGCCCTCGCGGCCGCCGGCGGCAACGCCGAGCTGGGCATCGAGGTGATCGGCCACCGGCGCAACAGCCACGGGCCGCACCACCTGACCGAGAAGTGGCCGCATTGGACCGGCCCCGGCGAATTTGTTCAGCGCGGCGACAGTTGGTTCGAAGGCTATCAGCTCGTGCCGGTCGGCCTGATGACGCCGCCCGAGCTGGTGGTGAAAGCATAGAACGCCGAAAAACTATGACGCGGGCGGACAGCGGGCCACTGCCTTCGGGCAGCCGTTGTCCGCCCGCTTTACACTATTGTGATGTGTCATTCAGATGATAGACTAACTGGCGCACGGGCTTGGATCAAACGCACCAACGGTGCGTCGTATGATAGCCTATGGCAAGCGAACGCCCGCAAGGGCGGAGCGCAGCCATAGGGAAGCAGGAGAAAAAGGAAGAAGCCCTGAAGGGGCTTCGTAAGAGCCGCATTCCGTATGCCGCAGTCGCTGGCGAACATTCTCATACGCATACCTTGAGCGCGAAGGGGCGCAGATGGTTTCCTGAGCCGCTGAACGAGCACGGCACGTCTGCGGTTGAATTCTCTTACGACGCTCCTACAGAGCGTCATGTTTTGTTTGGTGGCGGTACCTATGGCATCGCTCGGCGAAGCGCCTCGCTTAGCCATAGGCTATCGTACGACGCACCGTTGGTGCGTAACGGCTGGAACGAGGAGACCACAGAACGCATGTGGCGGCAATCATCGGCCGCGCATGTCAGCCGAGTGAATGGTTGCGTTTGTATATGCAGTCATTGATCGCCTTGGCTAGTATGCCGGAGGCGCGACGCTCATACTCACCTGCAACTCCGGCGCAATACACTACGGTCCTGCACCTGCCTGCAGCGGGCCGCGCTTGATTCGACCCGGCAGTTGCGTTAAACTGGCCGCCGGTTCAACTGATACTGAGAAGGCGGAAGACAGTTTCGCTGCATAGGCCACACGGAGGTTATGCTATGGCCGAAACTATGAAGGCTGCGTTCCTGATCGAGCCGGGGCGCGTGGAATACCGCGATATACCGGTGCCCGTGCCTGCGCCCGACGAGGCGCTCATTGAAGTGATGTCGTGCGGAGTGTGCGGCTCGGACGTCCACTACTACCAGCACGGGAGGATCGGGCCGTTTGTGGTTGAGGAGGCGCTGATCCTCGGCCACGAATGCGCCGGTGTGGTGGTGGAGACGGGCGGCGCCGTGACCGATCTGAAGCCCGGCGACCGCGTGGCGGTCGAACCCGGCGTGCCGTGCCGCAGGTGCGAATTCTGCCGAAGCGGGCGCTATAATCTGTGCCCCGATGTCGTGTTTCTGGCAACACCCCCCGTGCAGGGGGCATTCACCGAATACCTTGCCCACGCGGCGGATTTCCTGTTTAAGCTGCCCGACGACGTCACCCTCGAGGAGGGTGCGATGATCGAGCCGTTCGCAGTGGGAATACACTCGGCCGTTCGCGGCGGCGCCACCGTGGGCAAGACGGCTGCCGTGCTCGGCACCGGGCCTATCGGGCTTTGCACGCTGCAGGCGCTGCGAGCGTTCGGCGTCGGCGAGATCATCGCAACCGACATAGCACCCGCCAGGCTGTCGCTGGCGGCGAAGCTGGGCGCAACCGCCACCGTCAACGCCTCCGAAGCCGATGCCGTGGAAGCCGTGATGGACCTCACCGCAGGCCGAGGCGTCGACATGGTGTTCGAAACCGCCGGCGCAGTTTCAACATTGCAGCAGACCCCGGCGATGGTGGCCAGGGGCGGCCGAGTGATCCTGGTGGGAATGCCCGCCGCAGATGCGATACCGCTCGACGTGGTGCTGCTGGAGACGAAGGAGGCCGACGTCTGCACGATCTTCCGCTATGCCAACGTCTATCCGAAGGCTGTTGCAATCCTCGCGGAGCACAAGGTGGACCTGAAAACTATGATCACGGGGCGATACGGTCTCGACGAGGTGCCGCAGGCGCTCGAGTTCGCATCCCACCGCAGCCCGGATACAATCAAGATCATGGTGAATGCGGAAGATTGATCGGCTGCGGCCGGCCGCGTCTGAACCGGATTCGCAACCTGTTATCCAGCCCTTGGGCGCGTCAAGATTCTATGGTTTGGCGGCTCGGTCGGCGGTTTTGCATCTTCACTATCCGTCTCCTTGCAAGCCCGCCAGGGCGACAGACTTTAGCCCACGGCGTCAGCCGTGGGAACATGTTGCCCCTTCATCATAAGCCCCCGCAGGGCGGCGACAGAAAATCTGCCCGCCAGTTGCTGAGGAAACAGCAATAGTGAGACGTTTCAAACCGATCGAGAACCAGATCATCTTGCCGCACCCCGGCCCTTCCCGCAGCCGCTTTTCACTTGATTTGGGGCCGATTCGGCAGTAGAATCTGGGTAGACATCAATTGCACCCGGAGGGTTTGCAGCTCGTATGAATGACAACAACATGCTGGAGTTCGAGAAGCCGCTTGTCGAGATCGAAAATCGCATCCGCGACTTGGAGAACGCCTCCGCGACGCACGGGATGGACCTGTCCGAGCAGATCGCACAACTGCGCGAGCAATACAAGCGCGAGGCCGTGCGAATCTACTCGAACCTCACCCCCTGGGACCGCGTGCGTGTGGCCCGGCACAAGGACCGGCCGACTTCCAGCGATTATATGTCCTTGATGGTCTCAGACCTCGTGGAATTGCGCGGCGATCGTGCTTTCCGCGACGACGCCGCGATTCTATCGGCCTTCGGCAAGCTCGACGGCACCCGCGTGATGATCATCGCGCAGCGGAAAGGCCGCAACACGCGCGAAAGGATGCAGTGCAACTGGGGCTGCGCCAACCCCGAGGGCTTCCGCAAGGCGCTGCTGAAAATGCGCCTGGCGGAGCGGTTCGGGCTGCCGGTAGTAACGCTGATCGACACGTCGGGCGCCTACCCGGGCGTCGGCGCAGAGGAGCGGGGCGTGGCGCAGGCCATCGCGGAGAATATCCTGGCGATGTCGCTGCTGCGCGTGCCCATCGTTTCGGTGGTGATAGGCGAAGGCGGCAGCGGCGGCGCACTCGGAGTGGGCCTGGCCGACCGCCTGTGCATCCTCGAGCACGCATACTACTCGGTGATCTCGCCGGAAGGCTGCGCCGCAATCCTATGGAAAAGCGCCGACAAGCGCGGCGACGCGGCAAACGCACTCAAGCTGACCGCCAACAACCTCCTCAAGATGGGTATAGCCGACGAAATCGTGCCCGAGCCGATCGGCGGAGCACACCGCGACCCGCGCCAGATGGCCGCCACGCTGAAGAGCACTATCCTGCGCAACCTTCGCGAACTCGGCAGTGTTCCCGTCGACGATCTGCTCGGGCAGCGCTACGATAAGTATCGCAGGATCGGATGTTTCACCAGCGCACCCGCCGGCGAGGCCAAGGCGTGAGACCGGGCCGGCCGCCGATCCGGCGCCGGCCGCAGACGAAGGAGCAGATTCAGCGCCTTAAGCGGGAACCGCAACACTGCCATGCGTATTGGAAACGGATACGACATACACAAGCTTGTGCCCGAGCGTACGCTGTACCTCGGTGGAGTGAAGGTGGAATACCCCAAGGGGCTTCTGGGGCATTCCGACGGCGACGTGCTGCTGCACGCGGTGTGCGATGCCTTGCTGGGGGCCGCCGGGCTGGGTGATATCGGCAGCTTTTTCCCCGACAACGATACGCGCTACAAGAACGCTAACAGCAGCCTGTTTGTGGAAAAAATCTACGCGCTCATCCACGAGCAGGGCCTGAGCGTGGTGAATCTCGACTGCACGATCTTCGCCCGCGCACCCAAGCTCGGAGAGCTGCGCGACGACATCCGCAAGAACCTCGCGTGGCTCCTGCACGTGGCACCGACGGATGTGAACGTCAAGTTCAAGACAATGAACGAACTCGGCCCGATAGGACGCGGAGACGCCGTGGCCGCGCAGGCGTGCGTTTTGCTGGAAACCGAAGCAACATAGCAGGCCGCCCGCACAGCGCCCGCGCGATAAAACAGCACCGGAGGCTCCAGTGCAACTATACAACACCCTCACAAGAACAAAGCAGGAATTCGAGCCGCTGGTCGACCGGCAGGTCCGCATGTACAACTGCGGGCCGACCGTCTACAACTTCGCCACCATCGGCAACTTCCGCGCGTTCATGCTGGCAGACCTTCTCCGCCGCTACTGCGAATACAAAGGACTCGAGGTCACGCAGGTGATGAACCTGACGGACGTCGGCCATATGACATCCGATGCCGACGAAGGCGAAGACAAGCTCGAGAAAACGGCGCGCGAACAGCAGAAGGACCCATACGAGATCGCGGAATTCTACACGCAGGCGTTTTTCAACGACATAGACGCCCTGCGCATCGTGCGGGCGCATCGCTACCCGAGGGCCACCCAGCACGTCCCCGAGATGATCGAGCTGGTGCAGAAGCTGCTCGACCGCAACCACGCCTACATCAGCGGCAGCAGCATCTATTACGATATCAGCAGCTTTTCCGAGTACGGGCGGCTGTCGGGCAATACGCTCGAGAAGCTGCAGGCGGGCGCGCGCATTGAGATCAACCCCGAGAAACGCAACCCGCACGATTTCGCACTGTGGAAGAGCGACCCGCACCACCTGATGCAGTGGGACAGCCCCTGGGGCCGGGGCTTCCCGGGCTGGCACCTCGAGTGCTCGGCAATGTCGATGAAATACCTCGGCAACACGCTCGACATTCACACCGGCGGCGAGGACAATATTTTCCCGCACCACGAATGCGAGATCGCGCAGTCGGAAGGAGCCACCGGCGAAACGTTCGTCCGCTATTGGATGCATACGCGCTTCCTGCTGGTGGAAGGCAGGAAGATGTCGAAATCGCTCGGCAACTTCTATACACTGCACGACCTTCAACAGCAGGGGCACGATACCCTCGCGCTCCGCTACCTGCTTCTGAGCACCAACTACCGCCAGCCGCTGAACTTCACGTTCGACGCCCTCGGCGCGGCCGGCGAGGCGGTGCGGCGGCTGACCGAATTCGTCAGGCGGCTCGACGAAGCCCAAGGCGAAGGCACCGACCCGCAAGTTGCCGATACTATAGCCGTGAGCAAGGCGGCATTTGGGGCTGCACTCGACGACGACCTCAATATTTCCGCCGCGCTCGGGGCCGTGTTCGACTTCATGCGCGACATCAACAAGCTCGACCCGACCCGGCAGGACGCACAAGCCGCGCGGGCGGCGATGATGGACCTCAACCGGGTGCTGGGAGTGATCGAGCTTGGGCAGGAGACCCTCGAGGACGAAGTCGAACGCCTTATCGAGGAGCGCCGGCGTGCGCGCGCAGAGCGCGATTTTCCGAAGGCGGATGCCATCCGCGATTCGCTGCAGTCGCGCGGCATAATCCTCGAAGACACGCCGCAGGGCGTCAGGTGGAAGAAGGCGTAGGAATTGGTCTGAAAGCCCAATGCGCCGCCCGAAACTGTCGCCATATCGTGCAGGAGGGCCGGCAATGGCGGGGCAGGAGCCAGCGAAACGAAAACGCCTGCCGGGCAGGCTTCTCAAGATCATCCTGATAGCAGCCGCGGCCGCATTGCTGCTGGCGGCGCTGGTCCTTTCCATCCTGCCGCTGCTGATCAGCAACTCAGCAGTCGAACGCGCAATCTCCCGCCAGACTCAGCAGGCACTCGGCCGCCCCGCCCGGCTCGGCGATTCTTCCATCAGCCTGTTTGGCGGCCTGCATATCACGCTGTCCGATCTCGTCATTGAAGACCTGCCTCAGTTCGGCGACCGCCCGCTGGTCAGAATCGAACGCCTCAAGATGAGTGCCGCGCTCCTGAGCCTGCTGAGTGGCAAGCCGGCCGTGACGTCGTTGGTGATCGACAACCCGGAGCTGTCGGTGGTGCGCCGCGCCGACGGCGAGCTGAACCTCAGCAAGCTGCCACAGCCGGAAACACGACCGGACGACACGCAGCCGCCCGAGCAGAAAAAGCCCGCCGAATCGCCCGCTTTCAGCATTGCCGGAATGAAACTGAACAATGCGACGATTCATTTCCTCAACATGGCGACCGGCGAAACCAGCCGCATTTCCAACGTCAACGCACAACTCGCCGCCGAGGCACAGCCGGCCGACGGGCGCGCAAGGCTGACGCAAGCCGACGTTACCGCCGACGGATTCAGTTTTTCAGCGTCGGGCGAACTCGCAAGGAGCGGCGGCTCGCCGATGCTCAACGCGACTGCCGAATGCGCTGCCGACCTGACAAAGCTCGGCCGGCAGATGTCGCCCGTGCTGCCCGTCAGCATCGAGGGCAACGCCGCCTGGGAGCTTGTCGCATCCGGCCCGCTGAAAAGCGTTTCGGTGCGCTCGCGGACGCAGCTCGGCGGCGTACGCGCAACCGGAGCAATCCTGCGCAAGCCGGCCGTCATACAGGACCTGCTCATCGAGCAGCAGTCGTTGGTGAACATCCGCAGCCGATCCATCACCGATTTTTCAACCACAATAGTGTCCGACAGCCTGGGCATCGAGGCCGAGGCAACAGGTTCTATCGCCGACGCCGTTGCATTTTCCGGCATCGCCGGAAAATTGGCCTGCACCCTTGACCTCGCCCGGCTGACGGAGCTGACCGCTGCTTTCACGGCGCAGCCGGTGGAGGCGTCGGGCGAGGTGGCGTTCGATGCCGGCCTGAGCGGCGACCTTCCGGCGCTGCAGGAGGCGGCGGTTCTGCCGGCCGGCGGCGAGCCGAAGCGGCTGAGGGCATCCGGCCGGCTGCGCGCCACAGACATCCGCCTGCAGAATCCGCGCCTGGCCGAGCCGTATGTAGACGACCGCGTGGACCTCGATTACGACGTGATCGTCGAGGAGCTTCCGAGGCTGGTGATAAACAGGTTCGACCTCGTTTCGGGCCTTGCCGCCGCCGAAGCCAGCGGGACCGTCAGCCCCGACTCGGCCGACCTGGAAGCCTCGGTTCGCGGCGACCTTGCGTCCGCCTGCACCGTGCTGTCGGGCTTGGGCATAGTCCGCGAGGGGATGGCCGTCGAGGGTCGCTATACGGGTCATTTGAAAGCTTCCACCGCCCAAAACAACGTGCAGGTGACGGCCTCCGGCACCGTGCGGGATTTGGTCTTCTGCCTCACGCGCGACGGCGGGCGCGTGCGCGAGCCGATGGTTACGGTCAATTCGCGGGCCGTGGTGTCGATCGACGGCGGCCTGCCCGACTCCGTGAAGGAATTGGTGGTCGAGGTGGCATCGGAATCGGTGGCCCTGAACGCCAGTCTTGCGGCCGAGCATCTGACCACGAAGCCGGTTTTCGAAGGAAGGCTGCTCGCGAAATCCTTCAAGATCGAACGCGTCCGGCAGGTCTTGCTCGACCTCGGCCTGGTCGAGGAGATCGAGGAACTTCAGGGCGTGGCACAGGCTGATATCACCATCGCCGGTGCTGCGCGGCGGCCGCTGCTGCACGCGCCTCAAACCCAAGCCGAAAACGCGCAGATCGTTGCCCAAAACGCCGCAGCAGCGCCGCTGATCACGCTGGCCGACCTTCGCGCAACGCTGGCCGTAGCGGCGGAGCGGATCATCTACGACAAGCTCGCGATCGGCAAGGCCTCGATCGTCGCCTCGCTGGCCGAGTCGGTTCTGAAAGCAGACGGCCGCGCCGAAATGTACGGCGGCACTCTCGCCTTCACGAACGAAACGAACCTGCGGCCGGCCCAGCCAACGCATTCGCTCAGGCTGAACGCACGCAAGGTAACGCTGACTCGCGCGCTGTGGGAATTCATCAACGACGTGGTGCCCTTCTTCCCGTTGCCCCTCGGGCGCGTGGAGGGGGTGTTCGACAGCGACATGCAGTTCGACGCGCGCGGGCTTGACCAGCGGACGCTGATTTCCGGCCTGAACGGCAGCGGCACAATTACGATGCCCGATGACGTGCGCGTGACGGTTGCGGTTTTCAGAGGAATGCCGGGCCTGGGCGATTATTCCGACCTCGAGTTCGGGCGGATGAATTCGGCATTGCAGGTGGCAGACGGCGTAACGACCAGCGACACGACGTTCACCGCGCCCGACCTCATCATGAAACTGACAGGAACCACGGACCTGAAGGTACAGAACGTGCCCGGCATCGATACGCCCGGCAGGCCGATCGATTACCGCATATCGCTGAAGGGCGACCGCGTGGGCCGCGACCTCAGGCGGCTGCTGAATAAGGAGGGCGTGCTGCCGGTTGCGATCACGGGCACGCTGGACAATCCGCGCGCGAAGCTCCAGCTCGAGGGCATCCTCGGTCCGCTCGAGGAGCTGTTTCGGTAGAAAGACACGGACAAACACGGACGGACACGGGGCTTCGGGGCGGATCATGACGCTCAGACTCTTTCGTCAGAACTTCCGCGCACGTCGCGCAGAAGTTGCTATAGTCTGAATTCTGTTTCATCCGCAGATTACCCAGATTTCGCAGATTCGGATGATAGAGGCGGATCTCTGTGCCGGTCCGTCAACGCCGTCAGGCAACGTCCGGCATCTGTTCTTGATCTGCGTAATCGGCGTAATCTGCGGATTCCATTTTCTTCCGGCTTTGCCGGATCAGGGCGATCCTTTCAATCACGTTCATCACCAGCCGCATCATGCCGAAGCTGATACCGTGTGAGGCACGAACCGACCTTGCGATCAGGAGGTGGAATCGGCTATGGAAAGAACATATCCATACGGAACGGGCGTCGTGAAATGGGTGTCGACCGAGTGGCTGGCCGGGAATCTCGGCAGCGATCAGATCATGTTGATCGATACGCAGCCCGACGTTCACGACTACATCAAGCGTCATATTCCGGGCGCTGTTTTCATGCACGAGGGGCTGATGCGCTGCCCGATGAACGGAACGCCGGCGTATTACATTCCGGCCGAGGCGGTGCAGATGATCTTCCGCCGCGTGGGGCTGCGCAACGACCTGCCGACGGTTGTCTACACCGGCAGCGGCGGCTTCAAGGGTTGGGGCGACGGCCTCGAGCAGACGATGATCGCCTACAGCCTCGCGCGATTCGGGCACAAGAACGTCTACATCCTCGACGGCGGTCTCGACAAGTGGGTCGAGGAAGACCGGTCGCTGACGAAGGAATTTCCCATCGTGCAGCAGTCGGATTTCGAGGTGAACGTCGACGAAAGCCTGTTTGTGGAGTATGATGAATTCGCGCAGATGCTGGGGCGCGACGACGTGATGGTGCTGGACGTGCGCCCGGCCAACATGTATGAGGGGCAGGGGCCATGGAACAAGCCCGGCCACATTCCGGGCGCGGTGAACATGCCGTGGCAGTCGCTGATGGACAAGAAAAACAAGCGGCTGCTGAAACCGCACGAGGAGCTTGAGGATATCCTGGCCGAACACCAGGTGGGGCGTGACCAGATGATTTACGTTTCGTGCGGCACCGGGCGCGAAGCCACGAACGTGATGTGCCTGCTGAAATGGTACTTCCACTTCCCCGGCGTCAGGCTTTACGAAGGGTCTTTCACCGAATGGGTGGCGCTGGATAATCCGACGGTTACGGGCAAGATGCCGTACGAAAAGGCGATTGCCGCCGAGGGCGCATGATCGAGCGGGCGGGACGCCCGCGTTCCCAGGAGAAGGGCGTCTGCACCGCCTTCAGCGTCTGCCTGTGTGCTGTCTGCGCAGCGTAAGCCGGCGCAGGCTGCGGCGGCCAAGGCCATGTTTGCGCGTGCCGTCCGCGGCCCTGCGCGGCATCGCAGCGTCATCAGCTAAGCACTGTTCTCCTGGGATCGCGGGCGTCCCGCCCGCATCTTCAGATTTCCGTAGGGGCGGGCCCCCGTTGCCCGCCCGCATCCATCCTGCGCGGCCGGCTGTGTCAGTCCGTGCGCGTGCGTGCCTGTCCGTGCTGGTCCGTGTTCGCCACCGGGCTTGCAGCCGCCCGTGCTATTCCTCCATCGGCAGGTAGCCTTCCTCGGCTTCTGCTGCAATCTGCTGGGAGGGCGAGATTCCGTATACGTTCGCCATCCCGCGGATGGTGTCCATCACCTGCCGCCGAAGGCCGGCGGGCCGGACCACCTCGGCCTGGTCGCCGTATTTCATGACCCAATATGCGATTTCCTGAATGCCCCTGACGTGCGCCCGGAATATGGCCGAACCGTCGGATAGCTCCAGCATAGTGCCGTTCTTCACGGGGGGCTTGTCTTCCACGAGCCGTGCGGCGAGCGGGCTGAAGCGGATGACCACTTCGTGTTCTTCTCCGCCGAATATTCCCCATCTTCCGGCCAGCCAACTGCGAATCGAGAAAGCCTCGGGCGTGCGGAATCGCATTTCGGTGGCGAGCACGGTGCGGACGCGGCTGAGGCGGAATATGCGGATTTCCTTGTGCTTGTGGCACATTCCGATGATGTACCAGGCGTTGCTGCGGTAAACGAGGCCGTAGGGATCGACGGCCCGGCGTTCGTAGGCGGGTGCGGTCAGCGACCGGTAATCGATGACCACTCGCGTGTGTGCGGCCACGGCCTTGTGGATCAGGTCGAAGTTTTCATCCGGCTCCGGCTCGTTTTCGGGCATGATATGGGTGCGGTCGAGTGCTTCGGAAACCATTTCGCGCAGCCTTGGGGGCAGGCACGACAGCAGTTTTGAGCGGAGGCCGCGTGCGGCGGCGGAGTTCGAATTGCGCTGGACTGGGAAGTCGGGCGAAAGCAGCAGGATTATTTCGTCGGCGGTGAGGTTGAGCGAGTGGAGGAAGAAGCTTCGGTCGATTTCATAGCCGGTGCCGACGAATGAGATTGGCACGCCGGCGATGCTGAGCTCCTTGATGTCCTGGTAGATGCGCGTGGAGGAGATTCCGAAGTGGGCTGCAAGCTGCTGCGGCCCCCAGCCGCTTTCTGCCTGCACGAGGGTGATGATCTTCAGGAGCCGCGCCAGTCGGTGCGATTGCACGCTCATCGGAGCCTCCGGTTGTCGTACGGTCGGTATGCCTGCGATGCGTGCTTCAGTTGGCAGCTTCGGCGGTGTGGAAGCGGATGTTGTCCAGGTACAGAACTCCCGACGGATCGCGGTTGTAGATCATTATGAAGATGTCTTTGACGTTGTCTTTGTTGGCGATGGCGGCCTTGTGGCGCCAGTTTGTGGCGGCGCATTTGAATCGCTCGTCGGCGAGGTTTACTTCAATCGGCACCCATTTGCCGGTGGGAGCGTTGACCGCGATGCTTTCGAAGAACTGGTAGCCGGGCAGCGTGTTGAAGGCGATGCCGATGCTCAGCGGCTTCTCCGCCATGTTGCAGGCGTCGAAGGTGAGCTTGGTCTTATCGGTGAGATCGAGGTCGACGTTGAGGCGGAGGGCCACCTTGTCCTTGTCTTTCTGTGTCCAGGCGATGCTGAGGATGCGGTTGTCGCCGCCGCCGTCCTGCACGACCGATTCGCAGGTTGCGGCGTTGCCCCATTGTTCTATGGTCCAGCGGGTGTTTGCTTCGTAGCCGTCGACCAGCTTGGGCTGGGCTTCGGGCTGGGGTTCGACGTTCGGTGCGTCGGGGCCCGGCTCCGGCGGTTCTTGAGGCTCGGGATCATCGACCACTTTCACCGGCTCGGTGTTGTCCGGCTCGGGCTGGTGGAGCTTGATGTCGATGGCGGGTGCATCGCCGGCCATCTGCTCGCAGAAGTCAACCTTCTTCTGAAGGAATGCGTCGGCCGGGTTGGTCAGCAGCATCCTGTCGTATGCGGCCTTGGCCTCGGGCCACAGGTGGCGTTCTTCGAAGATTGCAGCCAGCCGGCGGAGCGTGTCGGCCGGAATATCCTGCTTGCGGAGGGCCATTGCGTATGCTTCGTTGGCCTCCTTGGTCATATGATTCTGATCGCACAGTACGCCGAGGTCGAACAGGTTGCGGGCAGTGTCTTTGCCGTCGGCTGCAAGGCTTTCGATCCGCTTCCTGAAGTTGATCTTGATCGTCTTGATCCGGCTGGCGTTGAGCGTTACGGTGCCGTAGACAACCTTGACCTTGACGTGCTCGTCGTTGCATGAAAGCACCTGGACGTCGTCGCCGCCGAGTTCGATGTCGTCTTGGAACCGAATTAGGTCGCCCGAGGCGATCCCGCCGATGGCAACCATTGCCGCAATCAGGAGCATTGGCTTCATTTTCGCACCTCGTTCGAGCAGGCTGATTCTGCCGTTGCATCGGGTCCGTGCCTGTGCGGGCGTGCGATGCGCTATGATTCTATTATACAATACCGCGGATTCACCGAGATGTCAACCGGAAACCGCCGCGAAATGCACGAATCCGGCGCCGTTACAAAATGTTACGGGTCGGGCTTTGGCTCGGTTGCCGCCGGTTTTCACTCGCCCGCGCCCATGACGTATGACAGCACGATGGTCTTGCGCGAGATGAGATAGTACCATCCGACGGCCAGCACCGCGCCGGTGAGGTCGGCGAGGGCGTCGCTGGTTGTTCCGAATCTCCCGGCCACGGTGGTCTGGTGCAGTTCGTCGAGCGCGCCGTATGCTGCGGTGACGGCGATTGCGGCAATGGCACGCCGCCAGGTGAGCGGTTTGCCGGGCCGCTGGACGGCCATCGCAACGAACACCGCCATCAGCCCGAACGCCGCCATGTGCTGGAGCTTGTCCGACACGAGAAACTGCATCTGTGGTGCGGGCGCCGGCACCGAAGACGCCAGGAAGATCGTGAAGGCGTAGACCATCACCATCGACCACCGCAATAATTCCCGGAATATTCTCAGAAAGACCTCCGCACTGGCAGCAAGGGCGTGTTGCTGCGGTCATTTTTTCCCGCGGGTGTCGTCGCCGAATCTGCGCAGGAAGTAATCTACTTCATCAGGGTCCGGCCGCGTCGGTTTTTCGTGTGCCTTGTCGTCGACCGGCGCCGCGCCCTGCTCGAACGCTGCAAGCATCTGCCGGTAGAAGGCCTTGCATAGGATCACCCGGCCGCCCGCCTGCTTCACGCGGTCGCCCAGGTCCCTGTCGCTGGTAACCACCGTGATGCCTGCCGGGCGCGGGCTGCCCTGCACGGTTCGGACGATATGGTCGTCGGCGTTGGAACTTGCCGGTGCACATACTATTTCCACGCCGGAGTAATCTTCGTTCGGTAATCGGACGCCCCTGGCGTCGTAAACTACACGTATTTTTGCGCCGCTGATGTTGCGATAGCGAACAAGGCGGTCCTGCATCTCGATGCGGGCGGCCTGCATGTCCCTGATCGGCATGCTGTGCTCGAGGCCGAACATCGCGTTCAGGAAATTGTAGCCATCGATGATGAGCATTATTTCTCGCTTCGCGGTCTTGCCCGCCGTCAGGCACTTTTCACAGCCCCGCCGACTATTACGATCTCGGCGCGGCCGGTAACCGAGCGGCCGGCGAACGGGCAGTTACGGCCGGTCGATACGAACGTGGCCGGATCGATGACGTGCCCTGCGGCCGGGTCGATGATTGTGACGTCGGCATCGGCGCCGGGGCGCAGCGTGCCCTTGGCGATGCCCAGTGCGCGGGCTGGGCCGATTGTCAGGCGCGCGATCAGCTCCGGCCAGGTAAGGATTCCGCCGTTGACCAGTTCGGTGATCAGCACGGCCAGCGTGGTTTCGAGGCCGATCACGCCGGGCGCCGCCTTGTCGAACTCGCACTCCTTCTTGTGCGCGGCGTGCGGGGCGTGGTCGGATGCGATGCAGTCGATCGTGCCGTCCCTGACGGCTTCGCGGAGCGCGTCAACGTCTTCCTGCCGCCGCAGCGGAGGATTGACGCGCGCGCAGGTGTTGTAACCGCGAACGCACTCGTCCGTCAGCACCAGGTGGTGCGGCGTGGCGTCGGCCGTAACATTCACGCCGCGCGCCTTGGCTTCGCGGATCATCCTGGCGCTTCCGGCGGTGCTGACGTGCGTTATGTGCAGCCTGCCGCCGGTTTCGCCGGCGAGAACCAGATCGCGCGCCACGGCCGCCTCCTCCGCCGAGCGGCCCACGCCGGGCAGCCCAAGCTCCACCGCGACCATTCCGGCGTTCATCACGCCGCTTCCGACCAGACCGGGGTCTTCGCAGTGCGAAATTATCGGCAGGCCGGTCAGCTTCGCATACTTGAGGGCCTTTGCCATCACGTTCGACGACGCCACCCACGAGCCGTCGTCGGTGAACGCAGCCACCCCGGCGAGGCTCATCAGCGCCATTTCGGTGAGTTCCTTGCCCTCGCGGCCCACGGTTATGGCGCCCGCCGGCAGCACGGTTGCGAGGTCTGCCTGGCGTGCGCGGCTCGCCACGAATTCGGCGGCGGCCGGATTGTCGACCGGAGGGTCAGTATTGGGCATTGCAAGTATAGTTGTGAATCCGCCTGCGATCGCGGCCGCGCTGCCGCTGGCGATCGTCTCGTCTTCGCGGTCGCCCGGTTCGCGCAGATGCACGTGCATGTCGATCAGGCCCGGGCAGACGATCTTGCCGGTTGCGTCGATCACTTCGGCGGCCGAGGCGGCCGTCGTGCCGATTTCCGCTATGCGGTCGTCCCGGATCAGCACGTCCGCCTCATGGTCGATCTTCTGATCGGGGCAGATCACTCGGCCGTTGCGTATCAGGATGTCTGTCATGATCGTTTTCCCGTGATCTGGTACACGCGCCCGCGCAGCTCTGTGGTTGCCCGAGTTGTCACCGCCGATTCCTGTAAAGCAAATCGAGCACGGCCATCCGCACGGCCACGCCGTTCGAGACCTGCTCGAGTATGGCGGAGTTCGGCCCATCGGCCACCTCGGGCGTGATTTCAACTCCGCGATTCATCGGGCCGGGGTGCATGACGAGCACGTCGGGCTTGGCCCGCTGCATCCGCTGCGCGTCGAGGCGGTAAAACGTGCTGTATTCGCGGACCGACGGAAACAACTGGCTGCCGAGGCGTTCGCGCTGGATGCGCAGCATGTACAGCACGTCGCACTGGTGGATCGTATTGTCGAAATCGTGCGAGACTTCGGCGCCCATCCGTGCAAATGCCTCCGGCACGAGCGTGGGCGGGCCTATCAGCACGACCTCCGCCCCCAGCTTCGCGAGGCCGATGAGGTCGGACCTCGCCACGCGGCTGTGAGCGATATCGCCCACTATGCCCACGCGCAGGCCTTCGATCCTTCCCTTGCGCTGGCGGATCGTCAGGAGGTCGAGCAGGGCCTGTGTCGGATGCTCGTGCGTGCCGTCGCCGGCATTGACTACCGAGGCGCCCACCCAAGATGCGATCTGCCAGGGCGCGCCCGACGATGAATGCCGCACGACGATGAAATCGGGGCCCATCGCGTTGATGGTCCAGACGGTGTCCTTCAGGCTTTCGCCCTTCTTGACGCTGCTGGCTTCCATCTGCATTGCAGTTACATGGGCGCCCAGCCGCTGCGCCGCCAGCTCGAACGACACGCGCGTGCGGGTGCTGTTCTCGAAAAACATCAGCATCACGCGCGAGCCGCGCAACGTGTCCGCAGCCTTGCGTTCATCGAGCGCCGCAGCGCGGTAATGCTGCGCGAGATCGAGAATCTCCGTAATGTCGCCCGCAGAAAGCTCGCTAAGCCCGAGCAGATGTTTTCGGTTCCACATATCCGGTGTGCTCCCGCATTGCTGTTGACCGCCTGCAATTGTAGCAGATCAGGCGCGAATAGTCAA
>Ga0307380_10005717_pt1 | contig 16480 bp, 15 predicted proteins | sample UN3MG_FD_202239 | JGI IMG/M metagenome (GOLD analysis project Ga0307380, IMG submission 202239) | Soil microbial communities from Risofladan, Vaasa, Finland - UN-3 | ecosystem: Environmental > Terrestrial > Soil > Coastal area > Acid sulfate soil | place: Finland: Risofladan, Vaasa | collected...
TCATTGTGCGGCTGTGCAGCATCGAGTGCAACTTCGCCCGCCCCCTCACCGACCCCAGCAACCGGGCCTTCTACCAGGACCTGGTGGGGTGGAGCAAGGTGTGCAAGCGGCTGTACGTGTGGGACTACGTCACCAACTTCTCCCACTACCTGTGGCCGCAGCCCAACGTTTTCGTGCTGGGGCCAAATGTGCGCACCTTCGTCAGCCACGGGGTGCGGGGCATCTTCGAGCAGGGGTCCTACACTACCCTCGGTGGCGACATGGCGCTGCTCAAGGCCTGGGTGCTGGCGAAACTGCTCTGGAACCCCGACCGGGATGCCAAAGCCATGATCCGGGAGTTTCTGAACGGCTACTACGGCCCGGCCGGCCCCTATGTGGGCAAGTACCTGGACCTGGTGCACCGTGAGGCGGTGGATCACAAGTACTACCTGGGCTGCTTCGTGAACAGCGATTCGCCCTTCCCCAGCTCGCAGACCGTGAAAGCCGCGGAGGAGGCCTTCCGGCGGGCGCTTGCCGCAGTGGCGGGGCAGCCGGAGCTGCAGCAGCGGGTGCAGCTTGCCCACCTTCCACTGACCTACGTGCAGCTCTCCCGGGGGCCGCAAGCGACTGGCGGAGAAGCCTATGAGCAACTCATCCAGGACTTTGAGGCCGTGGTGCAGCGAGAGTACATCGTGAACGTGAGTGAGAGCGGCCCCGTGGCGCCCAAGGTGGCGGAGTTCCGGAAGAACCTGCGGGTGTACCGGGAGGTGCTCAGTATCGGCCCCGGAGAAGCCAAGGTGTGGCCGCTGTCTAACATCTGGAAGTTCGCCCCGGACCCGGAGGACCAGGGCGAAGCGGCAGGCTGGTTCAAGGAAGGCTTTGACGATGGCACGTGGGCCGCGGTGCGCTCCGACCGCAACTGCGGCTGGGAGGCCCAGGGCTTCCCCGACTACATCGGCTTCGGCTGGTATCGGCAGGCGGCAGCGGTACCCGCCGATCTGGCTGGCTTCAAGCACCTCTACCTTTACTTTGGCTCGGTGGACGACGACGCCTGGGTCTATCTCAACGACCGCCTCGCCTACGAGCATAGCGCCAAGACGACCGGCCTGCCCCCCAACGTCATCTGGCGCACCCCCTTTGCCTTCGATCCCCGGCCCTGGCTCAAGCTGGGCGCGACCAACGCTATTGCCGTCAAGGTGCTCAACCGCGTGGGCATGGGTGGGGTGTACCGGCCGGTCTATCTGGTGGGCGCCAACCGGGAGCTGGATGTCCCGCTGCTCGGCCCGCTGGTAGCGATGGAGACAGCCCAGTAGGGACGCCTACCGCGGGCTCCCTGGAGGCCCTGCACGCGGGGAAAGGCAGGGGAACCGGGCGGGAGTGTTGAGCATGGTTGAGACCGCCTGCGGCGCCAAGGCATGAGCGAGACAACATATGGCGCTCGGGCGCCTGTGAGACCGGTGCGCGGCGTGGATGCTCTGCAAACCGCCGTGTCCCTGATGGTCAAGTCTATCGTGCTCAGTGCGCCGTGGGCAAGCCGGAATCCACACCTGGGCCTACCCTCCCAAACCTCGCGGGAGGCAGGGGGACATTTTCCCTGTGCAGTTGCATGGGGACATAATCGCTATGCTACCAGACCAGGCACCGTCTGCCTTGACACCCGGCGGGCGACGAGGTATCTTGTGCACTAGATTACGTTCGCCGCGAGGCGCCATGAGAGCGAACGATAACCCGTTCTTTAACCGCGGCCCTATCCTCGACCCCGCTTACTTCTTCGACCGCAAGGAGGAGCTCGCCGACATCCTGGGGCTGGTCGCCAACATGCAGGACTGCTCGGTGGTGGGGGGCATCAAGCGCGGCAAGACCTCGCTCCTGCTGCATCTCCAGCGCGACCAGGTGCTCGGCGCCGACCACGGCGAGGTCGCGTCCTTCCTGCGTCCTTATCTCAGCCTGGAGGGGCTCGCCAACGTCACGCCGGAGGCCTTCTTCCACTGCCTGCTGCGGGCGGCCCTGTCCTGCCCTGCGAGCCCGGCTGGCGCCGGCTACGAGCGCCTGTCGCCGGTCGGCGAGCTGTCTTTCTCTGAGTTGCAGGCGGCGTTCGATGATTTCGCCCGCCGGGGTGTCAACGTTATCTTCCTGCTCGACGAGTTCGAGCTGGCGGGGGAGAATCCGCATTTCGATCTCAACTTCTTCTCGGCCCTGCGCAGCCTCGCCTCGCGCCCCAACTGCGCCTTCGTCATCGCCACCGCCGATCGCCTCGACCGGCTGACCCTGGCCGACCGCGAGGTCGGCTCCCCCTTCGCGGATCTCTTCACCACCATTCGCCTGGGCCGGTTCTCGCGGGCGACGGTGGGCGAGATGGTGGTGGCGCTCAGCGAACGCGCTGGCCACCTGTGGGAGGTCAGCCTCAATCACATCATGGACTGGACCGGGGGCATGCCCTACATGGTGCAGCTCGCGTGCTCGCTGCTGTGGCGGCGGGCCGAGGGTGAACGGCCTTTGACCGAGGCCGACTACGACTACGTATGCGAGGAGTTCCTGACCCAAGTGGATCCCTTTTGCAGTCAGCATTGGCGACGCATGTCGGCGCGGGAAAGGGAGGCGCACTTGGCCATCATGGCCGGCGACGCGCCTGCACTTGAGGAGCTGGAGCAGACGGTCAATGAGTTGGTGCAAGCGGCGGTGCTGGCGCGGCGGGACGGCAAGCCGGTTATTTCTTCCCTCGCCGCCCGCGCTTTCGTGCAGGCGCGCCTGCGGGAGCGGGAGCACGGCGCCGCCGACTTCATCGCCGCCGACCGCGCCGACATGGCGGAAACGGCCAGCATCTCTGCCCCCGGCGACAAGCGCACCATCTACCAGGTGGTACGCGCGCTGGTCAAGGCGGGGGAGGCGCGCGACCATTTCACTCGCGGCCACAGCGACGGCGCCGCTCGCGTGGCGGTCGCCATCGCCATGCGCCTGGGCCTGTCCCAGGAGGAGATCGAGGGGATCAAGATCGCCGCCCGCCTGCACGACATCGGCAAGATCGGGGTCAGCGACCTGGTTCTGCTCAAGCCCGACCAGCTCACCCCCCAGGAGCGCGAGCTGGTGCAGGCGCACGTCCTGGTGAGCGTGCACATCCTGGAGGCGCTGGACTTCCCGTGGGAGGTCAAGCCCGCGGTGCGCTTCCACCACGAGCGCCTCGATGGCAGCGGCTATCCCGACGGCCTCATCGGCGATGAGATCCCCCTGTCGGCGCGGGTGCTGGCGGTGGCGGATGTGTTCGACGCCATGACCTCGCCCCGCAGCCACCGGCCCTCGCACCCGCGGTCGGCGGCGATCGCGGAGATCGCCGACCACGCCGGCGCCAAGTATGACCAGCAGGTGGTGGCCGCCTTTCTGGACACGCTGGCGAGTGCCGGGGCCTAGCCATGGCGCTGCCCGCGGAACGAATGCGCGCGACCGCCCACGGCTTCGAGTATCGCGCGCGCGGGGACGAACGACCGCACACGCTGCCGTGGGAACAAGTGCGCGCCATCACTGCCGGAGTGGAGCCCGCGTGGAGCGGCGCGGAAGTGACGGTGCGTTTGGCGCTAGCGGGTGACGAGGCCGCGCCCGATGCCGTGTCCTCGAAGTACGGGGGGTGGCTGGAGGTTTTCGGTGGCTTCGCGGCGGCGCGCGCAGTCATCGCCGCCGCGCGCGAGCGTTCGCCGCAAGCCCTGGTGGGCCCGCTGGCGCAGTTCCTGGTCGCCTTGCCGCAGGACGGCGGCGAGGACGAACGGGCGCTGCGGCGCAAGACCAAGGAATACGGTTTCGCCTCGGCGGCCGGACTCGCCCTGGGCCGGCAGCACCTGGCGCGCGGGCGCCTGGAGAAGGCCGACAATGACTTTGAGGCGGTGGTGGCGCGGGCACCCCTGGACGCCGAAGCCTGGCGGTGGCTGGGTCTGACGCGCCTGGTCGCGGGCAAGGGAGCGGACGCGCAAGCCGCATTCGATCGCCTGATCGGTCTCGGCGCGCGCGACGCCGAGACCTGCTACCTGCGCGGACTAAGCTTCTACCGCCAGCGCAGGTTCGCGCCCGCGGCCGAAGAGTGGGCGGGGGTGCTGCGTGCGTGGCCGCAGGACCCCGGGGTGCGCAACTTGCTGGCGTGCAGCCTGGTGCAGGAATGGCGCCTGGAAGAGGCGCTGCTGCACTTGGATACGATCGGCGCCGATGCGCGCGAAGGATGGCGGCTGATGGCGGCGAAATGCCACATGTGCGTCGCCGGCTATCGCGCCTATCGCGACCGCATGGCGAACGAACGCGGATTCCGCTGGCGGCAGCGGTGGAAAGCGGTCGGGGCGCGTCTAGCGACGGCGTTCGGGGCCCTGTACTGGGCGCTCCAGTTCATCTTGCGCCGTTACCCTCCGTGGCTGGCGCTGGTGGTGTTAGCGGTGCTGGCGGCGGCGTTCTACGCGTTCGAGGCCGGGACCCGGCAGCGGCGCGCGGAGGATCAACTGGCTGATGCGCAGGGGCGGGCGCCGAACATGCCGTGCTGGTACGCTTCGCTGGTCAAGCCGCGCACCGGCCGGCGCACCGGTCTGCGATCCCTCTTGGGAGAGGTCCGGCGCCAGCAGGGAGACAAGCGATGACGGCGGCGGTCCGCAGGTTCGGCCTGGCGGTTATGTTGACGGCGCTGACGGCGCTGGCGGCGTCGGTGCTGGTCGCCGCCCCGCGACAGGTGGTGTATGTGCTGGAGGTCAAGGGGGTCATAGATCCCCCGGCCGCGTCCTACATTGCGCGCGGCGTCGAGGTCGGCGCGAAGGCGCGCGCGCAGGCGGTGATCATCCGCCTCGACACTCCGGGCGGGCTCGACAAGTCCATGCGCGACATCACCCAGACGATGCTCAGCGCCGAGGTGCCGGTGGTCGTGTACGTCGCGCCCAAGGGCGCGCGCGCGGCGTCGGCGGGGGCTATCATCACTCTCGCCTCGCACGTCGCGGCGATGGCTCCCGGCACCAACATCGGCGCCGCTCATCCTGTCGCCATGGGCGGCGGCGAGATGACCGAGGAGATGTCGAAGAAGGTCGAGAACGACGCCGCCAGCACCGCCCGCGCCATTGCCGAGCGCCGCGGACGCAATGCCAAGTGGGCCGAGGCGGCGGTGCGAGAGAGCATATCCTCCAGTGCCAGCGAGGCCTTGAAAGCACACGTCATTGACGTCATCGCCGAGGACCTCGACGATCTCCTCGCCCGCCTCGACGGGCGCAAGGTCAAGCTTCCCAAGCGTACGGTGACCCTGCACACGACAGGCGCGACGACCGAGGAGGTGCCGATGTCCGTCGGCGAGCGCTTCCTGCACGTGCTGAGCGACCCCAACCTCGCCTACATCTTCCTCATGATCGGCATCTACGGCATCATCTTCGAGCTCCAGAGTCCGGGCGCGGTCTTTCCGGGCGTGATCGGGGTCATCTGCCTGGTAATGGCATTCTACTCCCTGGCGGTGCTGGAGGCGAACCTCGCCGGGGTGATCTTGATCATCCTCGGCGTGGGGATGCTGGTCGCCGACATCTGGGCGCCGTCCCACGGGGTGCTGACCATCGGGGGCATTATTGCGTTTGTTGCAGGCTCGTTGATGCTCTACGGGGGCCCCTCGACGCCGTCGCTGCGCGTATCGTGGCTGGTGGTGGTGATGATGACCGCGCTGACCGCGGGGTTCTTCCTGCTAGTGGTGGGGCTGGGCGTGCGCGCGCACTGGACGCGGGTTACGACCGGAATCGAGGGGCTGATGGGCGCCCACGGAAAAGCCCGCACCGCTCTACGCCCCGAGGGCTCGGTGCTGGTGGCGGGCGAGCTGTGGCGCGCGGTTGCCGCCGCCGGTGAAGAGATCGAGCCCGGCGCTGAAATCGAGGTGCTGGCCGCGGATGGCTTCACGCTGCGGGTGCGGCGGCGGGGGGATGGCCAGGCGTAGTCCAGTCAAGCAGCGGAATGAGGTGCGAGATGCTGCAGATTGACTTCGATATGATCGTTTTCCGCGAGGGCGAGGCCTATGTAGCGTATTGCCCGGAGCTGGAGGTGTCGTCCTGTGGCCGTGATGTGGACGAGGCGCGCGCCAACCTGAAGACGGCGGTTCGCCTTTTCATCGAGCAAACTGAGAAGCTGGGTACGCTCGACCAGGTCTTGCAGGAAGCCGGCTACATCCCGGACGGGAAAGGCGGTTATACACCACCGCGGCTGGTGGTGACGGAGAGTGCGACGGTTGCAGTTGGGAGCTAGGATTGCCGCGCATCAGCCCCATTCCCGGGTGGCGTCTGCGACGTGTATTCGAGCGCGCGGGGTTCGCGTATGTGCGAACGGAGGGTGATCATTTCGTTCTTACCAAACCCGGACTGCCCCGACCGTTAGTGATTCCCGACTACGACCCGGTCCCCGTCTTTGTGATCCGAGCCAATCTGCGGACGGCGGGGCTCTCGCGTGAAGAGTACTTCCGCCTGCTGAAGGAGACTTGACGGTTGTCGCGGCGCGACAGGAAAGGCGGGCGCCGCGGGCGAACCGGATAAGCTGGATGGTGGGGGCAGGCGTTCACCTGCGGCGGACAAGTCCCGCCCGCCAACCCAAACAGGCTTGCACCGACCTATCAAGGCGCCGCCAAGCAGGGCGCCGGGAGGATTCAATGGAACCCGCATTGGCAGGGCTGATCGCGGTAGTGGTACTGGGGGTGATCGTCGCCGCCACTTCGATTCGCATCTTGCGCGAGTACGAGCGCGGGGTGACCTTCCGCCTGGGGCGGCTCATCGGCGAGAAGCGGCCGGGCATTCGCTGGCTGTGGCCGGTGATTGACAAGATGCTCAAGATTGACCTGCGCATCGTCACCATGGACGTGCAGCGCCAGGACATGATGACGCGCGACAACGTCCCGGTATCGGTGGACGCGGTGGTCTATTTCCGTGTGATGAACGCCAACGACGCGGTGGTGCGGGTGGAGAACTATGTCAAGGCGACCTCGCTCATCGCGCAGACCACCCTGCGCAGCATCATCGGCCAGGCGGAGCTGGATGAGCTGCTGGCGGAGCGCGACAAGATCAACCTGCGCCTGCAGCAGGTGATTGACGAGCAAACCGAGCCGTGGGGGATCAAGGTGACGGCGGTCGAGGTGCGCGATGTGGTGCTGCCGGAGCAGATGAAGCGCTCGATGGCCAACCAGGCCGAGACCGAGCGCGCGCGCCGCGCCAAGGTCATCAACGCCGAGGGTGAATACCAGGCCGCCCAACGCCTCGCCGAGGCGGCGAGCATTATCTCCGAGCACCCGATCGCATTGCAGCTGCGTTTCCTGCAGACCCTGTCGGATGTGGCCTCGGAGCACAACTCGACCACCATCTTCCCGGTGCCGATAGACCTCTTCACCCCCTTCATCCGGGGCATGGCGCAGGGGACGCAGTCTAACCCGCCGTCCGAGCCGAAAGCCGACTCGGGGGCGTAGCTCAGTTCATGGCGGGGCGGGCTGGTGGGCCGGCCGTCCCAGTAGGGCGGGCGTCCCGCCCGCCAGCAATCCGCGTCCGCAGGCGAGACGCCTGCGCCACCAGCGCCAGACGTCCCGGTGTGGACTTGAGGCAGGGGCGGCTGCGCCACACGATGCCATCCTTTGTCATCATCCATACCGCGGACCTGCACAACCACCTGAGCCCGGCCGCGGCCCGGCTGCTGAGGGAGCACAGGCAGGCTGCGCCGGACGCGCTCTTGCTCGACTCCGGCGACGCCATCCGCGCCGGCAACCTCGGCAGCACGCGAGGTGGCGAGCCGATCCTGCGGCTGATGTCCGAGGCCGGCTACGACGCGATGGCGATGGGCAACCGCGAATCCCATCCCACCCTGCGCGTGCTCGAGCGCAAGCTCGCCGACGCCTCCTTCCCCATCCTCGCCGCCAACCTCATGGCCAAGCGCAAGCCGCTGCCCCAGCAGGTGCAAAGCCACATCCTGAGGAAGATTCCCGGCGGACTCCGCGTCGGGGTCATCGGCCTCTCGCTGCAGATCACGGCGCCGGAGTCGTGGTGGGCGCGGATCACCGACTACGTGTGGGATGACCCGCTGAAGACCGCCGCCGGGCTCTCGCGCAAGCTGCGGCCCGAGGTTGACCTGCTGGTGTGCCTGAGCCACATCGGCGTGGAACTCGATGAGCAGTTGGCGCAGATCGAGGGCATAGACCTCATCCTGGGCGGGCATTCCCATACCACGGAGTTCCCGCCGCGCAGGGTGGGGAACGCATACCTCGCGCATGTCGGTCACGGGGGGCGGCACGCGGGCCGCCTGGAGATCGAGGTGGAGGGCGGCGAAGTGGCATCGGTGGCGGGGGAGCTCATTCCCCTGCCGTGATCGTCGGAGGGAACCGTGCGCCTCGGTGACTACTGGCTGCTGCAGGCGCTGCTGGCGCTGTGGATCGCGGCGGTGGCGCTGCTGCACTACGGGCTGCTGGCGAATGCCGTGCTGGCGCCCTGGGCAGGGAGGTAGGGGGCCGCTTGGCAGCACTGGCCATCGTCGTTGCTCTGTGGGTCTCGGCGTGCGCCTTCGGCATGCGCCTGCTGCGACCACGCCCCGGGCTGGAGTTCGCCTCGTTTCTGGAGCGCGCGGTATTCTCGTCGGCGCTCGGCCTGGGCGCGGCGGCGTATCTCATCCTCGCGCTGGGGCTGGCGCAGTGGTTTTACCCCTGGGCCATCGGCGCCGCGTTCCTGGTGCCGGCGATTGTGTCCTGGCGCGAACTCCGCGAGCTGCTCACCGGCCTCGGACGCGGGCTGAGGGGATTCCGCTCGCAGCCAGTCACCATCGGCGGCGCCGCGGTGACCGCGTTCCTGGTCGCCATGTTCGCCCTCATGGTTCTGGGTGCGCTCGCGCCGGCGTCACAGAATGACTGGGACGGGCTGTCGTACCACCTGGCGGTGCCGAAGCTCTACCTCCAGCACCACGGCATCCACTTCATCGGCTGGGTCAGCCACTCGAACTTCCCGTTCACGCTCGAGATGCTGTACGCGGCCGGACTCGCGCTCCACGGGCAGGCGGCGGCCAAGCTGTTCCACGCGCTGTCGGGGCTGCTGCTGGCGCTGGCGCTGCTGGCCTTCGGCTCGACGCACTGGCAGCGGCGGCACGGGGCGCTGGCGGCGGTGACACTGCTGTCGGCGCCCATTGTGACATGGGAGGCGACCGCGGCCTTCAACGACCTCGCCGCCGCCCTGTTCACGCTGCTGAGCCTTTACGCGTTCATCAACTGGTGGTCGGAGCGCGGTGCGCGGTGGCTGCCGGTTGCCGCCGTGATGTGCGGTTTCGCCCTCGGCATCAAGATGAACGTGATGGCGCTGTTGGGGTTCCTGGCGGTCGCCGCTCTGTATCACCTCACCATGACCCGGCGCGAGGGCGCCGTCGCGGGGCTGCGCGCCGCCGCGATCCTGGTCGGAATCGCGGCGCTGGTCGCTTCCCCGTGGTACATCAAGAGCTATCTGTGGACCGGCAACCCCGTCTATCCCTTCTTCTACGAGCTGTTCGGCGGCAGATACTGGACGGCGGAGGCGGCGCGCCTCTACCGCCAGGAGCAGCTTGGCTTCGGCATGGGCCGCGGGCCGTTGGCTTTCTTGCTGGCGCCGTGGAACCTGACCATGCACGGGGGCATGTTCGACAACTTCCCCGCGCGACCGCGAGCCTACAGCTCCATCGGGCCGCTGTTCCTGGCGCTGCCGCCGGCGCTGCTGTTGCTAGGCAGACTGGAGCGACGCGTGAAGTTCCTGTTGGCCTATTCGCTGATCGCGTTCGGCGCGTGGTTCGTGCTCAGCCAGCACCTGCGCTACGCGATCCCGCTGCTGCCGCCGCTGGCCCTGTGCGCCGGGTACGCCGGCAGCGAGATCCTGCGTCGGGCGCGCAAGGAGCTGCGCCCATTCGTCCTCATCGCCATCGTCCTGGTGTGCGTCATGTCACTGGGCATCTTCACCCTCGTCGTCGCCGACGGCATCCCCGCGGCGCTTGGACGCGAGACCGCCGACGCCTATCTCAGCCGCACCCTGGACGGGCTATATGCGATGGCCGCGGTCGTCAACTCGCTGCCGCCGGGGTCAAAGGTCATCATGAACGGGGAGACGCGCGGCTTCTACTTCGACACGCCGTACATGTGGGGCGAGCGCCACCACAACATGATACCCTACGACCGCCTGCGCGACGCCGACCAACTCGCGCGGGCGTACGCGGCCCTCGGGGTGACCCACGTGCTGATGACGACGGACTTCCTGCAGGCGGTGCGCAGGCGCCGCGGCAAGTTCGCCAACCTGCTGGCGGAGGCGTTCGATGAGGGCCGCTTCGGGGAGGTCGCCCGGCGCGGCGACTTCGTCCTCCTGCGCCTGCGGGAGCCGAGCGCCTGACATGCCCCGTCGCCCGCGAGGACGCAAGTCAACGTCGCCCCTCCCCCACCGCGGCGCCCGCCCGCCCGACGTGCGCGGGGTGCTCGTCTTCAGCAGCTACGAGTACCACCAGCCGCCGCCTCCCCGGCGACGGAGGGCGCTGCTTTTCATGCGACGAGCTTTGTTAGTTGCGGGGCAGTCTCGGGGGATCCTGGCGCTTTCGGCGGCGGGGCTGCCGCTGTGGATACTACCGCAGATGCCGCGGGGTTAGCCGCTTCCGCGGCGAGGTAAGTACGGAATATGAGCGCGCTCGTGCTCCGATGTCTGGCGACCCGGCGGGTCATGGTGCCGGCGGCCCTCGCCGCCGGCGTGCTGCTGGCTGCGGCCGCGCCGCAAGGCTGCCGGCGCGGGCCCGCGCCGCAGATGCGACCCGCGCCGTCGGGCGACGCCGCCCCCCAGCGCAGCGACCAGCAAGCTCCCGCCGGGGCGCGCGCCCGCGTCGAGGTCGGAGAGATCGTGGTGGCCGATCCGGCGGGCAAGCGCCTATGGCGGGCCTCCGCCGCGTCGCTCGAATGGGACAACGACAAGCAGCAAGCCGTGCTGCGCGACGCCCAGTGTCACTTCACCGATGACGGCAAGCTTGCGCTCGAGGCGCGCGCCCCGCTGGCGACCGCCTACCTCGCCGAGCGGCGCGTTGTGCTCGAGGGCGGGGTGACGGCGCGGGCGCCGGCAACCGAGACCTCGCTGCGCGCGGAACGCCTGGAATGGAAGGTCGAGGACAAAGAGGTCTACGCCACCGGCAACGTGAAGTATGTGCGCGGGGCCTTCGCCCTTAGCGGCCCGCGCCTGCGGGCCGACCTGGGGTTGAGGAAAGCGCGCCTCGAGGGGGGCGTCGAGCTGCAAGCGGTGGAGCCGCCGCGGAGGCGATGATCTCCGGCATCCCGAAACGAGGTGTTACCATGACCGGCCGCAAGCTGCTCGTCTTCGCGTGGATGGCCGCGCTCGTCGGCGCCACGGCGTGGGCCGCCCAGACGCAGAAGCCGGAGCGCAAGGTCAAGGCCGAGGGCGCGGTCGCCGAGATTGACGAGCTCAATAACACGATCGCCTTCAGCGGCGGCGCCAAGCTGACCACCAACGAGGGCACGGTTTCCAGCCGCGAGCTCGAGGCGCGACTGGCGCCAGGCGGTGCGATCGAGACCGCAGAGGCCCGCGGCGAGGTCAAGGTCAACCTGCGCTACCGCGGCAAGGACGGCGTCGAGCGCATCATGGAGGCGACCGCCGACCGGGTTATTTACCGCGCCGGCGAACGCACGGTGCAGTTGCTCGGCAACGTCAAGGGCGACCTCAAGGAGCCGACGCGCGGGCGCACCTTGCATATCGGCGCCGACGAGGCGACGCTGTGGATTGACGAGAGCCGGCTGCGGCTGCGCCCGGCGGAGGTCATCTTCGCCGAGGTGGTGGAGAAGGAGCCGCCGGCAGCGCCGGCGGCCAAGTAGGGGCGCGCGCCGGCCCCAGGCTTGCGCAACCGGGCGGCGCGCCCGCATTGATGTAACCGCATGACGCAAACGCAGACCAAACTGGTGACGGAGAACCTGGTCAAGCTCTACAACCGCCGGCGGGTGGTGGACGGCGTGAGTGTGGAGGTGCGGCCGGGGGAAATCGTGGGGCTGCTGGGGCCCAACGGCGCGGGCAAGACGACGACCTTCTACATGGTGGTGGGGTTGGTGCGCCCCGACGGCGGGCAGGTGCGCCTGGACGGTCGCGATATCGCGGGGTTGCCGATGTACCGTCGCGCGCGCCTGGGCATCGGTTACCTCTCGCAGGAGCCGTCCATCTTCCGCAAGCTGTCGGTGGAGGATAACCTGCGCGCGGTGCTGCAGATGCAGCCGCTGGCGCGCGCCGAATGCGAGGCCCGCGTCGAGCGCCTGCTGGAGGAGCTGCGGGTGGCCGATCTGCGCGACCGCATGGCCTACGTGCTGTCGGGCGGGGAACGCCGCCGCGTCGAGATCGCGCGCGCCCTCGCCACCGATCCGGCGTTCATCCTGCTCGATGAGCCGTTCACCGGTATTGACCCCATCGCCATTGATGACATCAAGGACATCCTGTCCGAGCTCAAGCGGCGCGGCATCGGCATTCTGCTCACCGACCACAGCGTGCGCGATACCCTCGCCGTCACCGACCGCAGCTACATCATGTACCAGGGGCGGATCCTGACCCAGGGCGCCTCCGCCGAGCTGGTCTCGGACCCGGTCGCGCGCAAGTTCTACCTGGGCGAACGCTTCGAGATGTAGGTGGCCGCTGGTGACGGCGCCACGATTCTGGACCCGGAGGGGGTGAGCGGCATACCATGTTGCTCCGGAACCCGCTGGCCGGCACCGCCCGCAGCATTGGGCGCGGCGCGCTGATCGCCTGGCTGAGCGCGTCGGTCCTGCCTCAGTTCGGATACACCGCTCCGCCCGCAGGCCAATCGCCCCCGGCGCCTGCGGGGCGAGCGGAGCGCTGGCGGCAGGACCTGCATTACCTGGCGACCGAACTGCCGCAGCGCCACCAGCACCTGTTCTCTCGCATCAGCCGGGAGCAGTTCGAGCAAGCGGTCGCCGCGCTCGACAACTCCATCCCGGCTTTGGCGGACGATGAGGTCGCCTTCGGGATGATGCGTCTGGTGGCCTCCGTCGCAGACAGTCACACCACCCTCGACCCGTGGAGCGAGGAATCGTTCCGCGTTTTCCCTTTGCGCCTCTACTGGTTCAGGGACGGCCTTTATGTGACGCGCACGATTCCGTCGTACCGGCGCGCCCTCGGCGCGCGCCTGACGGCGATCGGGGACACCCCTGTAGATCAGGCCTACGCGGCGGTCAGCGCGTTGATTTCGCACGAGAACGATGCCCAACTCAAGCACCGCAGCCCGGGGCTGCTCACCGCGCCGGACGCCCTCCACGCGCTGCACCTCCTGCCCAGTGCGAAAGGCGGTCGCTTCGTCTTCGCGGACGCGCACGGGGCTACCTTCGCCCTCGACCTGACCCCGATCTCAGCCGATGCTTCGACCGCATGGATTGACGCCCTCGCGCCAAGCACGCAGCAGCCTCCCCTGCACATGCGCAACCGGCGGGCCTTCTACTGGTTCGAGTACCTCGAAGACTCGCAGACGATCTATGTCCAGTACAACCGCTGCATGGACATGAGGGGCAAACCGTTCCGGGATTTCTGCGCGGAAGTGCTGGCCGTCGTGGACGCGCGTCCGCTGAAGCGCTTCATCCTCGACCTGCGCTACAACAGCGGGGGCAGTTCGCCGTTGGCTCAGCCGCTGATCTCGGGGTTGAGCGAGCGCCCCGCCATCAACCGCCGGGGGGCGCTGTTCGTCGTCGTCGGTCGCCAGACGTTCTCGTCAGCCGTCCTCAACGCGATAGACCTACGCAACTCGACTCGCGCCATCTTCGTCGGCGAGCCGACCGGGGGCAAGCCTAACCACTACGGTGAGGTCAGGTCTTTTCGCCTGCCGAACTCGGGCTTCCTGGTGACCTATTCCACGAAGTACTTCGCGCACTCCAAGCAGGACACGCCCTCCTTCATGCCCGACCTCCTCGTCGAGCCCACCTTCGCGGACTACCAGGCCGGGCGAGATCCGCTGCTGGAGACCATCCTGGCGTATCGGGAAGACGCGCGGTAGTACCCGCACGGCCGCGCGGGGGTGAACTGCGGTGCCTGGAGAACCGATCACCGTCATCCATTTCATCCGCCACGGGGAGAACGCCTGGAACCGCGAGGAGGTGTTCCGCGGGCGCGCGGACGTGCCGCTCAATGAGCGCCGTCATGCGCAGGCCCGGACCCTCGCTTCCCAGTCGGTGGCGGCCGCAGCCGCGATGACGACCTCCAGCAGCAGACACGTAGAATGAAAATCGAAAGCATCAATGAAGATTGGGGAACCGTGAAGCAGAGGTGGGAAGCGTGGTGGGAGCAGCAATTGCACGACCGCGTGCTCATCTGTGTGACGGCGCCGCGTGACGGCGCGGTCCAACCTCCGCAGGAGGAAGTCGCTGTCGAGACCCACTGGACCGACAGCGACTACGCGATTCGCACCACGCTGGCTACCGTGCAACGGACGTATTACGGTGGGGATGCATTGCCGGTATTCATGCACGGCTGGTCGGTCGGCCACAGTCTGTGCTTTGGCTGCACGCCCCACTTTGCACGGGACACCGTATGGGTTGATCCCGCGCCCACTGGCGACGACGGGTTCCCGTCGTTGGAGGGATGGCGGCAAAGTCCGTGGTGGGACTGGATGCGTAGGAGCACCCTGTCGGCGGCCCGCGCCAGCCGCGGTAGATATTTCGTGCCTCCCATGTGGGGAAACCAGGCCGGCGATACGCTGGCGATGGTGCGCGGTAGCCAAGAGCTGCTAATGGATATCGCTCTCAATCCCGACTGGGTGAGGTCGGCAATCCAGAGAATGTCCGATATTCTGCTCGAAATCTTCGAGGAGCTGTGGACACTGGTGTCGCCGGACCTGGTCGGTTTGCCGGGATCGGTGAACTACGTCAACACATGGTCTTCGGGCCGCACCATGGGTCTTGACTGCGACATGTCATGCATGATCTCCCCGCAGACATTTGCCGACCTGTTCCTGCCTGCGCTGGTGGAGCACATGCGCACTTTGGACCGCAGGATATACCATCTGGACGGGCCGGGCGCCATCCAGCACCTCGACCTTCTGCTGGAGCTTCCTGAGCTGGAGGCGATCCAGTGGGTGCCGGGCGCGGGCCATGAAGGCGTGCTGCAATGGGTGCCTCTCATACGTCGCATTCAGGCAAAGGGGAAGAGCATCGTCGTCTACGCCCGCCCAGGGGAGATTGAGCCGCTGCTGCGCGAGGTCGAGCCCGAGGGCCTGTGCGTTTCCACGTCATGTCGATCGGAAGCTGAAGCTCGACAACTTGTCGAGCGAGCATCTAGGATGTCGCAGGAGCGGATCCGCTGATGGTCAAGGGTCGCCACTGATGATGACGGCTGACGCGTCAGCAGTGTTCTATCTGCTCCGTCACGGGGAGACCGCCTGGAACCGTGAGGAGGTGTTCCGCGGGCGCGCGGACGTCCCCCTCAACGAGCGCGGTCGCGCCCAGGCCGCCGCTATTGCCGATGCGCTTGCCCACCAGCCGCTTGCGGCCGTCTATGCCAGTCCCCTGCAGCGCGCGCTGCAGACCGCGCAGCCCGTCGCCGCGGCTTGCGGCCTCGAAGTCCAGGTGGACCAGCGCCTCACCGACCTCGACTTCGGCGACTGGGAGGGCGTGCCCCTGCGCGAGGCGCCCGAGCGCTGGCCGGAGCTGTTCGCGCGCTGGAAGCGCGAGCCGGGCGGTGTCGTTTTCCCCGGTGGAGAAGGCCTGCCGGTGGTGCGCGAGCGCGCGATGGCGGCGATCGCGGAGATCGCCGCGCGCCACCGCGGCGAGACGGCAGCGGTGGTCTCCCATCGCGTCGTCACCAAGGTCGCGCTGCTGGCGATGCTGGGGCTGGACGAATCGCACTTCTGGCGCATCCGCCAGGACAACGGCTGCCTCAATCGCGTCGAGCGCGGCGACGACGGGTGGGTGGTGGTAACCATCAACGACCGCTGCCACCTGCGCGGGCTTGCCGCCGATGGCGCGCGGGATTTCTGAGGCGACTCAATGTGGCACAGCCGCCCTCGGCTGTGATGGGCCGAGCAAGTCGGCGCTCGGCCGGTTCGAGCGATAACCCCCGCGACTGCCCGTCGCAGGTAACGCTGCCCGTCGCGCCGAATGCGTGCGCGAGCGTCTGCGCGCGGGAGAACGACCATGCCGTCTGACCCTTTCAACGAGTACCTGAAAGACATTCGCCGCGATCTTGCCGCCGGCGATGCGACCGAGCACACGCACCGCGCGGCCCTCGCGGTGCTTATCCAGTCGCTGGAGCGGGGCGTGCGCGCAGTCAACGAGCCGAAGCATCGCACCGACTGCGGCGCGCCCGACATGCGAGTCCGCAAGGGCGAACTGACGATCGGCTACGTCGAGTGCAAGGACGTCGGCGCGTCGCTTGACGAGGCCGAGCGTACCGAGCAACTACAGCGTTACCGCAAGCACCTGCCCAACCTCGTTCTTACGGATTACCTCGAGTTCCGCTGGTACGTTGACGGGAAGCCTCGCCAGCGAGCGAACCTTGCCCACCGA
>Ga0307380_10005719_pt1 | contig 16477 bp, 12 predicted proteins | sample UN3MG_FD_202239 | JGI IMG/M metagenome (GOLD analysis project Ga0307380, IMG submission 202239) | Soil microbial communities from Risofladan, Vaasa, Finland - UN-3 | ecosystem: Environmental > Terrestrial > Soil > Coastal area > Acid sulfate soil | place: Finland: Risofladan, Vaasa | collected...
TGGGACTGAATAACACTTTAAGGGGCAAAGTTGTATGCGGCACAGCCGGGGCGCCCGGATCGTAGAAAAGAAAGTAGACATAGGCCGAGGATTTTTCGACAACGTCTCGATCGTCCTCGGAAACAAGCAGATTCAAAAAGCCAGCTCCCGTTGAATCGCCATAGGCCCAGGTGCGCTCGGAGACCGCGCGGAAAGTGTAATGGTCGGACAGCAGGCTGTAACTGTCGCCGAACCGCAGGTAGCTTTTGTCCGGATAGCGGCCGTAAATATTAAACAGGATCTCTTTACGCGCCCAGTCGTCCTGGGCCGTTCTGATATCTTCCCAGAGGTTCTCGCCGGTTGCCGAGTACCAGGAGGAGATAAAGTGGCCGGTGAGCCACATAGTGTATTTTCTTCCGTAGCCGAAACTGTTGTGGACCGAGCCATCCTGGAGCTTCCTGGCCGGGAAAAGCCTCTCCTTGAAATAGTTGCCGCCGTACAGGGCAAATCTCTCGGCCTCCGGGTGTTCGCCATAGAGTGCCAGGCCTGCCATAGCTATGCCCATTGCCCAGCCGTACATCCGGGTATGGAAGATATGGGCTCCACTTTCGAGCTGACGGATCAACTGACGGGCTCCGGAGGCGATCTGCTCCCGCGCTAAAGCTTTCTGCGCTTGCGTAAAATCGGGATCGTGGTAAAGCCAGTCATAGGCCATTGCGGCCCAGCCAACTAGTATACCATCCGAGGTGGTGCCATCGAATGGGATGGGCTGTACCAGGCTCTCGATAGCCTGCCGGGCAGCGTTTCTATCATCGAGCAGGATGCTTTTCAAGGCCAGATTGGGAGGAGAGCTTTCTAGCTTCTCAAGGACAACCCCGGCGCCTGGGAGACGGATGCGCTCTTTCAAGATTTGCAGAGTCAGCCCCCGAGGACTCCAGGCTTGCGCCCGGAAAAAAAGGCGGGGATGCTCCGGATAAATATCAAGAGCTCTGCCCTGGAGCGGAAAAGACAGAAAAGCAAAGATCATTAATGCTGCGCTCAGCCGAAATCCGACAGAAGAATTCATTTTACTGTATCCCTCATCCTGAATTTTTTTTAAATAAAGCGGATAAGAAAAAGATTTTCACTCTTTAGCGGCATGTCAAGCATTTCTTTTGGGAGAATGAGAAGTTATTTATTTACAGGATTTCGAGAATCCCGCGCGCTGATGGGAGGAGAGAAAAGATATTTTTAGCAGGACAAAACACTAAGGACTTAATTTTCCTCTCAAACTTCTAAAAAAATCTACAATTTTTCTATCAAAGAAAGAGGCTCCGTATCTGGGAAGAGCGCCCATGATGTATATACCCTCACGAATCAGCTTGAGATACAGGCTCCGCGCCAACCCATTCTTCCCGCTGTTCAGCGCAGCAGATGCCAGGTTAAGATAAAGGATACCTTTCAGGCGCTTTAATTCCTCTCCTGCCTCCCTGGACCGGAAACTTTCCTCGAGCCTTTTCAATATGTCCCGGCAAAGCTCGACAGCCGGTTCAATTTTATCTTTGGAAATGTTTTCAGGCATGAAGCGTGAGTCATAGAGCAGCGCAGATCCGGAATCATCCACCTCGATACCGGCAAGGGCTTTCAGGTTCCGGCGGATCATGCTGGAAAAGGCCTGACGGCGAATAGAGGACTGGCACAGAAGGCTTATATTCTCGGAATGGACCCTGTATTTTACGAGCGCCTCGGGAATATTTGCTATCTTATAGCCCGAGGAGAGCATCCTCGACCAGAGGTCCCAGTCCTCGACAAGTTTCAAGTCGCTGTAGCCTCCCAAGCTGTTCGCAACCTCTCTTGAAAAAAACATGGTCGGGTGGGCCATGGAGTTCTCGGTCAATATTCTAAAACGAATAGCTTCCGGGTCGGCAGGTGTTTTAGTAATACCCAGGCGTTTTCCTTCCGGGTCAATCTTAAGGTACCAGGAACCGACAGCCGCAAATTCGGGATGCTGCTCAATGAAAGAGAACTGCTTCTCCAGTCTTTCCGGCAGGTAAATGTCATCTGCGTCCGCCCTGGCGATATAACGGCCCTGCGCCAGCTCAAGACCACGGTTCAGGGTTTTTACCAGTCCCAGATTCCGTTCATTATGCACCACGCGCAGTCTTCGATCCTGATAAGAATGAAGGATCTCGGCCGTGTTATCGGCGCTCCCGTCATCGATTGCCAGTAATTCGAAATCCTGGAAAGTCTGACTCAACAGGCTTTCCAGGGCATCTCTCAAATATCTTCCACAGTTGTAAACCGGAAGGAGAATGGATACCATTTTTTTTCCAGCGGATTTCTGCACCTGAATTGCTCCTTTTACAGCAGATTTTTTTCATCCTAATTTTCAATACCCGTATAAAACTCAACTTCAATCTATATAATGCATCTAGACTTAATCAGTCAAGATGTTGGACTATCATCATTTTCTTGACCTTTATGGCTTCGTTTCCTATTCTTAAAAGTATAAAATTGTTTCAGCTCAATTCAGTAATGCAATTAGCGGGCCGGCATCCTTTTTGCAAACCACCGATGGTGGTAGATAGACTTGCTGTCTTGAAATAAAGCAAAAAGGATGCCGGCCCGCTCCAATGCCTGAACAGAATCGGGTAAAGGCAAAACTACAATTTTAACAATCTGAGAAAATGGGACTTACAACTAAATTGGAAATCCCGCCATTTTTATGAAATAAGCCAAGCAGGAGACTGATATTGAACCAAAAAAACAAAATCTGCTTTTCGGTTGTCATACCTACATATAATGAAGAAGCCCCGATCGGTCATGTTCTTGAATCTTTAAGAGATTTTCTTCTTTCTTTTTTAACGGAAGAGGATTTTGAAATTATTGTGGTCGATGATGGTTCAACCGATGCAACAGCAAAAAATGCTTCTGCGGTATCCGGAGTCCGGGTAATAAGACGGCCGAAAAATATGGGATATGGTGCAACAATAAAAACAGGGATCCGGAATGCTAAATTCGAATGGATTTTTCTGATGGATGGGGATGGACAGCATAAACCAGAGTCCATAAATGATTTCTTGCAAGCTATTGAAGAGGGCTATGATATGGCAATCGGCGCCCGAGAGAAAAGATCTTATACACTTTGGTACCGTGAGCTAGGTAAGAAGCTGATGAAGATTGTAGCCAACCTTCTGGCCGATGAAAAAATCCCGGACCTGAACTCCGAGATGCGAGTTTTTAATAAAAAGGTGTTTACTAAATATGAACCTCTTTATCCTAATGGTTTCTCGATTACTACCGCCATGACACTGGCATTTATGGGTGACGGTTATACAGTGAAATTTATACCAATAACCACCTTGCCCAGAGTGGGAAGAAAGAGTAACGTAAAAATAATTCGTGATGGCCTAAATACCCTGATTATTATTTTAAGGGCAATCAGCCTCTTTAATCCCTTGCGGGTTTTTATACCCACTTCTGTTGCAATCGGCTTGCTCTGTATTGTTTACAGTATTTTCGGTTTCATGATAGCCAGCCGTATCCCCAGAACCTCGATAATATTGATTGTTGTCAGTGTACTTATTTTTCTCTTCGGGATCCTGGCCGACCAGTTAGCTCTCTTGCGCAAGCAGCATACCAGCGATCAAAACAGAGCGTTTTAATACTGGTAATTTATCCTTATTCAGACATGAAAGATATTACAACAGGAAAATTTAGCTGCCGCCTCTGTAGCCAAAAATATTTCCAGTCCAAATATTTTACAAACAATTGCTATATCGTTGAATGCAATTTTTGCGGTCTCGTTCAGCTCGCTAATAATCCTGCGCCGGAAGAATTGGGTTCGCGTTACGCTGAAAACTACTTCAAACATGGAAAGTATATCCAGGATTATTCCGCGCTTAAAGAACAAGAAAGAAGATTAGCCTTTCTTAAGCGATGTAAAATAAAACCCGGAGCTAAAATCCTGGATGCCGGATGTGCGACTGGTGATTTCATTACTGCGGTCAAAAATGATTACCAGGTGTGGGGACGTGATATTTCCGAGTTTGCGATTCAAGAAGCCAAAAGACTTAATCCAGAAATAAAAGAAAGACTATCCTCAGGACCTCTCGAGGAGCTGGACTTTTCTGGAGAGGAGTACGATGTAATTATTATGTGGGATGTGATCGAGCACCTGCCTGATCCGCTATCAGTGGTAAAAAAGCTGAAATCCGGTTTAAAACACGGTGGTCTACTTCTTCTTTCAACTCCGAATATCGGGGCCTTTATGGCGCGTCTAATGGGAAAACGCTGGGCCTTAATGACTCCACCGGAGCATATTACTTTCTTTAATCGTAAAACAATCACAAAGCTGCTCCATAGCTGCGGCCTTGAGATGTTCGAATGGAAAACCCGAGGTAAATGGGTAAACTTAGGATTCATGATCTATAAAATATCCAGGGTATTCCCAAAACTGGTCCCTGATCCGGTTGTCAATTTCTTTAAGAAAAACAGATTCGGCAGAATCCCGATCTATATTCCAACTGGAGATATCCAATACGTTGGAGCGAGAAAAAGATAAAGTTTCGGAAATTCAAGTCAGACAGCCTTTTCTCAGGGAAAAGATCAGCTCAAGCAAAGGTAGAATAGTCGGGCTTTTGGTGAGGAGCTTGAAAGGGCTGTTTACGGCCTGACCCAGTATACTGCAAGCAGCCTGGTCAAATCCATATTGCTGACTTTATGTGCCTGGCTTATAGTATCTCTGGTCTTTTTACTGCTTGCCTGGATAGTGAATATTCATATTCCCTGTTTTCATGCCTTGAACCTTTTCCCGATTTTCAGCCGGGGGAGTATGGTACCGGTCATAATTGCCGGTTTAGGTACAAGGGAGTTGATCCTGAGTTACTGCCTCCGCTTTTAGGGATAGCTCCTGAAAGAACTGTGATCTTCTCGATGCTGCTTTTTCTGGTTACAATTCTTTTACCGGGACCTGCTTCAGCTTTTTTCCAATATTCAGGGAAATAAAATGTCTGTTGAATTGAGAGATCGTGATTTATTTAATATAATTGTCGGCAAATATGCCAGAAAAGACTTGGTAGAGTCTTCATCTCTAGCTCGGAAATATAGACTTATGGCAGCAATCGGGCCAGTGCTGGAAAAATTGGGAAATCTCGGGACCATAATAGATATCGGCTGTGGTATCGGCAGCTCCGCCAAATATTTAGAAGGGCTGTACGAACATTATATCGGGATCGACCAATCTGATGAAATGGTCAGATATGGAAAATTAATTTTTCAGGACAATACGAAAGTTGAATTATTGGCCCTGAATGTGAAGTCTCAACAATTGCCGCAGAATGTAGCTGATGTGATCCTTTCTCTAGGTGCCCTTCATCATATGACCGAACTTGATGAAGTTATTCAATCACTGACTAGAATGGCCAAGCCTGGTGCTTCCCTGATAGCTATAGAGCCACAAAGAAAAAATCCGTTGCTGCAGTTGATGCGTCATATCAGAGGACTTGTCGATTCATCCTATTCAAAAGAACAGTCTTATTTTACTGGCCAGGAGTTAAAAAACCTTTTCCAAAAGCACGGACTTACTGATATTTCTATTTCCTATTATGGATTTATATCCCCGCCTTTCGCTGAAATCATATTCCAGCCCCAAGCGCTGGCCATACCGCTGTCTCGACTAGCGGTCGCCTGCGATCGATGGCTCGACAGCAATTTGCCGGGATCTTTGAAAATATTGAGCTTTGGACTAATTATCAGGGGAAAATTCAAAAGCAGGTAACGGTCTTCTCTTTCCATTTATAGTCTCTTTGCTAAATAAAAAGCGTATCTCAAGTCTTTAAAATATATTTTTTCCTGCGATTTTATATCAAGCCCACCTTTTTTAAAAAGCTCTTAATCTCTAAATCATAAAAATAATAATTATGTATCTATTAGCAAAAAGTAAAAACTTTAAATCATGGCCGCTAAAACTGCTCTTTGGCATTGGGCTTTTGCTGCTTATATTTCACAAATTACAGACAAGTGTAATTCCCGGTATTCTGGCTGAGATTAAAATTGTCTGGCTTCCAGGAATTATTGTTATTTACTGGATCTTTTTTTCCATCAAAACCTTACGCTGGATAGCCCTGTTCAGTAACCAGGGGTTTAAGTTGAGAAAATTTGACACGTTCAGGGCATATTTTTACAGTGCTTTTATCGGGCTTATCACTGTAGGCCAGGCAGGCGATTTGCTAAAGATGTATTCTATCAAAAATATGTCAACAAGAGCGGATACAAATCCTAAAAATCTTACTCTCGGTGAGGCGGGAGTAAGCGTTCTTATCGAACGTTTTATGGAATTCGCCCTCTACTTGTTACTAGGTGGTCTTATTATAATAATCTTGATAAAAGATTTTTCGCATTCCGGATTATATTATTTTATTCTGGTATCGGCTGCTGCATTCCTGGCAGTAATTTTCCTGCTTTGTACTTATAGCCGGAATATATGGCTGAGACTGGAAAAGGTTGAACTTAATCGAGGTAAGTTATTCAATTTGATTGTGAGAAACCTGAAAGGGCTGTTTTACGGCCTGACTCAATATTCCAGAAACGGGCTGCTTATACCAATAGCATTGACCTTTTGTGCCTGGCTTACTGTATCTCTGGTATTTTTAGTGCTTGCCTGGATGGTGAATATTCATATTTCCTATTTTCACGCCTTGATCCTTTTCCCGGTCGTCAGTCTTGTGAGTATGATCCCGGTCACAATTGCCGGTTTCGGCACAAGGGAACTGGCACTGATTTACTGCCTCAGTTTCTATGGAGTTGCACCTGAAAGAACCGTAATTTTTTCCCTGATGATTTTTCTGATCACCTTTCTTTCACTGGGACTGGCTTCAGCATTTTTCCAACTGATTGGGTTTATAAGTATTGGGAGAAAGAAGTGAAAATAAAGCTTATTTCTCTTATTCCCCTGGCAAGTCTTGTATTATTTGGCCTCAGGGAATTTCTTTTCCCATCCGCTTTTTCCGTACTGATTTTCTATCTGCTTATTTTCAATACCATTTTTCTGCCGGGCTTTGTGCTGGCATTTTTAAGCTTCAGACACAAGTCTTTCACCTTGCCGGAATGGGTAGCACTGTCCGCATGTCTGGGATTTGCGGTCGAGCTTCCCCCCCATCTCTTAGCTTATATCTTCAAAATCCCGGTGGAAAGCCTGCTGATCTTAATCTTATTGCTGATAAGTCTACCCAGCGCGATTATTTTTATCTTCTTAATCAAAAAAAATCGGCCGGATCTACAACCGGCATGGAAAACCCCAGAGCAAAGAAAGGCCTGGTATCTATTCTGGGCATTAAGCGCCGGTGTAGTAATTGCTTCTTTTCTCCTCCTTGGCAATATCGATTATTCCGCAGACTTTTACGGTGAGACCGCATTCATCTTAAGAAACGCCATAGATCCAAAATATTATCATTTGGAGTCCCATTTTAAGGGTAGTTTCATAGATGGAGCGCATACTTACATTATCCCTATCCTCTGGGAAACTGTTTTAGCTAAAACCTCTAACTTGCCGCCTTATGAGACCGTTCTCTATCTTCAACCGGTTTTAAGCATCGTTGAAGTTTGTGTTTATTTCTTTTTCTTCAACACTTTATTTAAAAACAAAACCCTGACCATATCTCTCTGCCTTTTGTTTTTCGTGCAAAGGACCTTGCTTAGGGGCCCTCTCGGCTCCTGGCAAATAACCAACCCGACCGCCCATATATCGCTGCTTATACTTTTACCCATTTGTTATGCTATGGCCCTCAGACATCTTGCGGAAAGAGATCGCGTTTACTTTTGCTTGACCGTGTTTCTCGGTGTGTCGCTCTTTTTGTTCAATACTACAAGCTGCGCCTTATTTTTTGTCGGACTCCTCTTTTTTGGATTGACCCACCTGATTTTCAATAAAAGCGATCTGAAAACCCATAAGTCTTTACTTCTGATAGGTTTTAGCGGAACATTGCTCATGCTTCCACTTCTGTTTCTCCGTTATTCTCACCCCGGCATGGAAACTTTTCAAGTTACCTACAAATATCACACCCACCGGGTGATTGAAACCGGTTGGTCCATGTTTTACATAAACCCGCTCGATGAGGTTTACCATAACCAGCTTGGATTACTTGCCCTGATCCTGTCACCTTGGCTGCTGACATTTCGAAGGAAGCGTTGGGCTTTATTTCTTTTTGCAATCCTGGTCATTCCCAACTTAATCAGATTTATTCCTCCTCTGACAACCTTTATATCCCATTTTATGACTTACCTGTTCGTGTATAAATTGAGTGGAATGCCGCAGTGGCTTCCAGTGCTCGGATTATTTCTATATCTGCTCATTGTCAAACTGGAAAGGCAAAAGGACAATCTCGGGGGGTGGGACGTATTTTTACGCAAGGCCGCGCCTTATATTGCATTCGCTGTCATGGCTTCTCTGGCTGGAGCAGGAATAATCACTTTTATTATCAAAAGCCCTCTCCTCCGCGCGAGCCTGAGAGAATTATTCCATTCTCTGGGGTTTCGGTTATTATGGGATCACAAACATCTGCTGATAGTTATATTGCCGATATTAAGCTGGGTAGTATTCGCTTCAGTTCTGGAGCTGGCAAAACGTTATTTCAGCCGTATGGAGAACGGAACTTATTTCCTGGGACTTAAGGCCGACTCCTCCGCCGCTTTAATATTTGCCTCCCTGTTCGCCTTGCTATCCTTTCTCTATGCGGCACCTGCAGCTTTTGTAAAAAAATATCAAGCTACCGGAAGGGTGGTTCAAAGTATTGAGGAACGCCTGGGCCCGCCGCCCGGAATGCGCTACCTGCAAGATAATGTGCCTGCTGGGCAAATTATTTTTTCTGATCCTTATACTTCCTGGGCTTTGCCTGCATACTGCAACCAGTACGTGTTCGTGGTTTATGCCCGGAGAGGTGGAAGTTTAAACAAACCCGATCACAATTTCAATCTGGATGAAAGACTGCGGTTCTGTGAAGATTTACTGGAAAGTGAAAAGATTTTGGAAGAGAAGGAATACAGAAAAATAATCGACTATGGCATATCTTACCTTTACCTGAGCCGCAGCCGCTCCAAAACAGTTATTTTCGAGAAGTTTGAATCTTTCCCGCAATATTTCCGAAAAGTGTTTGAAAGCGAAGAAGATACGGTTTACGAGGTGCTTTTACCTAATAAATAAGCCTGCTCAGAAGTCCTTAATTTTTTTTCTTGCAACTCTCAAATTTCTCATTTTCCCGCTGGAGACAAAATAGCTTGTTACATCTAACCTTATAATCCTTTAAAATCAGTTATAATCGCCTGCCCTCCAAAAAAACGCCTGTTGGAACTAGTCCTTGTTATAATCCATATCCATCCAGATCGCAAACAGGATCGACTGAAAGGTAATTAAGATGGTAAATACAAGAATAAGCATAGTTGTTTTCGGAGCTTCACCAATTGTCAGATACAAATAGAAAAAACGCGCGGTGAATGGGAGGATAATAAAGATCATGTTGAAAAAAGCGAACAGATAGAACAATACAAGCGGATGGAAATCACGGACAACATAGCGCTGCCAGAGACGTCTGAAAAACAGCCGAATCAGAAGCCAACTGGTTTTAGGGATATATTTCCAGAGCTTTATTTTACTTTTTTCCCGGCCATAGACTGGCTGAACTTTTATATTAGTGGCACGAAATCTCTGGATGTTCAGCATGCAGAGAATATCAGCGTTGTAACCGTATCCCCGGGTCATTGTTTCGATAGGAATCTGCCGCAGGGTGGAATTCTTGATCACAGTGTAAGCGCATTGGGGGTCCATTAAAGAATAATAGCCCGTGGCAAATTTAGTCAGTATGGTCAGCACCGAGTTTCCTAGAAAGCGGTAGGTCGGCATCAAGCTGATATTCTGATGGAGCAGCCTGTTGCCCTTGACATAGTCATAATTTTTCTCAATGATCAAATCGAGGAGACCAGGCAGGTCATCCGGGTGCATTTGGTTATCCCCGTCCATCACAGCCGTGATATCTATGTCGCTGTTTTTGCTGGCTATATATCCGTCTATCAAAGACTGCCCGAGCCCCTGGTTGGCTTTGTGGTCAATCAGCTGAATGCGGGGGTCCTTATTTTTCTGCTGCTGAATCAGTTCCTTTGTCCGGTCTGTGCTGCCGTCATTGACTACAAAAATGCGATCGACATAAACCGGCATCCCGCCAAGGGTCTCAGGGATAAGTTCTTCTTCGTTATACGCCGGGACAACAACCCCTATTTTTAGATTCTTGTACAATGAGGTTTTCCTTTAAAAAGTAATTTTTACCTCAATTGATTGTCTCGATCAATCCTTGTTTGAAGTCGGAGACAAATTCAATACCAAGTTTCTACCGAATTTTCGAGTTGTCAATATCGAAAACTTTTATCTCGCCCGGTACCCAGTCAGCATATCTTATCTCCTGATTCTCAATCTCAAGTATTTCTGCGATCATGCTGGCCAGTTCCCGGATTATAACTTTGATTCCTGAAGCACAGTTATAAAGTTCCCCCGGTGTTGATCTCCAGATCCTGCTGGGGATTATTCAGGCAAATAGTCTTTTTGGAAGCGGCCTGATGAAAGACTATTTCTACACCTGGGAAATATTTCTCAAGCCTGCCCACCTCGGTGATATAGCACTCGACCTCGTGAAAATTGAAATATTTTCTCTGATGGATCAGGTTCTCATGTTTGCCGGCAAAATAATTATCGATACTGACCGTCTCCACGCCTAGCCGGACCGGTTCTTCGACTATGTGGCCTCCGATAAATCCGGCGCCGCCTGTTACCATGGCTTTCTTAAAAGGAAAACTAATCAATCGATCTCTCCTGTGTTTCTTCTATTTACCTGGAAAACCGAAGATCTGTGTGCAGGTTTACTTTTGACTGATAGCTAGAGCCTCGGCAATGATCAACTGTTACCTTTAAGCTTTTGTCTTAGCAGGGAGACGCCTTGCCGGGAATGTGCCCGAGTGGATCTATTTTTTCCCGGACTCCGGGATAAGCAGCGAGTTCTCAAGCCGGTATTTCAGCTTGCATCGCGGGCAGACAGTCGCTTTTTCGAATTGAGGCAGAACCTGTCCGCACTCGCAGACCCATCCCTTTCTCACTGCAGGCAAGCCCAGCATCAGCGCATAGTCCGGCACGTCTTTTGTCACCGCGGCTCCGGCGCCGATAAAGGCGTGCCTGCCGATTGTATGTCCGCAAAGGATAGTGGCATTGGCCCCTATCGTGGCGCCCTCTTTAACCAGGGTCTTACGGTAAAACTCCGAGCCCCGCTGAGGGTACTTGCTCCTTGGATCGGTGACATTGGTAAACACCATCGAAGGTCCGCAGAAAACATAGTCTTCCAGCTCGACTCCTTCGTATACCGAGACATTGTTCTGAATCTTGACAAAGTTGCCGATCTTGACATTGTTACCCACATTGACATTCTGGCCCAGCGAACATTTTTTCCCGATCTTGACATGGGATTGAATATGACTGAAATGCCAAATCCTGGTGCCTTCGCCGATCTCTACATCTTCATCGACAACGCTGGTCGGGTGCACAAAATAGTCCAATGGTTTATTTTCTTTTTTGGGAACTTTCTGCCGGGACAATAGATTTTCAGAGGCCATTTCAAGTATCTCGAGCACATCTACCGCATTCTGACTATCGGCAATCTCTATTGGGGTTCCACCGAGATGCCCAACAAAGTAGATAAGCTCTTCAGTGAGCGGCATGCTCTTAGTGTAGGGAATAATATCCGTAGGTCCATCGCGCCGGATAGGCTCCCCCTTGATCCAATCGATTCCCTTTTCATAAAAGAGGATATCTTTATCTTCTGAGGAATCCTCGAAAGAAAGCATGCCCTTTGAGCCTATGATAACCCAGCGGTGCTCCTTGAACGGGTGAAGCCAGCTGACAAAAATATGGCCTACGACATTGTCCGGATAGCGCAGAAAGGTCATGGTTGTGTCGTGAATATGAGGCTGGAGAAAGGCTCCGCCTCTGGAAACGACTTCTAGAGGGAATGATTCCGTGAAATACTGAAAGACTGAGATGTCATGCGGTGCAAAGCTCCAGAGGATATTTTCCTCGGTCCTGACTGTGCCAAGATTCAGCCTGTTCGAGTAAATATATTCAAGCTTCCCGATTTTCCCTTGCTTTATCAGGTCTTTAATCTTTCTGATTGCGGGATGGAAGAGCAACACATGCCCGACCATCAGGTTCACCCCATGCTCCTGGGCCAGGTCTTTAAGACGTCGAGCCTCGGAGGCTTTCAGCGTGATCGGCTTCTCGATAAGCAGAGGCTTTTTATGCCTGATAATGAGTTCCCCGATCTCGAAATGCGTCTCGGCCGGCGTTGCCACCGTAAAGCCGTCAAAGTTCTCGTCAAGGGCCTCCGATACAGTGCTGAAAATCTTTAGATCCGGGTAATCCCTGGCAAATCGATTTCGCGTGGCCTCGTCGATTTCAACAACGCCACCCAGGCATCCCATATGCGCCAGTTCCCGGATGTGGTTTTTGCCCCATTTCCCAGCCCCAATTACACAAACTTTTACACCCATAAAATTCTCCGGTTTTCACGAGCACTTATAACTGCGCTTTATTAACCAATTCCGGTAAATCGGAAATCAATTGTATCTCACGCCGCATAATCTCTTTGATTCATACCGGTTAGACGATGACATGCCTCTTTATCCCAACCCGCGGCTAAATGCCCGGCATAATATATTCTACAATTTGTGCATATAGCATGCCATTCAGCGATCAGTCATATAATCTCTTCAGACTACAAACTCGTTGTATTTTGTGCATCAAATTTTTCAAATGAGATTTTCTCCGGTTCCAAACCTCTTTCTTTCAAAGTGATTAAATACTCCAGCATTTTATCGAGGCGTTCGGGAACTCTATCATCATCTATCAGAAAAGATTCCCGGATCCGGGAGTCCATCTCACCCACGAGCTCACCCTCGCCCCTGGAAAGCTTCTCCAGTTTCTCGCTCAACCGCTCAAAAAACAGATCCATGTCGTCCTCATACAGCATGCACCTCTTGAATTCTTGCTTGATTTCCGGATAAATTCTGAACCCGGACGAAAATGCGCAAATCGGCATGCCAAGGCTCAGGGCTTCGATAAAAGCCGTACCCGGATAATCTATGATAACAAGGTCACTGGCTTTGATATACTCCATAAACATCGGCTTTTGACGAACAGTGCAATTGGGGAAATTCCCAGCGGCCAAGAATTGCTCGATAGGGTTATAATCTCTATCCGAATGATGGAGCTTGATTACCAAAAGGATGTCAGGAAAATCGTTGAACAGACTGACCAGTCTTTTCTGGAAGTTGTAAGTCACTGTACTGGAGTCAATGTGGTTGGGATTCGCCCAGATGGGCCTGAAAAGGTTAACAGCATAGGTAACTATTTTACGATATTTCTTGCCCAGAAGATCGGACCGGAGCTTTGCAGCGTTGCCAGGCGGGCGACGGCGGGAGATGGATAATTTAAGCGAACCTACCGGAAAAAAATTATCAAACTCGACATTGCTCCAATGCAACTGTTCTTTTAAGCCCTTTCCATAAGATAAAAAGCAGTCCTGGGCGTGATAATCCAGCAGCCTCGTTTGATTGATAAACATATAACCGTAACAGCCGCCATGCTGGTATACCGTAATTGGTATTCCCAGTTTCGCGGCAGCATACCACAGTGAAGTGGCGATCGGATTTACTTTAGGATATGGACTTAAAATCTGTGTTATCTTATAGCGCTCTAACATTTCAACGTGTTTCGGGTAGTAAAGGTTAATTGTATAGATGCCATGCCAGAAAACGATTTTTAACCTGTCCTCCATTTCCTTGCCATAATAAATCCCTTCCCAGGAAAAAAAATTGCGGAACCAACTGTCATTTTTCAGCTTCTCCCAAAAACTTTCGACCATCCTTTCCAGAGAAACTTGATCCGGCTTAGCTGGATTCTGCTCCTCCGCTTTTGGCTCCTCCGGACCGTTGAGCACTTCGGGCTCCTGATCGATATCCGGCCTGCTGGTACAGTTGTAAAGGTAAACCGGGTATTTCCCGGTTTTTACCAAACGATGGGCCAGGAACTCCAGGTCATAAGCCAGGGAAAGGAGCAGAATTCGTCTGTCCCCCGCTGCCCTGGGAGTGACCAGACGATGGGCAATGGATCGCAGCAGCCGGACGATAGAATATAAATGACTCGAATCCGCGGATTTATCTTTTTTGTTTGTAAAAGATTTCTCGAGGGGCGGTTTACATATAAACTCTCTCAAGGGGATATGCATCTTTTCAGCCAGTAGCCGAAGGCAGCGCGCAAAAAGGTCTGGTACCTTATAGTCCCTCGCTTTTTCCTGCTCTTTTTCGCCACTGTCAAAGCAGACAATTTCATCCGGTCGCTCGGCCTCGAGAAAGGCCTTTAGCCTGTAAAGATTAATCTCGATTTGAACAATAGAGCGGGCGAAAAAATATCCGTTTAGATCTAGAATGAGTTCAGGATATTTTCTTCTCAGCTCGGCAAATTGTCCAGTATGGTAATAACAGGGCTTCAATTTTTCGACAATTCTCAACTCCTCCCTGTCCAGCTCTTCAAAAAAAGCGTACTGGCCGAGTATCTTGTATTCAATGTTTCTTGACTCCAGTTCCCACATGGCCCGCGGGGATAAAGCCACCCATTGAAAATCATCTCCCTCTATTTTCTCAAGTGCCAGATCCACCTGGACACCGTCTTCGACAAAGACGAAACATTTCATCACACTTTCTCCATTTACAACAACATGCCAAACTTACCACAGAGGTAAAGAACAAGCGCGCAATCTAACCTGCCACAAGGCCAGGATCAATTTAGACGGATTGTCCATTTATTTTTTTCAAACTTAAAAGATAAAATTCTGCTATTATGTGAGCACCATTCATAATTAACCGTGAATCAACCGGATACCGAATTGTGGATTTCCTGACTGGATTCTCATCTTCCTGAATTTTTATATTCAGGTTAAATCTTATAAAATCAAACCAGGATCATCTAGACTACAGGTATTTATCTTAAGTTATGTTTAGTTTACATTATTCATTAAACAGATAAAGTAAGGAATCCCCGTAAAGTATATTTACCGCTTGGATCGCGCAGCCGCTCTGCTGCCTTGAGGTAAAACCCGGCTCTTTTAACCAGCATAGAAAGAGAACTCATGCTGAAAATATGAAAATGGTCTATATTAAACTCCTGCCGTTCAGGGCCTGCTTTTATTGCAGCTTCACCATCCGGCAGTTCCACATAAACGAATCCTCCTTCTAGAAGGTTTTCTTTAGCTTTAGCGAGCATTGAAACAGGATCCTTAACATGCTCAAGTACCTTGTTAAAAGTAACTACATCGAACTTACCCAAATCTCTGTATTTCAAGAAATCTGCGCAGACAGCCTTTATGCCTACAACCTTTTCCGCATGATTGCAGGACCGGGGATCAGGATCGAGCGCCGTAGGGTCCCAACCCGCTTCTTTCATTTTGTACGGAAAAACGCAGAGGCCCGACCCAATGTCAAGCAGGCTGGGCTTGCGCTCAGAAAATCTCGCTGCGGGAAAGTGGTTCCGCGCAAAATCCAGGATCCTCTTCACCCTCCCCGTATTGTCGGATTGGGAGGGGGGAAGTGCAATTATTTTCTCGAAAGTCCTCCTGATACCGTCCTGATCTATATATTTTTTATCTACATACTCACCGCGGTACATATTGCTCGAAACCATTTTGTGTACCGAGATGAAATGTCCACAAAGACCACAGAGAAACAGATCACGCCTGTATTCTCCAAAAGAACTGAAATCGAAAGTCGTCTCACCCTCTGGGGGTGTTTTAAAAGTATGAATTCTCTTAAAATCCCCGGCTCCACAGAGACAACTCAACAAGTTGGTATTAACTGGTGAGTTAATCATATTTACAAACCAATGATAATTACCATAAGTTTCAGCTTTTATAAGGCCGTAAAAAAATCGGCTTGCTATTTGTCCCACGATTATACAGAAATCCCAATTCATAAGCTGACAAAAAACCAAAGAAACCACACTCTTTACGAATTGGTCTTCACCTTAGGAAACTGAATATTCTCTTTTATCATATTATTTATTAATTGTCATCAGAGTCCGATTCAGGATCAGTTTAAGCCCGTTCGTGATAATATTACGCCCCATGGAATCCCGGAAAGTGAAATGCCGGATAGGCTGATCAGGCCTGAGCGGCAGATCCAGATCCATGATCATTTCCTCGAATTCCATCGATTTAACACTGTCCCCGATCAACCTGCTTATCGAGGCCTGCGAGTGCTGGTTCCAGTCGATCCGCCAGAGCCCCTTGGTAATCTCCTGGGTGTTGTCACAATACTGGAGCCTGACCTCAATATCATGTTTGTTAAACAGTCCTGTCGCAAAAATAAAGCCATCTTTTTCACAAATATCCAAAATTTTTCTTAAAGGCCGTTCAATATCCGGGAAAATCTGGAGCAT
>Ga0307380_10005721_pt1 | contig 16475 bp, 15 predicted proteins | sample UN3MG_FD_202239 | JGI IMG/M metagenome (GOLD analysis project Ga0307380, IMG submission 202239) | Soil microbial communities from Risofladan, Vaasa, Finland - UN-3 | ecosystem: Environmental > Terrestrial > Soil > Coastal area > Acid sulfate soil | place: Finland: Risofladan, Vaasa | collected...
GATAATTTAACGTATACAAAGTATGATAGCCTTTTCCCATTGGAGCAAACTCTGGAGGGCTATTGCTCTTTGCTTTAAACGGTAGATATTCTTCTGGGGTTAACGATGTATACTTTCTTTTATATATTTCTATGCACTCTTTTTCAGGTATTTCTATTCTTTCTCTCATTAAGGCAATGGTGGTTTCAGACATAACGATTACTGGATTTCTAAATTCCTCCGCTAAATTAAAAGCCAATATCGTAAAATCAAATAATTCCTGGGCTGAGGAAGGCGCCAAACAAATGGCTTCATAATCTCCACTTGCTCCCCAACGCATTTGCATTACATCAGCTTGGGTAGCAAAGTTTTCTCCTCTACACCTTTGAACATCAACTATGACACATGGAGCTTCGGTGGCTGAAGCATATCCAATGCCTTCCTGCATATAGTTAAAACCAGCACTTGCGGTTGCAGTCATTGCTTTAGCGCCAGCTAAAGAAGCACCAATGACTGAATAGATTGAAAATAATTCATCTTCACCTTGGACAAAAATGCCTCCTACTTCGGGTAAACGTTTTGACATCAGCTCTGATATTTCATTTGCAGGAGTGATAGGGTAACCAGCAAAATAATTACATCCCGCAGCTAAAGCTCCTTCAACGACTGCATAATTGCCTAACATAAAGTGTACTCCGCTTAAAACTCGGCCTTTTTTTACTTTTTTTACTATAGGCACAAAAATCTCCTTTCCTACTTTTTAGAAAAGTTGTCTTCCTTAGAAGGATTATAATTGTCACAATCTTACTATAAACTATTCAATGTTTAATTCAAGATTCGTTTAAATTCGTCATCATATTTTTTCAATTTTTATTATATTTATTTTACATTAATTTTAATTAAATAATTTTAAGGTAAGGGGGTTTTTTACTTATATATAAGCAAAAAATTCTACTCCGGGAGAAATACAATCGTATCATGAACATTTTTAACGTGCTCATAACTACTCTTTCCAGCAAGTTCACTGTCATGAGCGGCTATCGCATCCTTAATAATCTTATGTTCAGATAGAGATTCTTTACGAGATATTGAATAAACCTTGCATAATAAGAGGAAATTTTCAAGATAATCATAAATTTCTAATAGTATACTATTTTTACTTTCTTGAATAATTAACTTATGAAATCTATGGTTTAAAAGTTCATAATACGGCCTTATTTCATGGTTAGAAGATTCCTCCTTCTTAAAGAACTTTTCCATTTCTCTATAAATACTCTCTAGTTCTTTAATCTTCTCTTCGTCGATTCGCTTTGCAGCCTGCCTGGCGGCAAATCCCTCTAATAAGGATCTTATCTCAAGAGTTTCAAACAATTTTTCGCGGTTAATTTTAATTACCTTAGCCCCCTTATTAGTGGCTATTGAAACAAGTTTTTCAGAGGCAAGGCGTCTTAAAGCCTCCCGAACCGGCGTTCTACTGACCCCTAATGAATTTGATATTTTACGTTCCTGTATTCTTACCCCTGGTTTAAGTTCTCCATTAATAATTGCCTGACAGAGATATTGATATACCTTTTTTTCATGTGAAATTGAATTTTTCATTCCTGTTTTTGAATCACTTCCATAAAATCATTTATATCTATTTTCGATCATTCTATACTTTTAATATCTTAATTTTTAAAAATTCTATAAAAATATTTAAACTAACATCCTTTATTCACAATAGGGTATACCATTAAACTAATAATGGTATACTATTAACTCTAAAATAGGATACCAAATATATATATTCCTTGTCAAGTATCTTTTAATGTCTGTCATTTAAAATTCAAAAGCGCACTATCGGAAAACAGTAAAAAGATGTAATTTAGAACTAAATCTAAAAGAGAAAAGAGGTTCTAAATTATGCCTAAACAATTACACAAAAACTTTACCGATGGTCAGGCTAAATCATTTTTAAAAAGTTATGTGGATAAAGAAATCAAGATTAATTATATTTTGCAAATGCTTAAAATCAAAAGAAGGTGGAGACGCCAAAAGAGGTATAATAATAACTGTCTCATTTATGGACTTAAAATAGCACCATGATCAGCTTGTGTTACTAACTTTCTATAAATCTGTAAAAATCCTCTTTTTATATCCTTTTGGGGAGGTTGCCAATTTTTCATTCGTTTACTAATCTCTTCTTGTTCCACTTCCATATTAATAATTCTATTTGGGATGTCTATATTAATTATATCTCCATCTTTTACTAAAGCTAAAGGTCCTCCTATATAAGCTTCTGGTGCTATATGTCCAATTAATAATCCTTTATTAGTTCCTGAAAATCTTCCATCAGTCAAAAAGGCTACTTTATCGCTTATTTCCTTTGATGATAGTATACTTGCAAATTGATTCCCACTTTGTCGCATACCAGGATCTCCTTTCGGACCTTGATATCTTACAACAACTACATCACCTGCACTTATTTTGTTTTCAATAAGTGCATTTGTAGCAGTTAAGTCAGATTCAAATATTTTTGCTGGGCCCCTAAAACTAAGCATTTTTCGAGGAACAGCAATCTGTTTAACAATGGCTCCATCTGGTGCTAAATTACCTTTTAAAAAAGCATAACTATTTTCACTTCTAAAAGGCTTACTTAAAGGAGCAATAATTTGTCGATTATCAACTTGAACGTTTTTTAAATTTTCTCTCAAGGTCTTACCAGTAACAGTAAGAACATCTAAATTAAGAAATGGTGACAGCTCTTTCATTATCGCTTGAACCCCCCCCCAGCTGCATGTAAATCAGAGACATAGTATTGTCCAGCAGGCTTACAATTAACAATAAAAGGGGTTTCTTGACTAAGTTTATCAAAATATTCCCAATCTATTTTTATTCCAAAATCCTGAGCAATAGCTGGGATGTGTAGTAAACCATTGCTAGATCCTCCTATTGCTTTTTTCATTAAGCAATTTCTTAACAGTTAAACCAGAGTGCATAAGATTCATGATTTGAGATCCTGCCTGTTCAGCGTAATTAAAAACTTCCCTACTTTTCCCTGGTACAGTTCCATTACCTGGTAATGTTAACCCAAGGGCTTCTGCAAAAACCGCCATTGTATTACCGGTTCCCATGATATCATTGCAAACACCAGCACCAGGAATTGCCAAATCATGCATTCTATTGAATGTTTCTTGATCTAATTGACCATTCTTTAATTGTATATACTTGGAATATAAATTTGCTTTATCGAGTGTTTCTCCTTTATAATTCCCTTGGACCATTGTTCCCCCAGGAATTACTATTGTAGGTAATCCAAGTCTTACAGCAGCCATAAGATTAGCTGGAATAGCATCATCACAAACAGTAACCATAACTAATCCATCAAAGTAATTAATTTCCGAAGTGGCTTCAATGTAAGCTGCAGTTATATCTCGCCAAGGTAGCGTCCATCGGTAATTATCACCCCCATGACACATGCCTACACAAGTAGAACTAATAAAAAACTCTACTGGCGTACCCCCTGCTTTTAAAATTGATTTTTTGACTTTTTTAGAAATACTATCTAAGTGAGAAGCACCAGGGTTGATTTCTCCATAACCATTTACAACACCAATAAAGGGTCGCCTGAGTAGTTTATTACTAAAACCACATCCTTTCATTAAACAATCTCGACTCATACGTCCAGACTCAGTTAAATCATCTATTCTTCGTAAAATATTCTTTAATTTTGCCATTATTTAGAACTAACCCCTTGCTAAATTATTATACTCGAAATCTACGTATGAAATATTTACGCAGATTTTTTGCTAAATTCATCTAAAATCCTCATAAATTTCATTTGGTAACATACATTGCATGAGTATAATCACTACTTTCTAACAAGCTTAAATGGGTTAAGCCTGTTTTCTAAAGGCTCACGCAGATTCTCGGTTATACTTAAGGTCTCATCTAAAAGTTAACAACTTTTACCAGTCTTCTTGTCTTTATACCGGGTACGGGAGTAAAGGATATCACCAAAACGGGTAAGAAGGTATTTTTGCCTTTTACCGGTATTTTTTAGTTCTCCTCTTTTTCTTTTATTACGCAGGTAATTATCTATGTCGGTAATGGATTTTTCTGCTACTCTGCGAGCTATATGCTGGGATATTTCAAAGATCATGTTTTCTAAGATATCATAAGATATTAAAGGCTAGATCCTTAATAGATATTTTAAGCTTGACCTCGAGGAAAGTTATTGTTATAGTATTAGTATCCATGGGTGTAGCTTACCTCCTTTTTTAAAGGGTTTTGTTATATATATAGGTAAGTCTACCCTGCTTAGTAGATATTCACTTAGCAGGGTTTACACCTTTTTTTTTATTCAATTCAACATTTCCTTAAATCATTCTAACTACCCCACTAAAGTTTACCCTAACATTTATTATTGTTTAATTTATTTATTTTCGACCTTCTTGCACGAGTGCTAACTATAATTATACCAGTGATAAAAATCATAATTCCTGTAATGTCAGTTGATATTTCAGGAGTAACTAACAATATCGAACTTCCTAAAAATATGAATCTCTCAAAAGTTTTAAGTCGCACTTTCCAATAACCTCTATCTGTTATAGAAAAAGAAAAAATAGCTAGGACTGTAGTCAGTAATAATATAAGTATACGTGGAAATTGTACATTCTGTAAAAGTAGTTGAGGATTATAAACGGCCACATAAGGAATAATAAAAGACACTAAAACTAATCGAAGACCTGTCCATGCCACCTTTGAGGGGTCAGCCCCAGCAATTCCTGCAGCAGTATAAGAAGCTAAAGCTACGGGTGGGGTTAAATTTGAAAAACATCCAAAATAAAAAACAAAAAAATGAGCAACAATAGGAGCTATTCCCATCCGCATTAGTGCAGGAGCACAAATAGTAGCTACTACAATGTAACAAGCCGTAGCTGGTAATCCCATACTAAGAAATAGTGAAGCTATCATAGTAAAAAACAAAGCAAGAATCAAAAGATTATGAGATAAGGCTAAAATATTGTAAGCAATAACTTGCCCTACTCCAGTTATAGTTACTATTCCAATAATAATACCACAGGCCATACATGCTATACCAGCACTTAAAACGGTTAGAGCACCATCATGTAAAGCTCCTTCAATGCTCCTTATGCCCATTCTGGTATCCTTTCTAACTTGACTAATTAATACTGTTGAAAGAAGAGCTACAAAAGCGGCAAAAATAGGAGATCTCCCACTTAGTAAAGTATATATCAAAATTATAATAGGTAAAACAAGATGTCCTCTCTTTAAAATCACATCTTTTATCTTAGGTAATTTTTCCTTGGGTACCCCTTTTAAACCCAGCTTAAGTGCCTCAAGGTGAACTTCCAAAAAAACCGCCAAATAGTAAAGAATAGCTGGAATTGCACCGGCAATTATTATCTTTACATAGCTTATTCCTAAAAATTCTGCCATAACAAAAGCTGCCGTCCCCATAATCGGTGGCATAAGCAATCCACCACTTGAGGCAGCTGCTTCTACGGCTCCTGCAAAGTAAGGTTTATAGCCCATCCTCTTCATTAAAGGAATTGTAAAACTCCCTGTGGTTGCAACGTTTGCCACTCCACTTCCGCTTATAGTTCCCGTTACTGCACTAGCAATTACTGCTACCTTTGCTGGTCCTCCTATTGCACCTCCAGCTATAGCTAAAGCAAAGTCATTGAAGAATTCTGCCACTCCACTAGCTTTTAAAAAGGCACCAAAAAGGATAAAAAGAAAAATATACGTTGCGGCTACTCGACCAGTTATACCGTAAATTCCTTCATCTACCAAATACATTCTTATTAAAATTCTTTCTAATGAAAAACCTCGATGGGCAAAAACTCCTGGGAAATATGATCCGAAAAATGCATAAAATAAGAAAAATAGACAAATAATACTAATCCATTTTCCTGTTGCTCGTCTAGCAGCTTCTAATATTAAACAGATCGTAATAATCCCGAATATATAATCCATTGTATTTGGAGTAAGGATTAAAGGGCGCATTGCAAATGATTCAGCAAAAAAAAAGGTATAAAGGCCTCCCGCAGCTCCAAGCATAGCTAATATCCAATCAAGAATAGTTGCCCTATCTCTAGGAGAATTTTTTGCGGCAGGATATAAAAGAAAAATTAAAAAAAGCAAGAAGGCTACAAATAGCCCTATCTGACGCATAGCTGAGATAACACCAAAACTGTTCGTCCATAATCCCATAAGTGAGAAAAATATCGCAACAATAACTACTATAGCCGCAGTTTTTCCACTTAATTTTCTCTGAGTAATTAATTTAGCTTCTAATTCCTTTAAAATAGAATTTTCCTTATTTTCCATAAAACTGCTTTCTCCTTACCTTTTTGTTTAATTAAGACTTGCATATATTTAATAAAAATTTCCTATCTTTTTATTACCATTACCTTTATTATCACCTTATGAAAAAATTCTTAAATAGAATTCGAGTAAAATATGCTTTGTCTAAATCCAATTTTTCTATAGGAAAGAACAGAAATTAGAAACACCACTTAAAATTAATACATGCTATAAAATATTTAAAAAAAGGGGGGGTATAGATAAATTATTTATTTAACTATTCCTATCTCTCGGTAATACTTTAACGCTCCTTCGTGTACAGGAACAGTAAAATTTAAGAATTTCTCATTTACTGCATCCAGTGATAACTTATTCCATGCTGCATGTGATTGTCTAAGCCAATCTAAATTTTCAAAAACAGTTTTAACAATCTGATAGGCAAGCTCATCTGGCATATCTACTGTAGCTGACAAATAGACTGCATGCCCCAATGTTTTGATATCTTCAGGTTGATTAAGATAAGTACCTGATGGAATAGTCATTGGAAGCATCCATGGTTCTGCCTTATTTATTGCTAATATTTCCTCATCAGATAAACTTAGAAATTTAAATCGCTTAACTGGAGTAGCCATTAAATCGGAAACAGCACCAATCGGATAACCTCCTACCATAATAATTCCATTCGTTAAACCATTCTTTAGCGCATCCACCGCTTCGGATTGCCCTATAAATTCTGGCTTAAAATCATTATAGGTCATTCCCAATGCTTCCATTACAAGCTTACCTGAAGTTTCTGTTCCACTTCCAATTCTTCCAACTACAAACTTTTTCTCACGCAAATCCTGCAAATTATTTATCCCTTCACTGACAAAAAAGTGATATTGACTATCAAACATAGGCAATAAATTTCTTAAAGTTGTATAAGGCTTTCCTTCAAAATCATGAGTACCTTCATATGCCCATAAAATGACATTGTTTTGTAAGTAAGCAATTTCTGCTTCTTTCTTTTGAAGGATATCTATATTCTCAACGGAACCCGCAGAACTCTGAGCTGAAAAGCTTATATCCAGTTTATCACCTAATTGCTCATTAAGAAGTTGAGCAAGAGAAACACCCGAGGGATAGAAGCTTCCCCCAGAAGTAGCAGTAGTTATAGTAATAAATTCTTTTCCAAAAGCAGAAGTACTACCAAATAAAACTAGACATACCATAAAAATTATAAGATATCGCTTTAACATTTTAATAATCCCCTTTCTTTTTTCGACTTAATTTTTAACTTTATACCACTCTCAAAATAAACTTCAGCAAAATTAAATTCCCTAATACGATAGAAAATCCCCCCCCTTAACATTAAATAACTCACATTATATATTAGACCCATTAACTTTAAATAGTATTTATGCTTTAATTATACCATATAAAATACATTTTTTGTTTACCTTTTGTTAACTCTTTCTTCCTTTTTAAACCCCCTACTAAAATTTTACACTATCATCTAACTTTCTTCACACTTATAGAAGTGATTATATATTCTATTAGTTAATTGGTTAATAAATAAATTAGAGTTTTTTAGTTTCTTGAAAAGATAAGACTATAATTTAATCTGATATTTAGCTTTTCCCTCTTCGTAAAAATCGCCTTCATAAATATCATTTATTACGATAACCGGGAATTTCCTCACTTCCATGCGTTGAAGAGTATTTGCACCTAGATCTTTGTAAGCAATTATTTCTGCATTTACAATGCATTTAGAAATAAGAGCATCAGCACCACCTATTGCCCCTAAATAAACCGCTCTATATTTTTTTATAGAATCCTTTACTTCTTTCGATCTCGACCCTTTACCTATCATCCCCTTTAATCCTTTAGCTAACAAATTTTGTATTATTAATATTTCCAATTAAATCGCAAATTATTGGTTTCAGCTACTATATAAACCTACTCTATCGGGAAGCCCAGTCCCATCCTAATTTATCTGAAGCCTGGGCCTCCCGCTCTACCTTAGTTCATCCCAACGGAATGGATAGCCACCAGTAATTTAGACCATTATCTTTTATTCCGATCTTCTCCTAACCAGTACATACTAACATAGTCCCACGGCTTATCAATAAAAACACAAGGCCATGCAGGGACATGCCAGAGGTCGCAGGTATTATGAAGAAATAACATCGTTCGTTGAGAGCCTCCTGGAAATTCTCCGGGTTTCCCCAGCCCGTGTGAACAAACAGAAGTTATTGGTACGAAATAACCTTCCTCATTTTTCTCTGGTACTATTTTAGTTCCATCTTCTTTATAACGATCATGTGTTGGAGCAATCTCGTACTGTAACATCTCTCTATCTATCTTTCCGTAGTTGTTTTTCACAAGCCACATAAAGGTATAGGCACGCTCTGCGCTGCTTTCCATGAGGTCCTCACGTTCGTATGGATTACTATCAGTATATTCGGTCATTGCCAAATCAGTCTTTACATTATTCTCGTCATAGCTATAATCACAAAAGAAGTTGTTCGCAAAGGCCATATAGTTGCCGTCTTTCTCCCCAAGATCCCCAGGACGTCTAATTGCATAACGACGTGCAGTATACTCTACTAAGTATGCCTCATTCTTACCATCAATTGCCACCATATTAGGTCTGGCTCTCAAGAGAGTCTTCCGCCCCATCTTATCTCTGTAATCAGGGGTTCCTACAGTTACAATATCAACAGCATACTTGGCAGTCTTTCCGTAGAAAGCTGCATGAAATAAAGCCGGGTATGTCTCAACACCGAAGTCGGAATGGTCGGTACCTGTTGTTTTACCGCTAACTCCCGATGCTAAGACATTGAACGCTAAACCCTTATCGTTGACCATCCAACCACTTTGAAACATCCGACCGGCCGATCCAGTCACAAAAACGGTATTAGCTTCAGGATCATCAGGAATCATAATCATCTTATAATGAGGAAATAAAGTTCCTATCTGATTATGAAAGAGAGTAAAACTCTGTCCATATTTGGTAGCTTCACCCGAAACCCATACGCCATTACATGAATGTTCTTCCAATGCTAGATCCTCTGTGATAGAAAGATTCGCTTTGCTAATACCAATACCTAACTCTTTCATTCTCTGTTGAGGGGGGTTAATTACAGCCCAGTGCAGATTCATTGCGAATATCATGTCGAAAGGACTTATTTGCCCATAGTATTTCGATTTTTTTAATTGATTTATTGCACCGTCAGCTGTTCCTGCAACAAAATCCATGTATTGAGGACTTAAAGCTCCAGTATGTTCTTTATATTCAGCTAAGATAACAATAAATTGCTCCACTGACTCAAATGCCTTTAATATTACTGGCAAACAGAGGTTATCTACCATATCAAGAATACGCTGGTCATCTCTTTCCCCAAACTGAACTCCCATTTCGTAAAAAGAGCCTCTGACAATTCCAAGATCTTTTGCCCATGGGAAACCATACTGTCCCGGAAATACTACTGCGTTTGGAAGCAGATTTTTAGGATCGCGATAATCATTATCAGTCTGCGCTGTTACCATAGTTGACGCTAATTAGGAGTACAGAGAGTAAAACAAACAATGTAACTAATATACATTTTTTAAAATTAAACATATCTTTTCTCCTTTTATTTTTTCATAATCTTTTACTATCAGTCTCTCGGTATTTCACTTCGTAAGTACATTTTTACATTACCATACCTTCCACACTATTTTATATATTTTTGAATCTAAACCATATTTCATCGCCTTCTTTTTGTTCATTCTGATATATTTTTCGCTGAAAATAATTATACCCATGCTATAGATGCTATTCTTTCTTTACTACCTCAATAAATTTTATATTATATATGACGATAACATTGTGTAATAATTTATTGTATCTGGTTATAAATACAAAAATTACCTTCTGGCATTCTGCAACGATTGCAAGAAATGCATTTTGATTTTCTTCTGTTACCTTCTATTAGCCAACGTTTAATTAAACCTGGTTCTGCTAATAATGGTCTACACAATGAAAAATATGAAATCTTTGTTTCTTTAAGGATATTTTCCGCAGTTTGAATAGATCTAATTCCACCTACTAAAATAATAGGAATTTCTATTTCCTGAGCGATTTCAGTTGCATAATTTTTAAAGTACGCCTCTTTTTTGCGAGTATTTATATTTTTACGGCCCGAAGAACTTAATTCGTTTGCAGCCTTAATTCCACCGCTAATTTCTATCGCATCAATTCCTCTTTTAGCTAATTCTTTGCACACATACTTACTTTCCTCAAATGTAAATTCCTTTTCAACAAAATCTCGACAATTAATTTTAATCATTACTAAAAAAGATTTTCCTGCTTTATTTCTAATTTCATCATATAACTCAAATAAAATTCTTGCTCTATTTTTAATGCTACCTCCATACTTGTCAATTCTTTGATTGTGGTAAGGATTTAGAAATTGACTAAATAAATAACCATGACCAGCATGAATTTGTACACCATCAAAATTTGCAGATTTAGCCCTTAATGCAGCCTCAACGAATGCTTTTATCAATATTTTTACATCTTTTTTAGTCATCTCTCTAGCAATAATTCCAGTTTTCATTTCGGGGACAGCAGATGGTCCCCAAATAGTTCCATTTTTAACATTTTTTCGGCTTGTTTGACTTCCTCCATAACCAAATTGTAATACTATTTTACTACCATAACTGTGAACTATTTCCGTAAGTTTCTTATATTCTTCTATAAAACAGTCATTATAAATGCCCATCATCCCAGGATGTTCTTTTTCACCTTCTATTACATAACTACACCCAGTAATAATTAAACCTAATTGCCCTTCGGCTAATTTTTGGTAAATCTTTAGTAACTTCTCAGTCACATGTCCTTTTTCATCGGCTAGATTTTCCCACGTAGCACTTCGTATAAACCTATTTTTCAACTTCATATGGTTTATCTTGGTCAATTCAAATAACTTTCTAATTTAATTATCCCCCTCTTAAAATAATATACTTTATATTACATTTATTTGTATTCATAAACCTGAAATATTTAATATAATAGCACGCTAATGAATTTTTATATAAAATTTATAAAATTTTATATACATTTAAATCTCTTAAAAATTCACATTTTATTTCGCGTGTTTGCCACCATGATAATCTCTATACTGCTTTGTTACATGAATCCTGCTATCTACAATATATTTAAGAAAATCTACAAACATTCTATTGTATTTCCCCGGTAGAGAATCTACCATAGGCACACAGAAGAAAGCGGGACCGGAAATACCACCTGAATAAGCATTTGTATTTAAAATACGATCTTCCATTTCGCCATCATGCATAACATCTTCATTATCCAATAAAAGAGCTAAACAAGCCTCTATGCCATATGCTCCCCAATTTGATATAGAGCAAGGGACAACATAATCTAGTTCTGTAGCAGCTGCAACGCCAGCACCACAAAGGCATTGGCATTTAGCCCCAGTGGAAGTATATTTTTCAACAATATCTCTGATTCCTCCCATACCTAATTCATTTCCACCGTCTCCGATACCAATAGTCAATATTTTTCTCAATCTTGCTTCTTGCATTAAACAATCTAATTTTCCATGTAAAAAACTTATATCTACTCCTACCCTACTATGCATAACTCCTTTTATATTTTCTCCAGGTTTCTCACAAGAAATTATTGCTTTTGGTTTAAGCTCGTCTAATAACCTGCGTGATTCTGCCTTTGCCTCTTCCCGATCAATGGGAAAAGGTAAAACTGTAAACCTTCTATTTTGCTTCATTACTTCTTGAACTTCTGGCCAGTAATGTAATCCTGCAGCCTCCACAGTTTTAATATGCATCTTTTCAAGCCCTGGATCGGTAAGAACTACAATCCGAGCATCTAAGCCTAAATCTATCGCTCTGGCTAAGGCAGCTACTCCTGGAGGTCCATCAGTTTCCGCTAATCTCCATTTATAAAAAATAAAACCTGAAGTTAAGAATATAACATCACCAGGTTTTACTCTATCTACCAATTGCTTAGCTACTGTATAAACAATAGGATCTCCTCCCGATCTTTCCCTAGCAGCATTATACATCAGCTGTATTATAGGATATTTTTCATTAAATTGAAATTTCGAAGTAATATTTGTAGTCATTAATCGATCTATTTCTTCTGCTTGAAGTTTAATCTCTTCCAAAGTATTCATATTTTTTAACGTCCTCTATTGTTTTTAATTATTTAAAATATTATATACAGTCTTTAATACTATAATTCACTCAACAATTTACCATACCCTTCAACCTTATGAATACCCATCTTTTTAAGGAGAGCCCACATAGTAGCCTGGTTAGAAGTAATTACAAGCTTTCCAAGATCTTTTTCCAGTAACTCAATTATTTCTATAGTCCTCCAAGCAGTACAGCTAATAAAAATAGCTTCAGCCTCCGGTACATCTACTTCTTTAGCAGAAATATAAGCAGAGGAAGGATGTAATTTTCCTTTAGGCAGAGCTGCGACTATACCTAAATTTTTCATTGCCACGATTTTAAAACCTGGTATAATCTTTTCAAAATATTCTACTTCCTTTTTAGCAATTTCCTCATTATATGGAGTTGCCATAGCTATCTTCTTTAGATTAAGTTGTCTAAAAGATTCTAAAACTGCTCTGCTCGTAGTTATTGCAGGAATCCCTGTTTCTTTTTCAATATTATCAATTATCTCTTTATCATGCGCTTCTCCTGCAATAAAACTTCCCGATGTACAACAAAAAGCTATAACTGCTGGCTTAACACTGGCCACTTCTTTGGCGGCTTTAATTGCATCATCTCCTAACCTTAAAAGATTTTTTTCTTTTTCTTTTGGATCTGTAGTCTCAGGATAACGTATCCTTGAAACATGCACCGAAATTCCCTCTGGAGCCATTTTTGAGTATTCATATTCTACAGTTGTATTTGTCGAAGGAATTATCAAGCCAATTCTTCCTCTCCATCCTATCATTATTATTGCCCCCTAACATTTAAATATTTTAAAATACTAACATTTTTCTTCCTTCTTAAATTTTTCTATAATATAAATAATTGTATATCAGTTTTAAAAATCATTTCCTTTAAAACATTTAAACAACCTCCTTAATAGGCAAAGTCTTTTTGTACATAAATAATATTGTTACAATAAAAATTATTAGTCCTACCAAATTAACTTTTAAAGAAATAGGTTGAAGTAATAAAACTGCAATTATTCCATAAATTATTCTTTCAAAAGGCTTAAGTACTTTACCCATATATCCCTCTCTGAATACAGATAAAGTAAAAATACCCAATATCATAAATAGGATAGTAGATAATACCCCAGAAACACTCCCTAAGGCCATTATTGCAGGTCTATATATAAAAAAGTAAGGTATAATATAAGCTATTATGGCATACCAAGAGGCTTTAAACCCCGTTTCCATTGGATCAGATTTAGCAATCCCGGCTGCAGCATAGGCAGCTAGACAAACTGGAGGAGTAATATTGGAAATTACTGCAAAATAAAAAATAAATAAATGAGCAGAAAGAGCAGGAATTCCCATCTCAATAAGTGCCGGTCCACCCAAAACTGCTACTATTATATAAGATGCTGTAGTAGGTAATCCCATACCCATTATTAAACAGGTAATCATCACAAAAAAAAGTACTAAAAATAAATTTCCTCCGGCTAAGCTAATTATAAAACTGGAGAGTTTCAAACCTATACCTGTCAAATTAACTACACCAATAATAATACCGGCACAGGCACAAGTGAGAGCAACAGTTAAAGCACCACGAGCTCCATTCTCTAGTGCTCTCAAAATTCTCTCAAAATATTTTTGTCGGTATTCCTTACAAAATAGAGCAACTATAGCAGTTAAAACAATCGCTACCACTGCTGCTCTAGCTGGACTATAAGCCTTTATTAAAAAATAAAATAATCCAACAACTGGAATAATAAAGGTATAACTAGATTGAAATATCTCTTTAAAATTTGGCATTTTAACTTTCGACATCAATTTTACTTGATAATGCTCAGCATATAAATCAACAAAGCAGGCCAGAGCAAGATAATAAAGGGCTGCAGGAATAAAGGCCCTCTTTATAACCGTAAAATAAGGAACTCCCACTAATTCCGCTAATACAAAAGCAGCTGCCCCCATAACCGGTGGAGCTATCTGCCCACCTGTACCAGAAATTGCTTCAATAGCACCAGCCACCGATGGTTTAAATCCTACCTCTTTCATTACCGGAATAGTAAATCCGCCCACAGTAGATACATTAGCTACGGCACTTCCAGAAATAGTGCCAAATAAAAATCCCCCCACTACTGCCGTTAAAGCTGGCCCTGACCTCCTTTTTTTACCTATCATAGAAGACAGATTAAAGAAAAATTCACCACCCCCAAATTCTCTAATAAAAGCCCCAAAAAGAATAAACAAAAGTATAAAACTCGCTGATACCCCTAATGGTATACCAAAGATGCCCTCTGTCGTTAAATAAAGTTGGGATGCTATTCTCTTTATTGAATACGCTCTATGAGCAAGAGGGCCAAAATAGGGACCAAAATAGGCATAAAGGAGAAAAAATAAGGCAATGCCTGGTATAATATTGCCTACAACTCTTCTCGTAGCCTCTAAGACTGCAATAATCATTAAAATACCGAGAATGATTTGCATATTAGTAGTCTTTCCCAAGTAAATTACAATATACTCAAAATTAATTATCAGATAAAGACATCCGGTTATAATAATTGCTATCAAAATAAAATCCAAAAGCAATAAATACATTTTTTTTTGAGAAAGTGGGTAAATAAGAAAAATTAATACACTCATTAACATTAAATGTATGCTTCGTAAATATATTATGGCACTTATACCAAACCATCCTATATATAAATGAAATAAACAAGTAAATATGGCGATAATAAAAATTACTCTTTTTCTTAATATCTCAAATTTGTTTTCATTGATCACAATAATACTCTCCTTATTTTCTATTATTTTATTATATTGATTTTTTCAGCGTAAAATATCTATATCTATCAATTTACAAACATAAATTAATACAAATTATTTCAAAATAAATATAATTTCTTTAATAACTATCCATATCTACCAATGCCTCTTAACCTCAATATTTATCAATTCTCCCCCCTTAGCAAAAGATAAAAAAGGAATTATTTTATTTTTGTAGGTAAGTTTATGGTTAGCTATTATCCCTACTCGCAGAGGTATATTGTCTAATTTTTCATTTATTTCAGAAATATATATATTTCCATCTTTATATCCCCAGACTCCTCGTATAGGATAAGTATCTTGTAAACCAACCGCTTGCCATTCATATTCTGTCTCTTTAAGTACAATCTTACAATCTTTACCTATTAAGAAAGTCTCGGATACCGGGGTCTTATTATAAGAATGGATATAACTAATAGTAAATTTATCACCTGCATATACTCTCAATTGCATCATTGGTTCGTAACTGTTCTTAGGGAAAAACTCTAAGAAATAAGGCATTCTGTTCAAATACACCCAAGACAATAAAATTATAATAGATAATGTCAAGAATATTAGCAATCTAAAAAGATATTTATCTCTCGTTGGATTACCTCCTAACAGTATTCTATAGTGCCTTTCAGAAAACTCTGAAACCCTTGCCTTGCAAGGCTTTTAGAGTACCTCTATTTTATTCTTCACCTCCACCCCTTGAAACCCTTATCTGATAAGGGTTTTAGGAAGGTTATCGACTGATATCTACTCATTTTATCGATTTTTTAGGGGGTTGGAGGTGAATTTTTTTCACCTTCTAGAGTTTTCTGAAACCCCCATCTCTATTTTAAGCAAATTATTTGCTAATCTAAACTTGATTTCACCTCCGCCTACCTTTTGCCCTATAATATTTTAAGGATAATCTTTTTTAGTTACAGTACTTTTCAGAAAAGTAGGGGGTAAGACTATGAATAGATTTAAGGCAAACCAGAAACTTCTTTTTAAACCAGAAACTATTTTTAACTTAAGACCTTTAGAAAAATACGAAATTCTTTTCTCTTTTCTTGATACTTCAGCATTGGAGATACTGTATCCTTCTACCGGCAGACCACCTATTCCCTATGAAGCTTTACTTAAAGCCCTTATTTACAAAAACATTAAAAATATATCTTATCTTTCTGATCTGGTAAGAGAACTTCAGGATAATCC
>Ga0307380_10005722_pt1 | contig 16474 bp, 11 predicted proteins | sample UN3MG_FD_202239 | JGI IMG/M metagenome (GOLD analysis project Ga0307380, IMG submission 202239) | Soil microbial communities from Risofladan, Vaasa, Finland - UN-3 | ecosystem: Environmental > Terrestrial > Soil > Coastal area > Acid sulfate soil | place: Finland: Risofladan, Vaasa | collected...
GGAACAATTGTAGATATTCTTGTTTGTCCTTCTCTGGAAATGTCTGATAATCCAGGCGGTAGACGTAATCCTGCGGCTCAGCTACAATAAACTTGTAAATCCCCATTACACCTACTGAGGATAAGTGGTAACCCTTTTTCGACATTTCTCCTAACCAGGCTTCTTCAGCCTCATCGTGCCAGGGCCAAAACCACTTGAACTTTCTAACCATAGTCTTTTCCATAGTCAAGCCCCTCCGGCTACGTTGTGTCTGTCTGATAACAAGCGAGCAGAGACAGCCAATCCATTCCGGCTCATTATTTCCAGTCTCTCAACCTGACTTAGAAATACAGCTCTCCCTTTCGGTGTCAGGGCGTAGCTCTTACGGCGCTCTTCTTCTTTTACTTTGACGATTAACCCTTCCTTTTCCAAGTTGGTGAACACGCCGTAAAGGGTGCCGGGGCCGACTTTGACCGTTCCTTCACTGATTTTTTCTACTTCCTGCATTACTGCATATCCATGCAACGGCTCACCAAGAGTCATCATAATGTAATACGTAGCTTCGGTTAATGGTAAGTATTTCTTAATATCATCTTGAGACATCATCAGGCACCATCATTATATCGTTAGTCGTTATATCGTCTGACGATATATTATAGCATTAAACGATTCTTGTCAATACCTTAGAGCATAGAAATATAGTTCAGTGGTCAGGAAACCAAGGGGAGGTTATTGAAAATACCCTGCCAACGGGAATCTGGTTCCATCAAAGCCAGGCGGTTCCAGGTATCGTCCCCTTGTATGTTGCTTTGTGCTAAAGCATTAGTGGAAGTGCTGTGATGAAGGCGAAGTAAACGTAACAAAATTGCATTTTGTTCAATCTTCGGCATCCTAAAAGTTTAGAATGTGCCCTACCGGTAATATACAGTCCCTTGCTTGTAGACCAGGCCTTATTTGTATGCCGTTATCGTTAAAACTACACAGTAGTCCAGTGGTTATTGTCTATGTTCTGAGTGAAACCGTTGGTGATAATGACTACCACCAGGTCACGACTGGGTTCAACGAATCCGATAGAACTGAACGCACCACCGTGACCATATGCAACTGTGGTGCACAGACTCCCATATCGAAGGCTGACAAGGTCCCCGGTGTCACTACCTTTCATGAAGCCCAAGCCCCAGAGGGGGGCACTTCTATTCCAAAGGGCATGCTGTTGCGGCACACCATGCCGCTGCGATGGGTGGTCGTGAAGAGGTTAACCGTCTCACTCTCCCTCCGTGAGCATGGCTACCACACCTTCATCTTCGGCGGCAACCAAAGCCGGTTCTTCTTCGAGGGGCGCGATAGGTGTGTAGCGTGCGGGTATCAACCGGCCGATTATCACGTTCTCCTTCAGTCCGATAAGCCGGTCTGTAGACCTCTTGACAGCCGCTTCGGTCAGCACCTTGGTAGTCTCCTGGAAGGAGGCAGCAGCCAGCCAGCTGTTGGTGCTCAGGGCTGCTCTGGTTACGCCCAACAGCAGGGTACGGGCTATCGCCGGGTCGCCACCCTCGGCCACGATCTTGGCATTGACATCTTCGAACTGGAACCGGTTCATCACCTCCCCGGGCACGAGGTCGGTGTCACCTGAGGAATCGATGCGGACCTTGGACAGCATCTGTCGGACGATAACTTCAATGTGCTTATCGTTGATTGTTACGCCCTGGGAGCGGTAGACCTTTTGTACCTCTTCAACCAGATACTTCTGCACGGCTTCCCGCCCGAGAACATGCAGTATGTCCTGAGGATTGACAGAGCCTTCGGTGAGCTGCTGTCCCGCACTCACTACATCTTCGTTCTGGACACGAATGCGAATCGCAGCCGGGACACGGTACTCGCGTTCTTCTATCTCCCTGTAGGCAACGGAAAGGTGCCCGTCCTCAATGACGACCTCTCCGGAAACGCGTGCCACAACTGGCTCCACATCAGAAACCAGTTCGGTGGATGCCGTCGTCTCCTTATCGGCTGGTCTTTTCTTCCCGGCGGGTGGGATGGCCAAAATGTCCCCGATATCCACCCATTTCCCCTTTTTCACCTTTATCTTATATCCCGGCGGTAGCTGATGCTCGGCACGGAAGAGTTCGGAGCTTATCACTTTGATAGATTGACTTTCGTCACTGCGAATCACCTGGGCGATACCGTTTATCTCTGAAATGATAGCCTGGGTTTTCGGCGTTCTTGCTTCGAAGAGCTCTTCCACTCTGGGCAGACCAGTGGTGATATCAAGCCCGACAACCCCGCCGGTATGGAAGGTGCGCAGGGTCAATTGTGTGCCCGGCTCTCCGATGCTCTGGGCAGCAATGATTCCTACCGCCGTGTTGAGGTCTACCCTGCGACCCCGTCCAAGGTCCCGGCCGTAGCAACGCTGACAGACGCCCTGCCGCGCCAGGCATGACAGAGGGGACCGTATCTGGACCGGCGTAATCCCGGCAGCAATAATCTCTTTCGCCTTCACTTCATCGATTTCTTCATTCCGGTCCACGATGAGTTCTCCGGTCTCCGGATGGACTACTTTACTGGCTGCCAGACGGCCATTTATCCGGTCGATCAGAGGAGGCAGCATTTCTGATTTATCACTCTCCGATATCCAGATACCATCGGTAGTGCCGCAGTCTTCATCAAGGGTGATGACATCATGGGAAACATCGACCAGTCGCCTGGTAAGGTAGCCGCTCTCCGATGTCCGCAGGGCGGTATCAGCCAGCCCCTTGCGGGCGCCGTGGGTGGAGATAAAGTACTCAAGGACGCTGAGACCTTCGCTGAAGCTGGATTTTATCGGGAAGTCGATTATCTTGCCTGAAGGGTTCGTCATCAGCCCACGCATGCCGGCCATCTGCCGGATCTGGGTGATGTTACCCTTGGCCCCGGATGTCGCCATCATGTAAACACCGCCGTGGGGGTCGAGGCTGGCCGAAGTAGCTTCGCCCACCCTATCGGTAGCCCCCATCCATACGTCCACCACGCCGTTGTATCTTTCGTCCTCGGTTATCAGCCCCCGGTTGTACTGGCTTTCGATGAGGGCCGCCTTTTCTTCAGCCTCTTTCAGCAGTTTCGGTTTTGACGCCGGTACCTCGACATCGCTCATGGCGATAGTCGTGCCGGACTTGGTGGCATACCGGAAGCCCATCTCCTTGAGGTCGTCCAACACCATGGCCATCTCTTCATCGCTCAGCAGCTTAGCGCACTCCGTCACGACCTGCTTCAGGACAGACTTGTCAACTGGCTGGTTGTAGAAGTGGAGTTTCGCGGGCAGAGCATCATTGAAGATGATGCGCCCGACACTGGTCTTTATCCTCTCCCCGTTCTCCTGTCCGCGGACTTCAATCTCCTCTCTGAGATCGAGAGCACCAAGTTCGTACATGAGCTTGGCCTCTTCGAAACTGCCGAGGAGACCCTCTCTCTGGGTGCCTCGTCTGATTGTGGTCAGGTAATAGCACCCGAGTACCATATCCAGGGTGGGCGTTACTACCGGCTCGCCGGAGGACGGCAGCATCATGTTGTGGATGCTCAGCATCGTCTCCCTGGCACCCCTGACGGCGGCCTTGGATAGAGGGATGTGTACCGCCATCTGGTCACCATCGAAGTCGGCGTTGAAGGCGGAGCAGACCAGGGGGTGAATCTGGATGGCGCTGCCATCGATAAGCACCGGCTCGAAGGCTTGGATACTAAGGCGGTGAAGGGTAGGTGCCCGGTTGAGCAGTACCGGCCGGTCCTTGACGAGGTCTTCCAGTATATCGTAGACTTCCGGCTTGCCCTTCTCCACCAGCCGGCGGGCGCTCTTGATATTGTGAGCCAGGCCCTGTTCTATCAGCAGACGCATGACAAAGGGCTTGAACAGCTCCAGGGCCATCCGCCGGGGCAGACCGCACTGATGAAGCTTGAGTTCGGGACCGACGACTATCACCGAGCGTCCGCTATAGTCTACCCTCTTGCCCAGCAGGTTCTGGCGGAACCTTCCCTGTTTGCCCCGCAACATGTCGGACAGCGACTTCAGCTTGTGGTTGCCGCTGATGGAGACCGGCTGGCCACGTTTGCCGTTATCGATGAGAGAATCGACCGCTTCCTGGAGCATCCGTTTCTCGTTGCGGATGATGATTTCCGGGGCACCGATGTCCATCAGGTGCCGCAGCCGGTTATTACGGTTGATAACCCGCCGGTAGAGGTCATTGATATCGCTGATGGCGAACCTCCCGCCATCGAGCTGTACCGTCGGTCGGAGTTCAGGCGGCAGCACGGGCAGTACGGTAATGATCATCCACTCGGGTTTGTTACCGCTGCGACGGAAGGCCTCTACTACCTGCAGTCGCTTGCTTGCCTTCTTGCGGCGCTGCCCGGAGGAAGAATGGTTCTCCTCCAGCAACTCGTCGCGCAGGTCGGAAAGGTTTACCTTCTTGATGACCTTGAGGATTGCCTCGGCGCCCATACCGGCTTCGAAGAGGTGCCCGAACTTCTGCTTCCGGTCACGGTATTCATTCTCGGTGAGCAGCTTTTGTACCTTGAGTTCCTTGAGGTGCTCGACATCACGAGCCAGTTCCTCCCGGAGCGGTACCGGTTCTGTTTCCAGGTCTCGCCGGAGCTGGTTTACCTCCTCGACGGAAGCATCGGACATGGACTCGATTTTCTCTTCCAGGCCTGCCTTACGCTCAGCGTGGTCCTGGGAAATCTGCTCCTTGAGCTCTTCAATTGCCAGGTCGCGTGCTTCCTCCTTGACCGAGGTGACGATGTAGTGGGAGAAGTAGAGGACACGCTCCAGATTCCGCGGAGACTGGTCCAGCAAAAGCCCCAATCGGCTGGGTATCCCCTTGGCAAACCAGATATGGCTTACCGGACAGGCCAGTTGGATGTGCCCCATTCGCTCCCGTCGCACCTTGGCGCGGGCAACTTCAACACCGCACTTATCACAGATTATTCCCTTGTAACGGATTTTCTTGTACTTTCCGCAGAAGCATTCGTAGTCCTTGGTTGGGCCGAATATCTTCTCGCAGAAAAGGCCGTCCCGCTCCGGTTTCAGGGTACGGTAGTTGATTGTCTCCGGTTTGGTAACCTCACCGTAGGACCAGCTCCTGATCTGCTCCGGTGAAGCCAGTGAGATGCGGATAGCATCAAAATCATTAACTTCAAGCATTCTCTTCTACCTCTCCGGTCGGCTCTTCCTCGGTCTCTAGTTGCGTTTCAAGCGTGGGGGACTCAATAGCATCATTGGTGTTGGCGGTCTCCTCTTCAGCCTCAGGCTCTATCTCCGGTGCAGCCGCCTCAGCTATGACCGCAGCAGTGGCGGTCTCCTCTTCAGCCTCAGGCTCTATCTCCGGTGCAGCCGCCTCAGCTATGACCGCAGTGCTGGCGGTCTCATCTTCAGCCTCAGGCTCCGTCTCCGGTGCAGCCGCCTCAGCTATGACCGCAGTGCTGGCAGTTTCCTCTTCAGCCTCAGGCTCCGTCTCCGGTGCAGCCGCCTCAGCTATGACCGCAGTGCTGGCGGTCTCCTCTTCAGCCTCAGGCTCCGTCTCCGGTGCAGCCGCCTCAGCTATGACCGCAGTGCTGGCAGTTTCCTCTTCAGCAGTGGACTCCTCCTCAAGCACGGATACTTCGGCGGTCTCGGTCGCAGCACTTATCTCTTCCCCGGGGGCCAACTCCACTTCCGGCGGGGATTCTTCGGCGGTGCTACTCCTGGCAAGGTCCATTCTATTTTCCTCATTCACCACCTCGATAGCCAACCCCAGGCTCTGCAGTTCTTTGACCAGCACCTTGAAGGATTCCGGTACGCTTGGCTGGAGGATATCCTCATTCTTGACAATCGCTTCATAGGCTTTGGTACGGCCGCTTACGTCGTCCGACTTTATAGTGAGCATTTCCTGGAGGTTGTGAGCGGCGCCGTAAGCCTCCAGGGTCCATACCTCCATCTCGCCGAAGCGCTGGCCACCGAACTGGGCTTTCCCACCGAGGGGCTGCTGGCTTATCAGAGAGTATGGTCCCGTGGAACGCGCATGGACTTTATCTTCAACCAGATGGTTAAGCTTCATAACGTAGGTGGTTCCCACCGTTATCGGTCGGTCAAACGGTGCACCAGTGCGGCCATCATGCAGGATGACCTTGCCCAGAGTGGGCGGAATCTGGCCTGTCTCCTCATTAACCTTACGCACGGCCTCATCGAGCTTCTTTGGCTTGAGTTTCGCGCTCTGGATACCCTGTTCTTCCAGCCACAGGCGCAGGCAGACCTCCTTGGCAACTCCGCGATAGTCGTCACCAAAGGCCTTCTTGCCATCGTAGCCCTTGCTGGCCACCCACGCAATAGCCTGTTCTGTTTTTATAGGGGTGCTGCCGTTATCCGGGTCAGGGTCAACCACTCCTGCCCTCTGGGCAAACCATGCCCGGGCCATAGCGTCCTCAATGTCAACATCATCGGCGCCGTCAAAGACTGGTGTGAGTACCTTAAAGCCCAGAGTCTGGGCAATCCAGCCCAGATGGGTCTCCAGGACCTGACCGATGTTCATCCGGCCCGGAACGCCGATAGGGTTGAGAATAATGTCTACCGGTGTGCCGTCAGGAAGAAACGGCATATCTTCAGCAGGGGCAATAATGGAAACCACGCCCTTGTTGCCGTGCCTCCCGGCCATCTTGTCACCCACGGAAACAGCCCTCTTCTGTGCTACCCAGACCTGCACCCACTGGTTGACGCCGGCGGGCAGGTCATCACCGGTAAAGACTTTGACATTGACTATTTTCCCCTGCTCGCCGTGAGGCACCCGCAGGGAAGTATCCTTCACCTCGCGGGCTTTCTCCCCGAATATGGCGCGGAGGAGCTTCTCTTCAGCGGAGAGTTCGGTCTCACCCTTGGGTGTAATCTTACCGACCAGTATGTCATCCGGGCCTACCTTGGCCCCGATGCGGATAATGCCGTCCTCATCCAGTTCCCGCAGGCTTTCTTCGCCCACGTTAGGGATGTCCCGCGTTATCTCTTCAGGTCCCAGCTTGGTGTCCCGGGCTTCTACTTCGTATTTCTCAATGTGGATGGAGGTGAAAGTGTCCTTCTCAACCAGACGGTTGCTGATTACGATAGCATCCTCGTAGTTGTAGCCTTCCCAGACCATAAAGGCGCAGAGCAGGTTCTGGCCAAGGGCAAGCTCACCCTGCTCTGTGGATGAACTGTCCACCAGCACCTGTCCCGGCTTCACGCGGTCGCCCTTGCCCACTATCGGGCGCTGGTTGATGCAGGTCCCCTGGTTGGTGCGGACAAACTTGAGCAGCGGATAGCGGTCCTCGCCGCCATCATCCCTGGTGATTACTATCTCCGAACTGGTGACCGACGTAACCACACCCGCATTCGTGGTCAGCAATACCTGGCCGCTATGCTTGGCAGCCTCGGCCTCCATACCGGTGGCTACAATCGGTGCTGATGGCCGTAACAAGGGCACAGCCTGCCGCTGCATGTTGGAGCCCATCAGGGCACGGTTGGCATCATCGTGTTCCAGGAACGGTATCAGCGCTGCCGAGACGCTGAATACCTGCTTGGACGAGACGTCCATGAAGTCAATTTTTCCCGGCGCTTCTCGCAGGTAATTACCGGCAAGCTTGGCCTCCATCCTTTGATCAATAAGTTCATTGTTCTCGTTCAGCCGGATATCAGCCTGTGCAATAGTGTACTTATCCTCTATATCGGCGGTCATGTAGACAATCTCGCCGGAAACAAATGACATGACTTTTATGTCCCTGGGGGAAAGACCGCGCAACTCGGCAGCCTGTTTTTCGCTGATAGTGGTACCTTCTGCTACCAGGATATTACCGCTATCATCGAGTACGTCCTCACGAGCAGTCTTACCCACCAGTTGCTCTTCGGTATTACCTATCTCGTGGACAACCTTACGGTAGGGCGTTTCAATGAAACCATATTTATTTATCCGACTGTAGGTCGCCAGCGAGCCAATCAGGCCAACGTTCGGTCCCTCCGGCGTCTCGATGGGACAGATTCTGCCGTAGTGCGAGTAATGGACATCGCGGGCTTCAAAGCCGGCGCGCTCACGTGACAGCCCTCCCGGTCCCATCGCTGAAAGGCGTCTCTTGTGGGTCAGTTCATCAAGGGGGTTGGTCTGCTGCATGAACTGGGAAAGCTGCGAACTACTGAAGAACTCCCTGATTGCAGCCATCACCGGACGGGTGTTTATCAGGGCACTGGGAACGGCAGCTTCCGTGGGAATAGTACTCATCCGTTCCCTGGCTACCCGCTCCAGACGCATCAGCCCGATGCGGAACTGGTTCTGTACCAGTTCACCAACTGTACGAGTGCGCCGGTTCCCCAGGTGGTCTATGTCATCCGGGGTATCATCACCGTTGTTGACCATGATGATATGTCTTACAATCTCGACCATATCCTCTTTGGTCAGCGCTCGCTGGCTCTCCGGTATATCCAATCCCAGCCGCTTGTTCATCTTGTAGCGGCCTACGACCCCCAGGTCATAGTGCTGGGAGTCAAAAAGCTGGCTGGTTATCAGCTTCCTGGCGTTATCAAGGTTAGGCGGGTCACCGGGGCGCAGCTTGCGGTAGATGTCAATCATTGCATCAGACTGGTCCCGAATACCAGGTTCACGCTCCAGGGTCGACCGGATGTACTGGTGGTCGGGAGAGCTGTCTTCTTCGGTAAACAGGCTCAGGAGCTCCTCATCGCTACCGTAGCCGATAGCACGCAGCAGTGTGGTAACCGGTATCTTCCGTTTGCCGTTTATCTTTGCCGAAATGATGTTGGAATTACTGGTATCAAACTCGAGCCAGGCCCCGCGATTTGAGATTAGCTTGGCATGGCAAAGTCCCCGTCCGCTGGAGACATCCTCTTCAACCGTGAAGTAAACACCCGGAGAACGGAGCAGCTGGCTGACTACCACCCGTTCCGCCCCACTGGTAATGAAGGTACCCCTGGCAGTCATCAGGTGGATATCACCGAGGAAGAGGTCCTGTTCCTTTATTTCTCCCGTCCCCTTGATTAGCAGCCTTGTCTGGACATAGAGAGGGGCCGAATAGGTCTTGTCCCTCTGAAGGCATTCGTGTTCGGGGTAACGTGGTTCGCGAAACTCATAGCTGAGGAAGCTCAGCTCGAGCCTGTTGCCGGTGAAGTCCCGTATCGGGGATACTTCTTCCAGCACCTGTCTGAGCCCCTCTTCCTGGAACCAGCGGAAAGAATTCAGTTGTACTTCAATCAGATTGGGCACTTCGATAATCTGGGGTAGTTTGGCATAGGATTTCCTGGCGACAGGATACAGGCCCTTCTCGGTGTCAACCAATGACATAGATACCACCTCAAACTTAACGTACTATGAAGGCATGCAGAAACGATGCTTTACCGTAGACGAATCCCAAAGCAGCGGCTAGGAAAAACAGGTAATTGTGTAATAAAGACAGAAACCTTGTGAGGCATAGTCAACAACCTAATAATATACCAAATACTGTATATGTTTGTCAAGTTCTATTAGTTCGCCCGTAATCATCACTCAGCCGTACCACGTCCTCCAACTCCGGGGTGGAGACCTCCAGAATCGTCGTATCCTCCAGGGCCTCTACTCGGTGCCGGGTAAACGGGACAAGCCGGATGGCCTGGCCGGGCTCAAAAACAGTTGATACCGGAGCACTCTGCTCATCACTGATTTCAATCCGGGCCTTTCCGGAATACACGTACATAGTCTCGTCCTTGCGCTCGTGGTACTGTAGACTTAGCCGGTGTCCCTTTTTAACGAATATAATCTTGCCGACGTACTTCGGGGTATGCGCCCAGAGCAGCTCATACCCCCAGGGCTTCTCTATCTTGCGAGGTAGCTTTTCCTCCATGTTCACTTGCTCCCCCTTCTACTGGAACCGCACATCAGCTCCGGCCTGGTTTCAGAGTCCGGCCAGTTTCTTACCTGCCTCAAGCAGCCTTTCCACGCGGGACAGGCTGTTACTTTCGGCATAAACGCGGAGCACGGGTTCGGTGCCGGAGAACCGGACCAGTAACCAGGCCCCGTCTTCCAGGGTGAAGCGGAAACCATCGCAGGTATCCGTTTTCACCACGCGGACTCCCTCAATAGCTTGCGGGAAGCTGTTCCGAATATGGTCGGTCATCCTCTGGCGTTCGTTCTCCGGGAAGTGGACATCCGTGCGATGGTAGTGGTGTGGTCCCACCCTGCGGTACAGGTCCGCGAGGAGTTGCGATGGGGTCTTGCCTGTCCTGACCATTAAATCCAGGAAGTAGAGACTGGCGGGAACGGCGTCCCGCTCCGGAATATGTCCCCGGAAGCCGTAGCCGCCACTTTCCTCCCCGCCAATGAGTGCGTTCTCGGCAACCATTATCGGGGCAACGTATTTGAACCCGACCGACGTCTCATAAACCGGTACCTGGTATATCTCGCCGAGACGGTCGACCATGCTGGTAGTGGTGATTGTCTTCACTATCGGCCCTCGCTCACCGCGTATCTCCAGCAGATAGAGGCAGAGCAGGGCAAATACCTGGAGCTGGGTGAGAAACGCCCCGTTTTCATCGATTATACCTATACGATCGGCATCGCCGTCCAAGGCCAGGCCGACATCGGCCCCCTGTTCCCTGACGGTAGCGGACAGCTTCTCCAGGTTGACTTCAATCGGCTCGGGGTTTATCCCGGGGAAGGCAGGGTTGTACTCGTCGTTGATTTCGGTTACATCAATAGCACCTCCGGCAAGAAGTGTCTTGAGATAGCCGGCACCAGCCCCGTACATCGGGTCGACAATGACCTTGAGCTTCGCCCGGCGGACCTTGTTGAGGTCGACGAACCTGGTTGCCCGCTCCAGGTAAACGGAGGTCAGGTCAGAATACTCTACAAGCCCACGCTCCACGGCCTGCTCAATGGGCATCTTCTCGGTCTTTCCGGTGTTGAAGGCGCGGGAGACGTGCTTTTCCACTTCGGAGATAACTTCCGAGGGAGCGCTGATGCCGCCGGCAACCCGCAACTTGAAACCGTTCCATCTTGCCGGGTTGTGGCTGGCGGTAATCATGATTGCGCCGGCAGTCTGCTTGTGGGTAACGCCGAAGCTGACCACCGGGGTCGGGGTCGGCTTAGGAGGCAGAAGGACCTTTATCCCGTTGCCGGCTATGACCTCGGCGGCGGCGGCGGCGAAGTCCTCCGAGGCAAAACGGGTGTCATAGCCGATTACCAGCCCCTGGCCTTCCAGTCCCGCCTGCCTGAAGTAGTCGGCAACACCCTGCGCACAGAAGCGAACGTTGTCAAAGGTAAAGTCCTCGGCGATGACTCCCCGCCAGCCGTCGGTGCCGAACTTGATGGGGTTTTCTACCGCTCTCATGTCCCTCCGTTGACCGTTCCTGTCATTCTGAGCCGGGGCTCCGAGCCGGGGCTCCGAGCGGAGCGAGGAGACACAGAATCTCCCCAGATGATGTCGCTTCTCCAGAGAGGTAACCCCCCGTCCCCTGAATTAGATTATACCACTAAAGTGCCTTTCCGGTAGTCCCTGTCGCGGGTGATGACAATATGTAGGTCTCGTTGCCGTGACCGCGTGGTTGTCGGTCGTCCATTCATTAGATTGCTTCGCTGCGTTCGCAATGACGGCGTACCTTTCTCGAAAACACTCTATGTCATTGCGAGGAGCGTGCCGACGTTTCGTCGGCCCGGCGACGAAGCAATCTCATTAAGCAGCTTAATCGCTGATAGGTAACCCCATCCCCTGTAGCTATTTTGGGGCTTCGCTCCTTCTGAGGGGCGCCCACTCTTGGTTTCCTGCTGCCCGGAGTCCGTGTCGGCGAAGACCGGGCTACGGTCTATGTCGAGCAGTCTGACCGGCTTCTTCATGGGCTGGTACTGACTGCCCTGCCCAGTGTTGTACATATGGCTGAGTGCCTCACAGTCAATGGATGCACTGTCTGCCAATCTATCTGTTTCTCAACCTCCAACTGGCACGGGTGTACTGTGTTAGTGCGGGTTTGCCTGTGTCACAAGTCTGCCGAAGGGCTTCCGCCATGAAACGTACGTTCTGGCGCGGCCGATGTGCGGTTCCCTATGCTGTCGATTTAACCCCTCGGTTTGGGCTTGAATGTTACCGATGGCTTAAACCTTTCCGAGTACTTAAAGCCTTCGGCCTCTACAACCTCGCCGTACCTGGCCTTCAGTTCATCCAGGGGACCCACGTCCAGGGCGTACATCGGGCAGGCCTCGACACAGATGGTCTGCTTGCCCTGCTCCAACCGCTCCAGGCAGAGGTCGCACTTCTGCATCCTGGCATCCTCTTCAGGACCGAACTGCGGTGTATCCCAGGGACAAGCATTGAGGCAGAGGGTGTTACACTGCTTGTTGCCCATACACTTTTCCCGGTCAACCACTACGATACCGTCAGACTCTCGTTTGCTGATAGCGTCCACCGGGCAGGCCTTGATGCAGGGTGGGTCAGCACACTGGTAGCAGAGCGAGACCAGGTATACAACGAAGACGTCGGGGAATTTGCCCTCCTCGATAGTCTGAATCCGCAGCCATTTAACTGGCCCGGCGTCGATATCGTGCCAGTCTTTGCAGGCCACAGCACAGGCGTAGCAGCCTGTGCACCGCGTTTGATCGAAATAGAACCCCATCTGGTTCATTGGAATTCCTCCTTTATGCCTTCTCAGCCTGAACCAGGAAGCAGGAGGTGACATAGCCCCCGCCCGGTGATGGCTCATTTCTGGTCAGAGTATTGGGATATCCGGAGCCATGGCATTCACCCGAACTCTCGAATCTCTCTGGCCGTGGTCTCCAGTTTGCCACCGTCAACCAACAGATCACACACAGCCACGTCAATCCCAGCTTCGGCGAAGGCCAGCACCATTGTCTTTCCCAGTCCTCTCCTGCCACCGGTTACAACGGCTACCTTACCACTCTGGGACAAATCAGGGATACTCAATCTCCAGTATCCTCTTGTTCAGCGTTTGCCATTTCAACCTGCAAGCAGGCATCCTCAGCATCAAAAAAACCATACCGAACGGTAGCAGTAGAGAAATGATACCATAACGTCAGGTATCGAGATTACTGGGATGATAGTCTCATACCAGCATTGTCCGAGTCAAATCCCCACCGAACCCTGGCAGGTAGGAACCGGCAGCACGTCTTCCAGTATCAGACAGGTAGAGCTGTGCCCATCACCCGGCCAGTTGAAACCGAGGAGATACGGACAGCCAGGTGAGAAAGACGGGGGTAGTAGTATGAGCTTTCTCGTGAGTGAGAGCCTCACCATGTTGACAGGAGAGGATTTCAAAGGCCTCGGTGTACGATTCACACGTCCAGGGGGCTGTTGCAGTGCCCCATACCGGAGATTGACAGCCAGGTGCCATGAATATACTATTGGTGACAAAGCAACGAGGGCCGGGTGAACGTCGGCATTACTGCACCGCAGATAAATAGAGGATAACGGGGAAGGAAAACCAGGAATGCCGGAAGAATCATTGAAGATGCCGGAAGTGCCCTTCGGCCCACACACAATCTCACGACTGATAGTCGGGGGGAACCAGCAGAATGGAGCATCTCATCAATCTAAGCTGATGGGCATGCATATGCTCGAATACTTCACAGTGGATAGGACCGTAGCGTTCCTGCGAAGGTGCATAGCTCAAGGCATAAACACGTGGCAGGCAAACAGTAATGAGAAAGTTCGGGATGTCCTCTTGAAACTTCGTGAAGAAGGCGAGGAGATAAACTTCTTTCTACTCAATCGCCCCATCTATCACCAGCTCAGCAATCTCGGCATCCGACATACCGAGGAGTTCCTTAAGCAAGTATTCATTATGCTCGCCCAGCAAAGGGGCTCGCTTCACTTCGCAGGCCGTTCGGGACAGCATAAACGCGGGTCTGGATTTTGTGGTGATAAGTGCTGTAACGCACCGTCTATTGCTCCCGGTCTTGCTCGGGCGTTTTCAGAAGTTCCATGATGACGCTACCGGGTCCTCCGATATCGACATAGGCAAAGACGCCCGGTGTCGAGACCATAACCTCGCCCCCCTCTGCCACGAGTTTGGCGGCCGCCACACCCACATCATCAACACGGCAGCAAATATGATGCAGTCCTTCTCCATGGGTATTGAGGAAATCAGCCCAGAGCGACTTCTCCGCTACAGGCTCAATCAACTCAAACTGTACCGGACCCAATGAGGCGTGGGCCAGCTTCAATATGCCGACGTCCCTGAATGTCCAGGGGCCAATACCGAGCAACGATGACCACGACCCAATAGTGGCTTCACAGTCCTTTACAACGAGGCCGATGTGGTCGTACGAGTCCAGTTTCACTCCGCTTGCCATAGTAGCCCATCTCCTTTACGCATTGAGTATCCCACGTTAGTACGCCTGTAGAACTGTCAAATCCACCCCAAAATAAAGGAACGTTATTATGCTTTTAAGGTGAACCCCGTTCCCTGAATTCGATTATACCACCAAGGTGCCTTTCCGGCATTCTATGTCGCGGGTGATGACAATATGCAGGTCTCGCTGCCGTGACCGCGTGGTTTTCGGTCGTCCATTCATTAGATTGCTTCGCTGCGCTCGCAATGACGGCTTAACTTTCCCGAAAACACTCTTCGTCATTGCGAGAAGTACAGCGATGAAGCAATCCCCCATCATGTCATTGCGAGAAGTACAGCGATGAAGCAATCCCCCACCATGTCATTGCGAGGAACGCAGTGACGAAGCAATCTCAATCCGAAGCTGTTCTGGAGCACGACGTGCTTCTTACCCCAGAGCCTCTTTTCTGAGAATCTCGGCCTTGTCCGTCTTTTCCCAGGGGATGTCGAGGTCGTCGCGGCCGAAGTGCCCGTAGGCGGCCAGCTGCCGGTAGATGGGACGGCGTAGGTCGAAATTACGAATAATGGCTGCCGGCCTGAGGTCGAAGTGCTTCTCAATGAGTCCGTCGATGACGCTGGTATCGACCTTGCCGGTACCGAATGTCTCCACTGCCACCGACAGGGGGTGGGCCACGCCGATAACGTAGGAAACCTGGATTTCGATACGGTCTGCCAGTCCGGCGGCAACCATGTTCCTGGCAATATACCTGGCCATATAGGCCGCCGAGCGGTCGACCTTGGTAGGGTCTTTACCGGAGAATGCCCCACCACCGTGGCGAGCAAGACCGCCGTAGGTATCCACCAGAATCTTGCGGCCGGTAAAGCCCGTATCGCACACGGGGCCACCGATGACGAAACGACCGGTACCATTGACGAAGAACCTGGTCTCAGCGTCTATCAAGGAAGAAGGAATAATCGCCTTGACTACTTTTTCAATAACGTCTTTCTCCATCTGCTCCGTGCTGACGTCATCGTCATGCTGGGCGGCAATGACCACGCTGGTAACCCGCCTGGGCACGCCCATACTGTATTCCACGGTCACCTGCGATTTTCCGTCGGGCCTGAGATACGGAAGGGTACCATCCTTCCGTACTTGAGCGAGACGCCGGCATAGCTTGTGTGAGAGGGAGATGGGTAGCGGCATCATCTCCGGTGTTTCGTTGCAGGCGAAGCCGACCATCATCCCTTGGTCACCGGCACCGGTCTCGTCCAGCGGGTCGGTATCCGAAGTGCCCTCTTTGACCTCTCGAGACTTGCTCACACCCCGGTCAATATCAGCCGACTGCTCCGTAATCGACACCATAACCCCGCAGGACTGGCAGTCAAATCCGTAGTTGGGGTTCGTGTAGCCGATGTCTCTGATAACATCGCGCACCACCTGGGGTACGTCCACATAGCAGGTTGTGGTCATCTCTCCCAGGACCATGACCAGGCCGGTGGTGCAGGCCACTTCACAGGCCACCCGGCCGTTGGGGTCCTCGGTCATTACTGCATCCAGAATGGCGTCCGATATCTGGTCACACAGCTTATCGGGATGCCCTTCGGTAACCGATTCCGAAGTAAGCAGATACCTAGGTGATTCGCTGAAGCTAGTAGGCATTGTTCCTCCTTTTCTACGTCCCCTCACGCCAGCTATTGAGGTATTTCTCCTGTTCCGGCGTCAGTGTGTCAATGCTGATTCCCATGGCGTCCAGCTTCAATCTGGCAACCTGCCTGTCAATCTCCACCGGGACGGAATGGACCTCGGTCTTGAGCTTCCCCCGGTTCTTCACCAGGTATTCCATGCAAAGCGCCTGGTTGGCAAAGCTCATATCCATTACGCTGGCCGGGTGCCCCTCGGCGGCGGCCAGGTTAATCAGTCTGCCTTCACCCAGCAGGAAAATCCGGCGGCCATCACAGAGAGAATACTCCTCCACGAAGGGTCGCACCTCCCTCTGTCCGCTGGACAGGTTCTCCAGGGCGGGGATATTTATTTCCACATTGAAGTGCCCACTGTTTGCCAGAATTGCGCCGTCTTTCATTGCCTGGATATGCGGCTTATCAATAACGTTCTTATCCCCGCTGATGGTTATGAAGATATCACCCACTCTGGCGGCTTCCATGAGGGGCATAACCCGGTAGCCGTCCATGACGGCCTCCAGGGCGCGTACCGGT
>Ga0307380_10005723_pt1 | contig 16473 bp, 12 predicted proteins | sample UN3MG_FD_202239 | JGI IMG/M metagenome (GOLD analysis project Ga0307380, IMG submission 202239) | Soil microbial communities from Risofladan, Vaasa, Finland - UN-3 | ecosystem: Environmental > Terrestrial > Soil > Coastal area > Acid sulfate soil | place: Finland: Risofladan, Vaasa | collected...
CGGGCGGTGGATCCTTCGCCTGAAGCCGCACGCCAGGCTTTTAGGCTGGGGCGCCCTGGTGGTCCTGCTGGCGGTGTTCGTCTTTTTCGTGTTGCCGAAAATCGAGGGCGGTTACGGGGCGGAGGCGGTGTCGGCGGCCGTGTTCAATCGGGCGCGGGGAAGTTTCGAGGCGGAGCCGCTCCGAGAGTTCCTCCGCACCTATCCCGACTCGCTGCAGGCTCCGACGGCGCGCTTGATGCTGGCGGATCGGGTGCTTCGCGAGTCGGCGGCCGGCATCGCGGCCGGCGAAGGCGCCGACCCGCAAGCCAAACGCGAGAAGCAACTCGCCGAGGCCAGAGACCTTTACACGAAGGTGGCCGAGACCGACGACGCCCGCCGACCGATGGCCCGGGTCGGACTGGCGATGGTGCTCCTTGAGGAAGGCCGGCTCGACGAGGGCCGGGCCGCTCTCGAGGAAGTGCGCAAAGAGTGGCCTCAGTCGGTCGCGGCCGTGAAGGCCAAAGCGCATCTGGAGGCGCTGGCGGGCTACGAGCCGAGCGCCTTTTCCGACGAGCCTCTTGAAAAACCCGAGAAGCCCAAGGAACCGGGCGAGGGCGGAGGCGAGGCAAAACCGGGCGAACTGAAAGCGCCCGAAACCGGACCGCCCGCCGAACCGAAGTCCGGCCAGATGCCCGAACCGAAGGCCGAGAAGTAGTCCGCCCCGGCGTGCGCCGGCGGGCGCTTGAGTCTCCTGTGCAGGCGAACCCTTTTGAGAGAGGATCAACCCATGGCGGATTTGGCAGGGATGGCAGCGGCGCTGGAACGGGGGGACCGGGACACGGTCGTCCAGCTGGTCCAGGGGGCGATTAAGGAAGGCGTGAAGCCGGAACAGGTCCTGGACAAGGGCCTCATCGTCGGGATGGAGAGCATCGGCCGAAAGTTCAAGGCCAACGAAGTCTATGTGCCCGAGGTCCTCATTGCCGCCCGGGCCATGGCCGCCGGCATGCAGATCCTGGAACCGCTCCTCACGGCCTCGGGCATCAAGCCGCGCGGCAAGGTCGTCGTCGGCACCGTGAAACAGGACCTGCACGACATCGGCAAGAACCTGGTGGCGATGATGCTGAAGGGCGGCGGGTACCACGTGACCGATGTCGGCGTGGACGTGGACCCGGCGAAGTTCGTCGAGGCCGCCAAGGAAGCCAACGCGGACATCGTGGCGATCTCGGCCCTCCTGACGACGACGATGCCCAACATGAAGACCGTCGTGGACGTGCTGAAGCAGGCGGGCCTGAAGGTGAAGGTGATGATCGGCGGGGCGCCGGTCACGCAAGGCTTCGCCGACGAGATCGGGGCCGACGGATACGCGCCGGACGCGGCCAGCGCGGTGGACCTGGCGCGGAGCCTGCTGGGGGCGGCGTAGGCTCGCGCCGGACGACGCGATGAGCGAGCACGAGACGCCGACCGGCGCGGGGCCCGAGAGGCCGATTCCCGACCGCGAGCCGGAAACCCTCGAAATCACCCTCCAGAGCGAGCCGACCGAGCCGCGCCTCGACCGCTTCCTCGCCCTCCGCTGGCCCGCCCACAGCCGCGCTAGTTTTCAGAAACTCATCCGCGCGGGGCGCGTCCTCGTGAACGACGAACCCGTCACGAAACCCTCGAGCGACGTGCATCGGGGGGACCACTTGTTCGTCACGCTTTACAAGTCCCGGCCGCTCGGCATCGTCCCCGAGCCGATCCCCATCTGTGTCCTCTACGAGGACGACGACCTCCTCGCCGTCAACAAGGCCCCCGGCATCATCGTGCACCCTGCGCGCGGCAACCCGCACGGAACGCTCGTCAATGCGGTGGCCTACCACGCGACGAGCCTCTCGCGCGGCGGCGACCCCTGGCGGCCGGGCGTCGTCCATCGGCTGGACCGCGACACGTCCGGCGTCATCCTCTTCGCCAAGACCGACGCGGCCCACGTGCGGCTGGCGAGGCAATGGGAGGACCGGACCGTCGAGAAACAGTACGTCGCCATCGTCGAGGGCGTGCCCGAACTCGACGCCGACGTCATCGAGCAGCCCCTCGGCAAGGACCGCCACGTCCACGACCGCTACGCCGTCCGCCGCGACGGCACCGGCAAAGAAGCCGCCAGCCATTACGAGGTCGCCGAAACCTTCGATGGGTTTGCGGTCGTCCGCGTCTGGCCGAAAACCGGACGCACCCACCAGGTCCGCATCCACCTCGCGCACATCGGCCATCGCGTCGTCGCCGACCGGCAGTACGGCAGCCGCGACAAGTTGACCCTCCAGGAGGTCGCCCGCGGACGGGCGGAAAGGGACGAGGTGCTGCTCGCGCGGCAAGCGCTGCACGCGGCGCGGCTCGTGCTTCGGCATCCGCGCACCGGCGAGCCGCTCGTCCTCGAAGCGCCGCTGCCGGACGACATGGCCCGCACGCTCGACGCCCTGCGCCGCTGGCGCGCTGTTGGCGCCGAACGTTGAGCGCAGAAACGGTCCCGGGGATTCGCCCCGGCTGCGCCGGGGCCTCATCCCCGGGCGTTAACGGCGTGCGGCGCTGAGCATCGCGCGCCTGAACCCAAGGCGCTTGAGCGCGTCGCGCGAGTCTGTTAACGCCCGGTCTTGAGCGCAGCGAAAGGCCGGGTTAAGATGTTCGCAAACGGGGGCTCGCCCATGCGCTATCACATGATGTGGGGCACGTACGGCAGTTGGCTCCCCGGCGACCCGCGAGGCTTCCGCACCCGAAAGGGACGCCGACACGTGCCGTGGGATTACCGTCACCCGCCGCCGCCCGGCACCTATGACCGGCTTCACGCGCACGCGCAGCAGAGCCTGAAGAAGCCGCCCGTCGTCCTCCCCGTGCCCTTGCGCGAGCCCCTCGGCCGGGCGTGTCTGGAGCGGTTCGGCCTCGAAGGCGTCGAGGTGTTCGCCTTGTCCGTGGGCGCGGAGCACGTGCACGCGGCGCTCGAGTGCCCCGGCGAGGGCCTCAAGACGTTGGTGGGGCGGGCGAAGAAAGTTTCGTCGCACCGGGTGCGCAGCCGCCTTCCCGGCCGGGTCTGGCAGGAAGGATGCCGGCCGATTCGCGTGCGCGACGAGGCGCACTAGCAGAACGTGCTAGACTATATCAAGAGTCACGCGCCCGGCGCCTGGGTGTGGGTGCGGGGGGATCCCTGAAGCATTCGCCGCGAGCATCTGTTTAACGCCCGGCGCCCGAGCGCAGCGAAACGCCGGGACGCTGTTTGCCGCGCCGAGCGCTTGGCGGCGCGACCGTCCCGGGGATTCGCCCCTTCGGGGGCTCATCCCCGGGCGTTAACGGCGTGCGGCGCCCGAGCATCGCGCGCCTGAATCGCGGCGCTTGAGCGCGTCGCGCGAGTCTGTTAACGCCCGGTCTTGAGCGAAGCGAAAGGCCGGGAGACTGTTATGAGAGGGAGAGCTCGGCCGGGCGTTTTTGGTTGGCTCATCCGGCGGACGCGGGTTAGAATTGGTGGGGTATGAAAGGAAATCGAAGGAGGAGCGGATGACCCTCAGCGAACGGATGTGCGGGATTCTGGAGATGGGAATCCGCAAGGAGCGGGACGCCCACGATTTTTACCTTCGTGCGGCCGGCGATACGAATCATCCCCTCGGCAAGAAGATGTTCGGGCGGCTCGCGGACGACGAGACGAAACACGAGCAGTTGCTCGCGTCGTGGTCGAGAGGGGGCGTGTGCCCGCGGAACGTCTCGTTACCGGCCACCGGCCCGGACATCCTGAAACGGGCCCACGCGAAGATCGACCGCGTCGAGAAGCCCGAGACCGGCGACCTGGAGGCGATCGAATTGGGGCAGAAGATGGAGCGCGAGGCGATCGCCTTCTACCAGGACGCCGCCGCCAAGGCCGAGGACCCGGAGGCCAAGGACCTCTTCGGCCGTCTGAAGGCCGAGGAGGACAAGCACCTCGCGCTCCTGGTGGACCTGTACGAGTACATGCGGAACCCGAACCTGTGGAGCATCCGGGACGAAGGGGCGCACTTCGACTCCTGACGGTCCGGCCGGGGGATGCCGCATCGACCCGAGATTCTCTTGCAGGCCCTCCGCCGGGTGCTACAATATGTCCAAGGGCTGTGGAACAGTCCTGGGGGCCAAATGGGGCCCGGGGTTTTGACACCGATGTTCTGCGAAAGGAGACTCAGGATGAGGTACGTAGCGATGCTGGCGTTGTTGGCGTTTCTGGTCGTTCCGCTGGCGGGCTGCAAGAAGGCGGAGGAGCCTGCTCCGGCGACCGAGGAGAAAGCCACCGACTTGCTGAACAAGGCCGCCGAAGAGGCCGGCAAGGCCGCGGAGGAAGCCGGCAAGGCTGCCCCCGAAGCGGCCAAGGCTGTTGAGGAAAAGGCGACTGAGTAAGTTCGTTTGAACGAGGTTTTACGGCCTGCACGAGAACGCATGGGCGACCGGGCGCCGCCGTCCGGCGGTGTCTGTGTCGCTCTGCTTTAGGCCGGCCGGACCAGGAAGCCACCCATGCCCACGTGGGTCGTGACCGGAGGCGCCGGCTTCATCGGGTCGAACTTTGTTCGGCTCGCGCTCGACGAGCGGCCGGACCTGCGGATCGTCACGATTGACCTCTTGACCTATGCCGGGAATCTGGAGAATCTCGAAGGGGTCCCGGCGGACCGGCATGCGTTCGTCCGGGCCGACATCTGCGCCCCCGAGGCGATGCGCCAAGCCGTCCCCCAGGAAGCCGACGCTCTCCTCAACTTCGCCGCTGAAACCCACGTGGACCGGTCCATCCTCGGGCCCCTGGCGTTCGTCCGGACGAACGTCGTCGGGACGCAGGTGCTCCTGGACGTGGCCCGCGAGAAGGGGGTCAAGCGGTTCCTCCAGGTCTCGACGGACGAGGTGTACGGGTCGCTCGGGCCCGGCGCCTCGGCGTTCACCGAGGCCTCGCCGCTCGCCCCTTCCAGCCCGTATGCGGCCAGCAAGGCCGCCGCGGACCTCCTGCTCCTGGCCGCCCGGCACACCTACGGCCAGGACGTCGTCATCACCCGCTGCTCGAACAATTACGGGCCGTACCAGTTCCCGGAAAAACTCATCCCCCTGATGCTCTCGAACGCCCTGGAGGATAAGCCCCTGCCGGTGTACGGCGACGGGCGCCAGGTGCGGGACTGGATCCACACGGACGACCATTCGCGGGCCGTCCTGGCGGTGCTCGATGGCGGGCGGCCCGGCGCCGTCTACAACATCGGCGCGCGAAGCGAGCGACAGAACATCGACGTGGTGCGCGAGATTCTGCGCGAGGTCGGCAAACCCGAGTCGCTCATCCGCTTCGTCAAGGACCGCCCGGGCCACGATCGCCGATACGCCATGAACCCGGCGCGGATCGAAGAGGAACTCGGCTGGCGGCCGCGGGTCTCCTTCGAGGAAGGGCTCGCCGAAACCATCCGCTGGTACCGAGACCACGCCGACTGGTGGCGCCGCGTCAAGGACGGGTCCTACCGCGAGTTCTACGCCAAGTGGTACGGCCGGCGATGAGCGCTCGGCGTACTTCGCGTGTGACCGCGACCTTACGGTCGCGGCTCGAAAGGCGCGTCGTTCAAACCGCCCGCGTTAGTGGGCGGTCCCATTTGCCCGCCACCGAGCGCAGGAACTTTTCTTGACTTTCCGCCGCGCGGCCTCATCCTAGCCCCATGCCGCGCGAAGCCCCACGAACCGACGAAGACCTTTCGCAGCCGCCGATCCGCCGGTACGCCGGCCCGATCGTCGATTGCCACACCCACGTCCGCACGCCGGAGGAAGCGCGCCTGCTTCTCGCGGTGGCCGAGACATTCGGCGTCCGGGTCGTCTGCGGCGTGGTGGACCTGGAGGGGATGGCGGCGCTCGTCGAGGCGCTGGGCGACCGTTTCCGGCCCATCGTCCGGGTGGATCACGGGCTCATCGGCCGGCCGGAACGCTTCGCCCGCGAGTGCGTCGGGCGCATCCTGGCCGCGCGGAATCTCGGGGCCGTCGCCGCCAAGTTCTGGTACTCGCCGCGCTTCGTCGCCGAGACCGGCTTCTCGATCGACAGCCCGGCGCTGGCGCCCGTCCTGGAGGCGCTTGCGGAACTCGGCATGGCGGCCCTGGTGCACATCGCCGACCCGAACACCTGGTTTGCCGACTACTACGCCGACCGCGCGCGGTACGGCACGAAAGCGGAACACTTCGATCGGCTCGAGCGCGCCCTCGACCGCCACCCGAACCTCAAGGTGCTGGGAGCCCATTTCGGCGGCGACCCGGAGGACCTGGGCCACCTCGGCCGGCTGCTGGAGCGGCACCCGAATTACGCGATCGATTCGAGCGCCACGAAATGGATCGCCCGGGAACTCGGGCGCAAGCCCGCCGAGAGCCGCGACTTCATCTGCCGATGGGCCGACCGCATTCTTTTCGGCACGGACTTGGTGGCCTTTCCCGAGGCCGTGCCCGACGACTACGCCTCGCGGTACTGGGCCCATCGCTGGATGTGGGAAGGCGAGGGCCCCAGGCCGTCGCCCGTGCCGGACCCGTCGGCGCCCTGGCCCGAAGGGGCGAGGGTCCACGGACTGGCGCTGCCCGAGGAGGTCCTCGCAAAACTCTACAGCGCCAACGCCCGCCGGGTCCTGGGCGTCGAGACCTGACGCCGACGCCTTGACAACTCCGCAGCAGCGCATAAACTAACCGGCCGGGCTGCGTAGCTCAGGGGTAGAGCAGGGGACTCATAAGCCCTGTGTCGGTGGTTCGATTCCACCCGCAGCCACCAGGCTTCGTTCGCCGCGAGCTTCGCGAGCGGCGAAGGAAGCCTGCCCCGGCGTAGTCCCGGCTTTTCGGGACGAAGCCGGGCTCCTCCCCCCGGAAATGGCGGCGAACTACGCCCGGGCGGGCCATTGTATGAACGGCAACTTCACCTACGTGTATGTCCTTGTGAGTTTGAGCCACCCGGATCGACACTACACGGGCTGGACAGAGGATTTGCATGGGCGACTGGAGGCACACAATGGCGGTCGCTGCCCGCATACGGCCAAGTTTATTCCGTGGCAGATCGAGACTGCGATCGCCTTCCAGTCGCGGGAAAAGGCGATTGCTTTCGAGAAGTACTTGAAGTCGCATTCAGGGCGAGCCTTCGCCTCGAAGCATTTCTGACCCAGACGGTTTCGCGGACGGGAACGGTTGTTCCGCCAGGCTTCGAGATCCGCTCGGCCGCGAACGAAGCCGGGCTCTTACACGCCTCCAAGACGCGCGGCGCCGCCGACCGCACCACCACCGCTCGCCACGTCGAGTCGCTCTCCACGGGCGAGTCGCCGTTGCGACCTGTGGCGACCGGCACCCCCCAGTTGTGGCCCCAGACGTACCCTGCCCGCGGCCAAGCCCCTCCGCCCGGGTGTGACTAGATTTTCTGGCATGACCCATTTTCGAAGGTTGGCGTTCTCTAGTCCGTGTAGCGCGGGGGTTCATCCCCCGCGCTGCCCATGCCGCCGACCCCGGTCCGCGCGGGGCGTAAAGCCCCGCGCTACAAAGACCTAACGTTCGCCAGAAAATCTAGTCACACACCTCCGCCGTGAGGGGAGGCAAAGATGCTGGCGGAAGGGGTGCGGCGGGAGTACAATCAAGTCCGGCCGCCCGAAAAGGGTGGGCCGGCGATTCGTTACCGAGAAGGAAAGGAGCAGACCGCCGTGATGAATTCCCGCCAACGACTCGAGGCCACGCTCCGCCACCGGCAGCCCGACCGCGTGTGCGTCGATTTCGGGGCGACCGCTGTCACGGGCATCCATGTGGCCGCCGTCAGCCGCCTGAGGCGGGCGGTGCTCGGCCAACCGGACTGGCGCGTCAAGGTGATTGAGCCGTACCAGATGCTCGGCGAGATCGACGAGCCGCTGCGCGAGGCCCTCGGCATCGACGTCGTCGGCGTCCTGGGGCGCACCACGCTCTTCGGGTTCGAGAACGCCGGTTGGAAACCATTCACTCTTTTCGACGGCACGGCGGTGCTCGTGCCGGAGAAGTTCAACGTGACGGCCGACGCGAGCGGCGACCTCCTGATGTACCCCCAGGGCGACCTGGGGGCCCCGCCGAGCGGCCGCATGCCCAAGGGCGGCTACTTTTTCGACAGCATCGTCCGCCAGCCGCCCATCGACGAGAGTCGGCTCGACCCGGCGGACAACCTCGAGGAGTTCGCCCCGTTCGGCGAGCGCGAGATCGCGTACTACCGGCGCGAGGCCGAACGCCTGGCCCAGCGGCCGGACCTGGGCGCGATCCTGTCGATGCCGGGGACGGCGTTCGGCGACATCGCCCTGGTGCCCGTGCCGTGGATGAAGCACCCCCGGGGCATCCGCGACATCGCCGAGTGGTACATGTCGACGGCCATCCGGAAGGACTACGTCCGCGCGGTGTTCGAGAAACAGTGCGAGATCGCGCTCGGGAACATCGACGTGCTGGCCCCCATTCTCGGCGACCGCGTGCAGGCGGTGTTCCTGACGGGCACCGACTTCGGCACGCAGCGTGGCCTGTTCATCTCGCCGGCGGCGTACCGCGACCTCTTCAAGCCGTTCCACGTGGCGGTCAACAAGAGGATCCACGAGAAGACGACGTGGAAGACGTTCATCCACTCGTGCGGGTCGGTCGTGGACCTTGTGCCGGACTTCATCGAGGCCGGCTTCGACATCCTGAACCCCGTGCAGACCGCCGCGGCCGGAATGGACCCCCGGCGTCTGAAAAAGGATTTCGGCCGGCACCTCGTCTTCTGGGGCGGCGGGGTCGACACGCAGCACACGATGGCGTTCGGCAGTCCCGACGAGGTCTACCGCGAGGTCCGCGAGCGGATCGAGATCTTCGGCGAAGACGGCGGGTTCGTCTTCAATGCGGTGCACAATATCCAGGCGAATACGCCCACCGAAAACCTGCTTGCAATGTTCAAGGCCATCCGCGATAGCCACGCCTAGGCCGCGGCGTGGATGTTCGCCGGGCCTCAAGCGGCGTTCGCCGACGTCTCGCACCGAATGGCCTGATTCATTGCGCCGGGGCTTGGTGCAACGGCGCAAACAACCGGGCGAACCGGAACGGATCGGCCAAGGAACAGGGAGAAACCATGAATCGCGACACCCGACGAGGCAGTCTCGTGTACTTGACGTTGGTGGTTCTCGTGGCGACGCTCGGCGGGTTGCTGTTCGGCTACGACACGGCCGTGATTGCCGGCGCCATCGGGTTCCTACAAACCCACTTCGAGTTGTCGGCGGCGATGAAGGGCTGGGCCGCCAGCAGCGCCCTGGCCGGATGCGTGATAGGCGTTGCCCTGGCCGGCCTGCTGAGCGACCGCTTCGGGCGGCGCAAGACGTTGATTCTCGCCGCCGTGTTGTTCCTCATCTCGGCGGTCGGAACGGCGATGCCCCACGAGATCAGCCGGCCCCTTCAGCCTCTCGCCGAATCCGTCGGTTCATGGGGCGCCGTCGGGGCATGGATCGCTACGTATGTTCTCAGCCCGATAGGGATGTTTGCCCTCTTCCGCCTTCTCGGCGGGCTCGGCGTGGGGGCGGCGTCGATGACCAGCCCGATGTACATCGCCGAGATCAGCCCGGCCCGCATCCGCGGCCGCATGGTCAGCGTCAACCAGTTCGCCATCGTCACCGGCATGCTGGTCGTGTACTTCGTCAACTATTTCATCACGCGGTACGGCCAGGCGGTGGACTACACGGCGGGTGTCACCGTGGCGACCGAAGGCTGGAACGTGCTGTACGGCTGGCGCTGGATGTTCGGCTCCGAATCCCTGCCGGCGCTGGCGCTGCTCGTCCTGCTGTTTTTCGTACCGGAAAGTCCGCGCTGGCTGATGGGAAAGGGACACGTCGACAAGGCCCGGCATATCCTCACCCGTGTGGCTGGCCCGGACCATGCTACGCGGGAGATGGCAGAGATTCAGACCGCCCTGGCCCAGGAACCGACAACGGTGAGACAACTGTTTTCTCCGGGTCTTCGCCTGGCCCTGATGATCGGCGTCGTGCTGGCGGTGCTTCAACAGGTCACCGGCATTAACGTGTTTCTTTACTACGCGCCGGAGATCTTCAAGACGGTGGCCGGCTCGGGCGTCGACGTGGCAATGCTCCAGACGATCGTCGTGGGCGCGGTGAACCTGGGGTTCACCATTCTTGCCATCTGGCTGGTGGACAGGGTCGGCCGCAAGCCGCTGATGATTATCGGCGCCACGGGCATGGGCATGTCGCTGGCGGCCATCGGAATCGCCGCCTGGCTGAATCAACTTTCCGCATGGATCCTGGTGTTCATTCTCAGCTACATCGCCTGCTTTGCTCTCTCCGTGGGGCCGGTCACGTGGGTGATCCTCTCGGAGATTTTCCCCACGAAGATACGCGGCCGCGCCATGGGCGTCGCCGTCTTCTGCCTGTGGGTTGCGAATTGGATTGTTTCGCAGACATTCCCCATGCTGGACGATAACGCGTGGCTCGTTGAGAAGTTCAACCACGGCTTCCCGTTCTTGGTTTACGCGGCCTTCGCGGTGGTGCTTGTTTTATTCATGATCATCTACGTGCCCGAGACCAAGGGCAAAACGCTCGAAGCAATCGAACAACGCTGGCTGGGGCGTCACAAAAAGGAGGCATAAGGATGCATCGTAAACGGCTTTCGTTTCTGTTGCTGGTTTTTGTCTCGGCCGTCCTCCTGCCGGCGGCCTGCGGGTCGATGGCGACGACGGTCATCGTCCATTCGCCGACCGCCTCTCCGCTGCAGGTGCTCGCGGCGCGCGAGGTCCAGCGCTATGTGTATCTGCGCAGCGGCGAACGGTTGCCGATCGTGGACAAGTCCCCGGGCACCGACGACGTCATCCGCATTGCGGTGGACGCGTCGCTCGGCGAGCAGACCTACCGGCTCGAAACCGCCCGGGAGGGCGGGCGAACCCTCCTGACGGTCACCGGCGGCAGCGACGTTGCCGCGCTGTGGGGGGCCTACCGTTTCGCCGAGCACCTCGGCGTCCGGTTCTACCTCGACGGCGACGTGGTGCCCGACGCGAAGGTCCCCTTCGCTCTGCCCGACCTGGACGAGACCGGCAAGCCGCTCTTCGAGACGCGCGGCATCCAGCCGTTCCATGACTTCCCCGAGGGGCCGGACTGGTGGAACCTCGACGACTACAAGGCCTACATCTCGCAACTCGTGAAACTCCGGATGAACTTCATCGGCCTCCACACCTATCCTGAGGGGGGGGTTGGCCCCGAGCCGACCGTCTGGATCGGCCTCGCGCAGGACATCGGCGAGGGGACGAAAGTCAAGTTCTCGTACCCCGCGAGTTGGCAGAATACCCTGAGGGGCAACTGGGGCTACAACGCGAAGAAAACCAGCGAGTTCTCGTTCGGCACGGCCGACCTCTTCGACCGCGACGACTTCGGCGCCGACGTGATGCGCGGCTTCTGCCCGCAGCCGCAGACCCCCGAGGCCTCCAACGAACTTTTCGACCGCTCCGGCGCGATGCTGGCCGAGGTATTCCAACACGCCCGCCGCCTGGGCGTCAAGACGTGCGTCGGCACCGAGACGCCGCTCACCATCCCCAAAGCCGTGCAGGAACACCTGAAGGCCCTCGGCAAGGACCCCAAGGACAAGGCCGTCGTGCAGGAACTCTACGAGGGGATTTTCAAACGCCTCGTGCAAATCGGTCCGCCCGACTACTACTGGTTCTGGACGCCCGAGAGCTGGACCTGGGGCAACGCGAAACCCGAACAGGTGCAGGCGACCCTCGACGACCTCGCGGCCGCCGTCGCCGCCGCCAAAAAGGTCAAGGCGCCTTTCACGCTGGCCACGTGCGGCTGGGTCCTCGGGCCGCAGAACAACCGGGCGCTCTTCGACAAGACGCTCCCCAAAGACATGCCGATGAGTTGCATCAACCGGGAGGTCGGCAAGACGCCCGTCGAGCCGGGCTTCGCGAAGGTCGTGGGCCGCCCCAAGTGGGCCATCCCGTGGATGGAAGACGACCCGAACCTCTGCTCCGTCCAACTCTGGGTCGGCCGCATGAGGAAGGACGCCGCCGACGCACGGAAGTACGGGTGCACGGGCCTCCTGGGCATCCACTGGCGGACGCGCGTCTTGGGCCCGAACGTTTCGGCCCTCGCCCAGGCGGCGTGGGACCAGAGCGGATGGAACAAGTCCGCCGCCGCGCCCCCGCCCGTCAAGGAAGGTCCCGAGGGCGGACAGGTCGCGGCGTTTCCCCAGAACGCGATCGCCGGCACCGACGACCCCGCGCTGTACCAGACCGTGCGCTACAACCTGTCGGCCTACCACTTCAATCTGCCCGCGGGCAAGTACACGGTCCGGCTCCAGTTCTGCGAGCCGCACTACCAAGAGGCGGGCAAACGCGTCTTCGGCGTTCGCATCCAGAATAAGCAAGTCATCGAGCACCTCGACATCTTCGCCAAGGTCGGGCAAAACAAGGCCTTCGACGGCACGTTCAAGGACGTGGAGGTGCGCGCCGGCGGATTGGACATCCAGTTCGTGCCCGAGACCGAGTATCCGTGCGTCGCCGCGATCGCCGTCGAGGGTCCCGGCGGCACGAAGAAGGTCAACTGTGGCGGCCCGGCATACAAGGATTATGCCGCCGACCCCCCGGTCGCCGGGCCCGACACGCTCAAGGACAGGTTCCTCCCGACCGCCGATTTTTACCGTGACTGGGCGCTGCACCAGTTCGGTCCCGAGGTGGCCAAGGAGGCCGCGGCGATCTTCGAAAAGATCGATGGCCACACGCCCGAGGCCACCGGATGGACCAACGGCCCGGGCGGCATCAAGCCGAACAACAAGCCCGTCGACGAGGTCCTCAAGGCCTACGCCTTCGTGGCCGACCTCGAGAAACTCCGGCCCGAGGTCCGCGGCGCGGGCAACCTGGACCGGTTCGATTACTGGCTCTCGAACTTCCGCTACATGATGGCCGTCGAACGCCTGAAGTGCGCCTGGGCCAAGAAGGACGAGGCCGCCATGAAGCAGGCCCTCGCCGACCTGCACTGGCACCTCCTGGCGACCGTCACGACGCCCGGCGAACTGGGCACCGTGGCCAACTGGCAGCAGCACATCCTGCCCCGCCTCAACCTCCCGGGCCTCCAGATGGCCTATCGCGGACCGGTGCGGGTGATCGTGCCGACGGTCCGCACGTCGCTCGATGCCGGCGAGTCGCTCAATCTCAAGGTCGTCATCCTCGCGGAGAAGCCTCCGACCGCCGCACGCGTGTTCGTGCGACCGCTCGGCAAGGGCGAGTTCACGCAGGCGCCCCTCGCGCACGTGGCGCGCGGCGTATACTCAGCCCGGATCGCCCCGCCCGGCGGCGAGGACTTCGAGTACTATGTGGAAGCCGTGCCGGCCGAGGGCGACGCCGCCCGCTGGCCCGTCACGGCCCCGGGAACCTGCCAGACGGTGGTCGTAACGAATTAGGGGCGCAGCAACTAATACTCCAGCGCTACTTATACCAGGAGCCGGGATGCGGAATCTCAAGCAAAGCCCGCTGTCCATCCGTAGCGCGGGGGTTTATCCCCCGCGCCCTCTTGCGCGGGGCACAAGGCCCCGCGCTACATCGCGTAAGTCGCGTTGTGGCAAAAGGTTAGGTTCGTCGCCACGAAGCAAGTAGCGCTGTAGTACCAAACAGGAAAGCGAGGCAGCCCATGACGGTTCGCAGTCTCCTCTTGGGAGGGATGCTGGCTCTCTGCTCCGTTGCCGCCGCGTGCGCGGCGACCGGGCCGCTGCGGCAGACCGTTTCGCTCGACGGCGAGTGGGACGTAGCCGAAGGCGCCATGGACGCCGTCCCCGCGACGTTTGCCCACAAGTGCCCCGTGCCGGGCCTGGCCGACATGGCCCAGCCGCCCTTCGAGGGCGTCGGCCCGAAGGATGCGGACGACCGCCGCGCCGCCTTCTGGTACCGCCGCACCTTCACCCTGACCGGGCCCGTGCCCGCCGTGGCCACGCTCAAGGTCCACAAGGCGATGTTCACCACGCGCGTGTACCTGAACGGTCAACTCGTGGGCGACCACGCGCCGAGTTTTACCCCGGGCCTGTTTGACGTGCGGCCGCACCTGAAGGGCGACGGCCGGCCGAACGAACTCATCATCCGCGTGGGCTCGTCGCGCAAGGCCGTGCCGCCGGGCCGCCCCGACGGCTGGGACTTCGAGAAGGTCCGCTACATCCCCGGCATCTACGATTCGGTGGAACTCCTCCTTTCGGGCTCGCCGCACGTCGTCCGCGTGCAGACCGTGCCCGACGTCGAAGGCAAGGCCGTGCGCGTGGTGGCGTGGGTGAAGAACGCCGGCCCGGCAACCCGGGCGCCGGTGCGCTTTACGGTGCGCGAAGTCAAGAGCGGGCGCGAAGTCGGCGCTGCCGAGGCCCCGCCGGCCGACCTGGCCCCCGGCGCCGAACGCACGGTCGACCTGCGAATCCCCATCCAGGATTGCCGCCTCTGGTCGCCGGAGGACCCCTTCCTCTACGAATTGGAGACGAGCACCGGCGCCGACGTGCTGCGCACCCGCTTCGGCGTGCGATCCTTCCGCTTCGACCCCCAGACCCGGCTGGCCGTGCTCAACGGCAAGCCGTACATGCTGCGCGGAACGAATGTATGCATCTACAGGTTCTTCGAGGACTCGGCGCGCGGCGACCTGCCGTGGCGGGAGGAATGGGTCCGCAACCTCATCCGCACCTTCCGAGGCATGCACTGGAACTCGTGCCGGTACTGCATCGGATTCCCGCCCGAACTGTGGTACCGCATTGCCGACGAAGAGGGCCTGATCGTGCAGGACGAGTTCCCCGTCTGGACGCTCGGCGAGAACCACGGCTACAAGGTCGAGCCGCTCATCGAGGAGTACACCGAGTGGATGCAGGAGCGGTGGAACCACCCCAGCGTCGTCATCTGGGACGCCCAGAACGAGTCGGCGATCGGCGTCACCGGCAAGGCCCTGACGGCGGTGCGAGGCCTGGACCTCTCGGACCGCCCCTGGGACAACGGCTGGGGCCCGCCCCAGCGCCCCACCGACGTTTACGAGGCGCACCCGTACCTGTTTCAGAACAAGGGGTTTCGCCTGCCGCAACTTGCCGGCCGGCCCCGCAACGTGGGAGGCAATGTGCAGCCGTCCCGCGGCGTCAACCCCACTATCATCAACGAATATGGATGGCTTTGGGTGAACCGCGACGGCACGCCCACGAAGCTCTCCGTCGAATCCCGGGTGTACGAGCGCCTCCTGCCGCCGAACCCGACGGCCGAGCAGTACCTGACGGCCTACGCCCGCACGCTGGCCGCCGAGACGGAGTACTGGCGCAGCCTGCGTCAGACGGCCGGCGTGATGCACTTCTGCGGCCTGGGCTACTCGCGGCCCGGCGGAGAGACGAGCGACCACTTCGTCGACCTGGCCGACCTGAAACTCGAGCCGCACTTCGCCGAGTACGTCCGCGACGCCTTCGCCCCCGTGGGCCTGATGATCGACGCGTGGGCCGAGAGTCTGCCCGCCGGATCGACCCAGCGCTTTCGCGTGGCCGTCATCAACGACCTCAGCGGCCCGTGGCAGGGCAAGGTTACGCTCAGAATGCTCCAGGGCGAGCGGGTCGTGGCCGAAAAGGCCCAATCCTGCACCGTGGCGTCGTTCGGCCGCGAGGTCCTGACCTTCGAGATGGTCCTGCCCGAGACCCTGGGACCGTACACGCTGGTGGCCGACCTGCCATCGCTCATCGCGGGTGAGAGAAACGTCCGCAGCCTTCGCGACTTCAGGGTCGTCGCGGAGTGCATCGCCCGCGGCAAGCCCGCGACGGCCTCGTCGAGCGTCACGGTGGGCGCCAACTCGTACCCGGCCGGCAACGCCGTCGACGGCAACCCCGCGACGTACTGGTCCTCCGACTTTGCGGACCCTGCGTGGCTGCGGGTCGACCTGGGCGAGTCGGTTCGCATCCGCCGCGTGACGATTCGCTGGGAGACCGCCTACGCCAAGGCGTTCGCCGTGCAGGTTTCGGCCGACGGCCGGACGTGGACCGACGTGTTCAAGACCGATTCGGGGTCGGGCGGCACGAGCGAGATCGACTTCGCCCCCGTCGCGGCCCGCTACGTCCGCATATTCGGCACGGCGCGCGGCACGGAATGGGGATATGCCATCCGCGAGTTGAACGTGTTCAAGAAGTAGTCGATCCCGGGAAGGGAGCCGCGGGGTGCAGGCCTTCTTCGGCGCCGAGAGTTTACGCCTTTCGAGCCGCGACCGGAAGGTCGCGGTCACGTTCCCTGCCGCGGCACGTGCCACGCCGAAGGCCAGAGAGGTAACGCGGAGCGCGGTTCGGGGGACGCCGTGGGGCGAGGAGTCGTGGACGGAGGCGACGGCACGGCGGCTGGGCCTGGAATTCACGCTCCACCCTCGGGGCCGACCTCGCAAGGAGGCAAAAAAGTAGCATGATATTATAACCGTGCCCTGAGGCCGCACGCGGGATGCGGCCCCTTGCCACAGGGGTTAGAATGGGATTGGCGTACGAACCCTCTAACGCCCTGTGGGCAAGGAGCACGACATGTATTACATCGGA
>Ga0307380_10005724_pt1 | contig 16473 bp, 6 predicted proteins | sample UN3MG_FD_202239 | JGI IMG/M metagenome (GOLD analysis project Ga0307380, IMG submission 202239) | Soil microbial communities from Risofladan, Vaasa, Finland - UN-3 | ecosystem: Environmental > Terrestrial > Soil > Coastal area > Acid sulfate soil | place: Finland: Risofladan, Vaasa | collected...
ACAGATCATCCCAGCCACCTCGCGGCGCATGCGGTCCAGACGGTCGGCCGGCCAGGCGTCACCGGCATAGTCGCCCGAGCCGTCGGGGTTGCTGGTCGAGGTGAAGCGGTCGGCGACGCAATCGTGCCAGAAGTCCCGCACGTAGGTCGCCCGTGCCAGCACGCCCTGGAGGAACTTGTCCTTCGTGTCCTTGTGCTGTCCGATGAGTTCGTCGAGCTTCTGGAGATACCGCAGGTCGTCCACACCCTCACGGCACAGCTCCCACTGGATGGTGCAGACCTGGTCCGGCAGAACGAGCGACCCGAAGTCGTTCCTGCTGGTGCCGTCGAACGGGTTGTAGTGATCGGCGCTCGAAGCGTCGTAATGCCACTCGATCTTGCCCTTCTGACCCCACTTGGTGGTCTTCCAGAACCAGATGCCAAAGGGATAGCGTCCCTTGCCGCCGTTGATGAACCACGGGTCGGAGCCGAGGGATTTCACCCGCTCGATGATGTCGCGCGTCATGAGGGAGTGCTCCCTGCGGTTGGTGCCGTAGCTGCCGCCCCAGCCGTTGTTGAATCCGCACGCGTCGAGCAGCGGCGCCAGCGCCGTCAGCTCACGGTACCCGTTGATGTCGCTCATGAGCTCCAGGTCGTCCATGCGCTCCTTGGCGACTTCGCCCACACGTCGAATCATCCCTTCCCGTCCGTCGTTGGTGGTCTCGTCGCCGATGGAGTAGATCACCTTCTGTCCGAGTCGCTTGGCAACCGCATCATGGTCGCGGAAGATCTGGACGTAGGCGTCGGCCCAGGGCTTGGTCCATGCACTCCCCAGGTCCTTCGGCATTCTGCCGTACTGGGTCATCATGCCGCCCTGGACGAGTATCTGCTCGAACCCGATCTTCTGGTAGAGCCTGATGAGTTTCTCCCACCGGTTCTCGTCGCCGGGGTTGCGCGGCAGACCGAATCCCCCCAAGAGTGCGACGGTGGTCATGCCGTAGTCGTACTGAAGCTGGAGGTCCTTCTCGACCGCCTCCCACCAGCGGTCCTTCGAGTCCTCGAACCACCTCGGGTAGTCGGGTCCGCCGTAGTTGACGGAGACGGCCTGCTTCGCACGCGGCAGCTTGAACGGGATCACGGTAACGGTCAGCGGCATCACATGCTGCTGGCCCATGCCGGAGACGGTGACGTTGGTCTTGTAGGAGAGGCTGACGGCGGTCTCGGGCAGGCGGACGGTGAGCCAGAAGTGCCGGTTGAGACGCAGCTGTCCCTCGAGCCAGTTGCGGTCTATCAGGAAGTATGGGGTGGCCGCCACCACCCGTGTCCCCACGTTGATGCGCACCTTCTCCTTCGCCGCCTTGTCGACCATCTTCTGCGTGGCTCCGACGAGCATCTCCCACGGCTTGACGACGCGGACGGTGATCGCCGACGCCGGGAGTACGTCGCCCTTGTCGCCGGTGATCGGTCCGACGGTGCAGGTGAAGCGTCCGGGGTCCTGCTTGAGCGGGCGGACCAGCAGCACCACCGGCTCGATCTCGCCGAGTGACACCATCGCTTCGAGCGGACGCGTCTCCTCGCGTCGGCCGCCTCGGCTCGACAGGCTCATCTCGTCACCGCAGTTGACCGGCCACACCGCGAAGCCCCGGGCACCGGCTTCCGCGCTCATGTCACCGACGTAATACTCCTGCGTGTCGACGACGGTGTACTTCTTGTCGAAGTATTCCTTTCGGGCGTCACGGATCTTCTTGAGTTCCTCCTCGCCGGCCTGCTTCTCGGCGGCCGGGAAGACGACGACGGCGTTCAGCGGTCCGACGTAGCTTCCGGGACCGGAGTCCTTGCGGACCTGGAGTTCCAGTTTGCCGCCGGTCACGTCCGCCTGGGCGGTGTAGGTCCTGAAGCGCGGCTCGACGTACTTCTCGAAGAGGTTCTCGTTGTGCTTGTAGACGTCGTCACGGTGACGCCAGAAATCGGCTTTGAACTGCTCGTAGGTCGAATGGTCGAGTTCGCCGATGACCTTTCCCTCGGCGAGCACGGTGTACTTGCCGCGGGGATAGAACTCGTAGGCCCCCCAGTCACCCACCATCACCCAGACCACGTACTTGCCGTCGGGGAGCTTCACGGCGAACTCACCGCCGCCGCCGACGTAGTCGCACGCGAGGTCGTCGACGCCGCACTCCTGGCCGCCGCTTCTCCGACAGCATCCGGCAAGCGGCGAGCGTTCCTCGAGCCACCCGGCGTTCACGTCGCCCTGGACGCCGACCCAGCCGAACCCTTTCTCGTCACTGTAGTCGTCGCGCACGGTGACCTGCGTGAAGCCCGCCATCAGTCTCGCCTGACCGTCCGAACGGCCGAAGTCGAACTTCAGGACGTCCGCCCCGACCACACCCGCCGAGACGCCCAACACAAACAGCAGAACCGCGGCAATCGCCATGCCTTGCCTTCGCATCACTGCCTCCTTGCCGACCGACCCCGGCGGCTATCTGGGACAGAGTCTCATGTTATCCACGTAGATCGTGGTATCCGCTTTCTCGTCTCTGACAGTGAAGTAGTAACCGAACATGCAGTCCATCATGAGCTCGCGCTTGCCGTCGTCCTGGGTGATGCCGACGAGGTCGAAGGCGAAGCTGTTCTTTCCGGGGGTGCATCGGAGGACGAGGTTCCGGTTGAGTTCCCCGTCGTCGATGAAGTTGGCGGCCAGGTGGTCGCGCAGGTGGAGCACCACGGTGACGACCCTCGGCTCGGCGTTCACGACGTCGAGCTGGAGTTTTCGATAGCCGCGCCGGTCCTTGGTGGGCGGTCTGCCCCACTTGTCGGCGTAGCCCTTGCCGTCCTTGAAGGTGAGCTTGAAGCAGTTCTTCCCCTGCGTCGCGTACTTCGAGTCCTTCTCCCACGTCCTGACGCTGCCGCCGAGCTGTCGCTCGGGCTGGTAGCCGGTGTCGCCGTCCACGAGCATGACGTCGTCGTAGATGCCCGGCACGGGGGTGTCCTGAAGCATGCAGATGTGCGTGGCGATCTCACGTCGCATCTCGTCCAGACGCTCGGGCGTCCAGTAGTCACCACTGTAGACGGCACTCCCGTCGCCGGTGGCATGGGTGTCGAAGCGGTCCGGGATCAGGTCGCTGTAGTAGGTGAGCACCTCCTTCGCGCGAGCCACGACGCCCCGCGTGAACGTGTCCTTCGCGTCTCCCTTCCCGGCGACGAGATGCTCCAGGTAGCGGAGATACCGCAGGTCGTCGATGCCCTCCCGACACAGCTCGAACGTGAGGGTGGAGACCTGGTCGGGGAGCACGAGTGAGCCGAAGTCGTTGGTCGCGGTTCCGTCGAAGGGGTTGTAGCTGTCGGCGCCGGAGGCGTCGTAGTGCCACTCGATCTTCCCGTCGACGCCCCACTCCGTCGTCTTCCAGAACCAGATCCCGAAAGGATACCGTCCCTTTCCGCCGTTGATGAACCAGGGCGAGCAGCCGAGCGCCTTCACACGCTCGATCACGTCGCGCGTCATCATCGGCCGCGAGCGGTTGGTCCCGTAGCTCCCGGTCCACCCGTTGTTGAACCCGGCCGCGTCGATATAGGGGGCCATCCCGAAGAGTTCCTTGTAGCCGTTGATGTCACTGATGATGAGGAGGTCGTCGAGGAGTTCCTTCGACACTTTCGCCGCGTTGATGACCTGCTGCTCTCGGCCGTCGTTGGTGCTCTCGTCGCCGATGGAGTAGATGACCTTCTGGTCGTACTTCTTCGCGACGGCGTCGTAGTCGCGAAAGACCTGGGCCCATGCCTGCTGCCAGGCCTTCCCGCGTGGACTGCCGTGCTCCTTCTGGAGCGACCCGCCGCTGTAGGTCGTCATCAGGCCGGCGTGATACAGCTCACGCTCGAACCCGACCTTCCTGTAGATCTGGATGAACTTCTCCCACTGGTTCTCGTCACCGGGGTTCTTCGGCAATGAGCGACCGGCGGCCGCCACCGTGGTCATCCCGTAGTCGTACATCAATTGCAGGTCCTTCTCGACGAGATCCCAGAAGCGGTCCTTCGAGTCCGTGAACCACCGTGGGTAGTCGAGCGTGCCGTAGTTGAGTCCGACGGCCTGCTTCAGCCTCGGGAGCTTGAACGGGAGTGCGGTGACGTTGAGCGTCATCTCGGCGACCTTGTCGCCGTGGGTCACCTTCACGGTGCCGGCATAGGTGTGACTGACGGTCGTGTCGGGGAGCTTGACGGTGAGCCAGAACGACCGCTTGCCCTTCCACTCCCCTTCGAACCAGTTGCGGTTGAGGAGGAAATAGGGCGTCGGGGTAACGATGATCTGTCCGGCACGGATGGGGTCCTTGGAGCGGGAGGTGTATCGTTCGAGGGAGGCGGGTGCGCGTCGCCACATCTCCCACGGTTTCGACGCACGCACCGAGACCGTGTCCGCCGGCAGCACGTCACCCTTGTCTCCCTTCAGGGGACTCACGGTGCATTCGAAGCGTCCCGGCTTGCGGTCGAGCGGATAGACGTGCACCACGACGGGCTCCATCTCGCCGCGAGAGCACATCACCTCGAGCTTCCTGTCCTCCCGGACGGCCCGTGACGGGATGTACTCCCACAGCTCGCGCTCGGCGTAGGGCTGAGTCCAGACGGCGAACCCGCGCTCGTTGTCCTCCTTCTTCATGTCGCCGATCCACGCCTCACGGAAGACCACGACACGGTATTTCTTGTCGAAGTAGGCCTTTCGGGCGTCCTGCACCTGCTTCAGGAACGCTTCGCCCTCCGTCTTCTCGGCGACCGGGAAGACGACGACGGCGTTCAGAGGTCCGATGTAGGGTGTGGGTCCGTCGTCCCGGCGGACCTGGAGTTCGAGACGTCCGTCGGTGACGTCGACCTCGGCGGTATACTTGCGGAACCGTGGCTCGACGTACTTCTCGAAGAGGTCCGCCCCGAGGTGGAACACGTCGTCACGGTGACGGAAGAAATCGTCCTTGAACTTCTCATGCGTCGCGTGGTCGAGTTCGCCGACGACCTTTCCCTCGGCGAGCACCGTGTACTTGCCGCGCGGGTAGAACTCATACGCCCCCCAGTCGCCCACCATCATCCACACGACGTACTTGCCGTCGGGCACCTTGACGCCGAACACGCCGCCGCCGCTGACGTAGTCGCACGCAAGATCGTCCACGCCGCACTGCTGGTCCCCGCTGCGCCTGACGCACCCGGCCAGGGGCGAGCGCTCCTCGAGCCAACCCGCCGCCGCCTCGCCCTGCACGCCGATCCATCCGAACCCCTTGCCGTCGGTGTAGTCATCCCTCACGGTGACCGGCGTGAATCCCTCCATCGTCCTCGGGCGATCCGACCGGCCGAAATCGAACTTCAGGACGTCGGCCGACACGCCGCTCAACAGACACAGCAGACACATCGCCGCAACAGCGACGGCAGTTCCCCCTCGTCTGGTCATCATTCCTCCGGTGAAAGAAAGTCCCTGGACTGGTCCGCTCCGCCTTACGTGCCGGGGGCCACCTTCGGCTGTGTCTTGAGCCGGAGTTCCCGCTCCTCCTCGGTCTCGTCGAGGACGTCGAACTGTTTCTCGCGCACGGGCGGCTTGTACTCGGGGAGGTCAGCAATCGTCTTGAGGAACGCCTCTCCCGCACGGACGGTTCCGGCGGGGTCCGAGCCGCCGATGAGGATGGCATCCCTTGTCCGGTCGGTCGCATCATAATAGGGAAGGTTGACCGTGTCAACGGTCTGGACGATGCCGCGGCCGGCACCCGGGAACTCGCCGTCCACGTCGAACAGCACCTTGTCGTAGACGTAGCTGTCGTGAAGTCCCAGGTGACGCGCGAGTGTGTTCGTGTTCTCCGAACCGACAACGATGAGGTGCGTGTCGGTCTCGACCACCTCGTTGGTGAACGTGTCGCAGAGGTACCCCTTGTAGTCCTTGGGCACGCCCTTGAAGTCGCTCTTCACCCAGACCTCGTGGACGGTCTTCCTGAGCTTCACCTCGGACGCCTTCACCAGCGTGACGGGCACCTTCTTCGACTTCAGGAAATCGAAGAGGCGCTGCGAGACGGCGGCCACGCCGCGGTCCGGGTTGTCGGGCGTCACGACGGTGACCGGCCGCGAGCAGAGGGCCTTGAGCGTATGATCGCCTGCCGCCACCCAGACCGCCTCGCTCGCGGGCCGGATGAGGAGCGCCAGTCCCTGCCGGCCGGCGATGCGGCATTTCACCCCCTGTGTCCGGAGTTCGTCCGCGGAGACGTCCTTCGCGAGGAACCCGGTCCTGCGGTACTTCGGGTCGCGCTTCAGGTGCCAGCCCCGCTTCTCGTCCAGACGCAGGTCCGGACGCTCGCCGGTGATGTCCATCACCTCGTAGCGACCCTCACCCAGAAAACCGAGCTTGCAGTCAAACTGCTGCTCCTCGGCGTCGCGGTTGGCCAGTCCCACCAGCCAGTACCCGTCCCCGGCGAGGACACCGCAGGTCAGCTCCGTCGGTTTCGCCGCCCCCTCCAGGCGGAAGCCCGGATCGACGCCCCAGTCGGCGAACAGCTTCCCCACAAGCGCGACCCAGTAATCCCCAAGGGAGCCCGTCGCGAGTGCGTTCGCACCCGGCGAGATCGCCAGTGTCGCCACCGAACCGTCCGGACTCATCACGCCGAGGACGTGCTCGTCGGCCCTGGCCAGCGCCTTGGCCCCCGCCGACGGCAGAAGCGCGTATTGAAGCGGCGGGGCCTCCCCGAGGTCCCGCTGGAGTTCGCTTTCTCCGGGAAGTGCGGCGAGGAGGTTCCCCTTGGGTCTCACGGGGCCTCGGCCGAAGTCACGCATGGTGCAGCCGATGGTCTTCTCGAGTCCGAAGCGCGGCATGACGTCGTCCTGCTTCAGGTCGACGGCGCTGCGCATGCACGCCGGGGCGATCATGATGAGCCTGCCGCCCTTCCGGACGTACTGCTTCAGCCGCTCGGCGTCCTCCGGACGGATCATCTCGGTGAACGTCCCCAGGACGACGGCCTGGTATCGGTCGAGGTTGTCGAAGAGCGGATAGCGGATGACGTCGAAGGGGACGTGGAGCTTCCACAGGATGTCCTGGACGGCGACACTGGGGTAAACGAACTTGCCCTGGAGGAAGAAGCTCTCGTCGGTGACCATGACGGCGACCCTGGGCTTGAGGACCTTCGCGGGACAGACCAGCGGTGCCGTGCGGTAGACGAACGCCGCCCAGCAGGTCTGCTGTAGGGGCCCCGGATCGGGGGTCACCTCGGCGTAGGTGAACGCCTCCGGCTCGAACCACGCCAGCTCCCCGGTCCACCGGCGCGTGATCCCCTCACGCTCCTTCATCTGCTTCGACCGGTGGAAGTAATGCGCGATGTCGTCGTCGTATTCCTCGAAGCGGAACGACTTCGATCCGTCGAAGAGCCTCCCGAAGAGACTCACGTAGGCGTGATGTCGTGAGCGGCCGGTGAACCGCTTCGGCCCGGGACGGTGGTCACGCTGCTTGCGACCGTCCACGTAGGCCCAGTAGCAGTCGCCCGCGATCCCCGCGCCGCTCGGCGCCTGACCGAAATGCCCCGCCGCCACCCGCGGGATCGTCGACGAGTACCACCCGAAGATCCCGATGTGCTCGGCGTGATACCAGCTCGCCGTCGGGTAATCGCCCTTCGCACCGAAGGTCGTGTGCTCGGGCTGGAGCTCCTTCAGGAGATCGCACGGGTGCTTCACGTCCTGACACTGTGCCCACATGCGGAAGGCCCGGAAGTTCGCCCAGTTGGCGCCCTCCTCGCTCTGCTTGGGGGGCCGGATGTCCGCTATCTCCTTGAAGCTCGTCCCCCACTCGGCGTTCAGCTTCTCCACGGTCCCATACTTCTGCGTGAGGTAGTCGTGGTACTGGTGGAGGGACTGCCAGTCGTATCCCTGATCTTCCGGGTGCCAGAGCTCCTCGTAGATGTAGTGTCCGCCGAGGGTCGGGTGAAGCTTGAGCTGGAAGTTGACCATGTTGTAGGCTTCGCGCTGGATCTCGCGTCCGAGCCGGCTGTTCAGAGGCGGTTTGACGTTCCACCGGCTGGCGCGTCCGCGGGAATCCTCCAGCGCCCCGCCTTCCCCGGCCAGTGCCCGTGGCATGAACGTCAACAGCCCGTCCACCCGGATGAGCGCCACTTTGCCGTCTACGTGGTTCAGGTTCAGATGGTTGATGGTCCGCCAGGGATAGTTGTCCGCCGCCGAGAGCTTGAACCACTGGCTCTTCATGAAATGCTGTGAGCCGGTGAAATTCGCCGTGGCGTTCGCGATGGCGTCGGTGTTGCCCCACAGGTAGTAAGGGTAGTGCCGCTGGGGGTCGGGCGGGTGGTGTGCCTGCCAGAGCATCGGGACGAACGGCTTGCCGTTCACGACGGCGTGCCCGTCACGAATGGCCGCCTCGGCGGGCCAGCCCTCGACGAACGTCACCTGCCGGACCTTGAGTCCACGGTCCTTGATGATGCGCCATTCCTCATCCTCGATGTCCTTCTTGCGCTCGGACGGAATGACCGCGAGGTAGTTGACGTGCCACGAGACACCGACATTCCACGCGTCGACGAGGTTCATCGCGAGTCGACGGTCGGCGTAGAAGCGGAGGTTGAGCTGACCGTCCGTGACCTCGACGTCGTCCACACGGAAGCAGCTGACCCGGGCCCAGTAGCCGCTGAGTTTCTTGACGTGTCGTCCCTCGGCGTCCAGGCCGAACGAACTGCGTCCCGGCGGGGCATTCAGGTTGTACCCGACACCGATCAGCAGTGTGTAGCGGTCGTTCGGGAGGTCCACCGCGAACTCGGTCGAGAGGTCGTCGTCCACGTAGATGGCCCCGCGCAGCTCCCACTGGTCCGCCTCGATTTCACGGATATACGGAAACCCGTACGGTCGTGCACAGCCCACCAGGTCACGTTCCACCGGCGTCTTCAGGTCCATCCACCGCTTGAAGAACTCCACGTAGTCGCCCCCGTGTCCCCACGAGGCCGCCCAGCCCTTCTTGTGGTGCTTCATGTAGTTGACGACGCGGTCGCGGTCGCTCCGGGCCGCGGGCATGCCGAAACGGGCGGCTTCTCCGTCGGACAGCATCGGGAGGTGGTAGTTGAGGTCGAGCGGCTCACGGGCGTTCGTCCAGCCCCATCCCCGTTCGGTGGTGTATTTCACCCGGTGGCTCACCGGGACGTAGTCCTCTGCAAGCTGCTGCCAGACGGGACCGAAGTCGAACCGCTTCACCTTCGGGTCGGGCGGCTCTCCGGGGGTCTTGACGAGCGCCCCCCAGACCGTCAGCTTGCTGAAGACCACCTCGATCTCGGCGTTCCGCGGGTAATAGCTCGAGACGTAGAACCCCGGGCGGAAGCGGTCGACGGTCTCCTTCGCGGTGCGGAACGTCCCGTACATCCCCTCCTGCCAGTACTTGCGCGACTGCGCCGGGTCGATCCCGCGGTCGCCGAACTGGAAGGGCCACACGTGCGTGTCCGTCTTGACGAACCGGAAGCCCGAGATCACCCCGTGGTCGAACCCGCCCCCCGTGACGAGGTCCTTCCCGCCTTGCCGGATGAACTGCTCGACCCGGCAGCAGGGCGTCCGCTTGTCCGGTTTCTCCTGCCACCACTCGGTGCGATAGTTGGTCTCGGTGCGGGCGTCCTCCTCGGGGTTTTCGAGGAAGAACCCGACCTTCAGGTGCGTGGGCTCGACGGGGTCTTTCTGGCGGAAGCGCAGTTTCATGTCGAACTCGTCCCCGAAATACCGCTTGAGGACGACCGAGACGGTGATGCCCGGTTTCGGCACGCGGATGTGCAGCCCGTCGGCCTCGACCTTCACGTACTCGGGGTGCGAGATCTCCCACTCGTTCGGGTCGAATTTGCTCAGGTCATATTCGACGGTGCCCGCCTGAGCCGACGCCGCGATGGCGGCCGCAGCAAGCACGACCCAGAATGGACCAGGGAAAGCCCGACGGCTCATGGGGTGGAATCCACCTTTCCGGGAACTCGATGTACGGACCGATTGCGCACACTCATTAGGGTGACGTCAACCGGGCAATATTACGCGTGACTGCCCGGAGCGCTGCGGAGCGGGCCCCTATTCCTTCACGAGTTCGAGGGCGGTCGCCATGGCGCCACCGCCGCCGAAGCAGATGACCCCAAGACCGCGAGGGTGCCCGTACCTGCGCATCGAATGGGTCAGCGTCGTCAGAATGCGCGCCCCCGCGGCGCCCAACGGGTGCTTGAGCGCCACCGTCCCGCCGTGGACGTTGATCCGGCTCTCGGGCCACGTCTCGGCGAACAGCACCAGTTGCAGTCCGAACGACTCGTTCGCCTCGATGATGGGGAAGTCCACGGGCCGTCCGGCTTGCTTGAGTGCCGCGGTCAGCTCTTCGACGGCGTGCACGGGGGCTTCCACGAAATCGGCCGGGCCGCACTCGAACCGTGCCATCCCCATGATGCGGACCATGGACTTCGCACCCAGTTCCTTCGCCCGCCCGGGCGTCGTCAGCACCAGTGCCGCGGCCGCGTCCCCGAGACCGGCGGTGTTGTAGGCCGAACTGGGCGAGGTGGAGGTCCCCCGCAGGCTCTCCCACCGGCTCCGGTCCATCAGCTCGTCCCGCCGCGCATCGCCCACCGGAACGACCTCGTCGTCGAACTTCCCCTGCTCCCAGGCCTCGTGGGCCTTCCGGTAGCTGTCGTAAGCGTATTCGTCGATCTGCTCGATCGAGTAGCCCTTCTTCCGGGCGTAGGCGATCGCGTAATCGTTCTGGAGGAGACCCTTGCGGAAGGGACAGCTCAGCGCGTCCACCATGTTCGCATCGAGGATGCCGGCGTCGCGGAACGCCTTGAGCGTCTCGACGGCCGCGTCGGGGTCTTCGCTTCGCATCCGCGGGACGAACTCCGTCCCGTCGAGCCGGCCCTTCAGTCGCTTCCCGTCGGGGGTATGAGGCCCCAGGAGATAGGGCGCATTCGTGCGGGACTCCATGCCCCCCGCCACGACGACGGCGGCCGTCCCCAGCAGGATGGACTCAACGGCGTTCCAGACGGCGGACATGCCCGAGGAGCAGACGGCGTTGATGACGGTGGCGGGGACCCGCTGCGGCACGCCCCCGGCAACGGCCGCCTTCTTGGCAGAGGCCATCCCGAGTCCGGCTGCGACGACGTTGCCGAGGATGACCTCCTCCACGTCACTGCCCTTGATGCCCGCACGCTCGAGTGCCGCCCGGATGACGATGCCGCCCAGGTCGGTGGCCGAGTAGTCCTTGAGGATGCCGTCCCGACCGCCGATCGGCGTCCGCACGGCACCGACGACCACGATCTCCTTCTCAGGTATCAGGTGCATGAGGTATCCCTCTGCCCTTTCTCACAGGAGGCCGGACATTCCTGTCCGGCATTCGTTTATGACAGGCAAGAATGCCTGTCCTCCCTGGTATGCTGTGCGAGGAACGTGCGTTCCGCATCCGCCGACCACGGCGACCCGCCGGTGAGCTGCTGTACGGGTGTCAGGGGATGGTCCACGTCCAGGTAGACCACCATTTTACCGGGATGCGTTCCGTCCCGGGCGGCCCGGAGCGCGTCACGGGCCGCGTCGAACCCCCCGACCGCGGCCACCACCGGCGCCACGTCCACCTCGCCCGAAGTGATCCGGTCGAGCGTGACCGTCTGGTATTTGAGGTTCACGCCCGAATGACCGACGACGCGGACGCCCCGTCGGCATATGTCCCGTGCCGGCACGTTGAGCACCACCCCCTTGAGCCCGGCGAACGCGTTGATGACCGCGTCGTCGTTCAGGGCCGGCAGGTATCCTTCGAGCGCCTCGACGTCGTCGCACAGGAGCACGAGCATGTCGATGCCCATGAGGCCCGGGGCGACGCGCCTGCGTTCCCCCGAAACGTCCAGCACCCGCACGTCGACGTCGGTCTTCAGTCGCGAGACCATCCGCTCGAGGTGCCGCACGCGGTCGGGACGAATCTCCACCGCCAGCACGCGCGCGGGGGTCTCCTTCCGTTCCGAGACGCACCGCATCAGGAAGAACTGTCCCATCGGTCCGCCCGCGCCCAGAAGCAGCACCGTGCTCCCCTTCCGCAGGCCGAACGACGTGTTGCGTGTGTAGGCGTCAGCGAGGTCCGCACGATCGGAACCCACCACGAGCGTCCGGTCGTAATGAACGCGCCCCAGGTCCACCGGAATGCGGCGCCCTTCGGGTGGGTCGCCCAGAACGGCGAGCACGCCGAACTTCGGCAGTGTCGGCAGGACCTCTGCAGCCCTGCGCATGATGACCTCGGGATCGTTACTCTCAACGGTGACATCACCATCGGCGGGCGAGGCCCGATACGTCAGTGACAGTGCCCGCTCGACGCACCCCAGTGGCTCCGACAGGGGCAGTGCGAACATCCCGAACGTTGCCGCCGATCCCGCCGGCGCCTTCATCAGATAGTCCAGCATCTTCCCCCGGATGACGTTGAGCTGCTGGAGCGCCCCCGGGACCCCGTAGCCGTAGGCGTCCACGTCCAGGTCGGGAGAAACCGCCACCTCGTCGCCCGCACGGAACCGCCCCCGCAGGCGCTCACCCACCTCCACCACCACCCCGTAGCACTCGTCCCCCAGGATCACCGGGTCCTTTGCCAGGTCGCGGCCGACCAGTCGCGGGTGACTGTTCCCCAGACGCAGCACCTTGACGCTCGAATAGCAGATGGTCGCGACACGCTGCCAGAGCAGCAGTTCCCCGGGCCCGATGCTCGGCCTCGGCAGCGTCACCGCCCGGAGGTTTTCGAACCCCGTGCCGGTGAGGTGCCACGCACGGTAGGTGCACCGGGTTGGATCGAACATAATTCGCCTGCATTTCAGAAGTTCCGGAAGAACGGCAGTGCCGGAATGCTACATCGACGACGACGGCTTGTCAAGGATGCTCACGTCGTCGTCACCGGAGGCGACAGGTAGATATAGTACCCGGAGCCGTGCTGACTGCGGTCGTGACGGTATTCGAAGTCCTCGAAGGGGCTGGTCCCGCGGCGGCGTGCGAGCGTCGGGTTGGCCAGGACCATCAGACGGTTCCGTTCCTCGTCCACCGTGACGATGTTCTCGCGATAATCGCCCATGACGTCGGCGCAGACGAGGTTCCGGCCATAGCGTCCGCCCTCGGGAAGTTCGCCCTCGGGCAGGTCTTCCATCTCGCCGCTCTCCAGGAGCCGCACGACGCGCTTGTTCTCCTTGCGGATGATGAACACCACCTCCGGTCCCTCGTCCCAGTGGACGGGGACGAAGTTCTTGCGCTGCCAGTCGGTGAGGTTGAGCCAGTGGGTGCCGTCGGGCAGGAAGATGGGGTTGTGCTCGACGGTGTCGCGGCGCGAGTCCTCGGCGGTGTGCGGCTGAAGCCCCGGCACCTTTGCCGTGTGCCTGGCGACCCAGCCGTAGTGCGCGTGCCGGAACGCCTCCTTGAAGATCGTCCTGCCGCGGCTGTCGACGAGATAGACACCCGGGTCCGTGCTTTCGACCGCGTACCACACCTGGAGTCCCTCGCGGCCCGGGTCGATGCGCGCAGGCTTCGAGATATCGGTGTGACCCTTCAGCTCCGCCTGCCACCGCACGGTCCCGTCGCCGTTGTAGCACACGCCGCCGCAGATGACCTCCTGCATCCCGTCGAGATCGATATCGCCGACGTCGAGGTTGTGTCCGGCCGGGCGCTCCTGGCGGACGCGCCAGGTGACCTTTCCGGTCCTGCCGTCCACGGCGGTCAGATCGACCGGGCCGTAGGTCTCATCGAGGACGACGATGTGTGCGGGCTTGTCGCGCCCGCGGAGGTGTCCGACGGTCATCATGACGCGCGGCTTCCTTGCGGGCCACGGGGCGTCCCAGACGACCTCGCCGGTCTCGCCGTCGACCACAGTCAGCAGTTCCCCCTCGCCGACGCCTTCGTCGTAGGTGTCCCTGGGGAAGTCCCCCTCGAAGCGGTGAAACGCGACCTCGGTGCGGCCGTCGCCGTTCAGGTCCCACGAGAGGAACGGGACGTGGTGACTCGACCTGTCCCAGCCGCCCGCCGCGGGAATGCAGGTATCCATCTCCCACAGCAGCTTGCCGTCGTGCCGGCGGGCGCTGAACCACACCGTCCCGTGGCGGACGACCCGCAGGACGTATCCCATCCGGCCGTTGTTGGTGAGGTCTCCGATCGCGATGAGGGCGACCTTGTCCTCCGGGTCCAGGGGCTCGTCGACGGCGCAGATCGTCGGCGGCGCCGAAGTATCCACCCGTACGACCTCCGACGGTGTTCCGTCCGCCACCACCCGGTATTCACGTTCACCTCCTCTTGTGTCGTCGAGGAAGTTCGTCGAGTCGGTCACGGGCGCGTCGCCGACGGGCTGCCAGCCTTCTCCCGGCCGCCGGCCCTCCACGGCGAAGCCGACGTCCGGGGCATCCTCCGACAGGAGCCGCCACGACAGATACACCCTCCCCCCGCCCCGCGGCAGCGCCAGCAGATGACGATCGACCGCCTCCGACACGCGATATCCTCCAGACGTTGACCGTGGTGCCTTTTAGCGCACGGACACGCCACTGTCAACGGGAAAGGACTTGACTTGCCGCGGCCGGAACGGTTAGATTGCGGTTCCCGTGCAGGTGCGTCCGCATCCGTGGAGGAAGACGTCCATGGGACTCGTTTCAGAGCTGCTCGATGCGCCCGGCATCGCCCGACCGACCGATGAGACGGAAGCCCGGAAGTTGGCCGCCCGGCTCTCGGAAGGACAGGGCCTCACGATTGTCCCGCAGTCGATCGTGGGCAACGAGGGGGCGATTTGCGCGATGGGTCGGAAGAAAGGCGAACGGATGCTGTTGGTCGCCGAGCGTGCGGGCGGCAGGACGGCCGACGCCTTTGAGGGCAAGAGCGGCGTCACCGAGTTCGATCGTGAAAAGCTGCAGACGCTCGTGTGCGAGACGGATCACGCCAACGCCGCGACGATTCGCGACGTCCTGCTGTCCCTGCGTCCGCAGCCCATCGGACTCAGGAAGTCGTTCGGCTTCGGCGACCGGCTGGGGCTGGCCACGCCCGGGCACGTGCGCGCCGCCCGCACGAGCGCCATGCGTCCCGTTTTCGCCCAGCAGTCCATCCGTGAGATGACCCGCAGCGGACGCACCCCCGAGAACGTCCTCGACGATGCGACGTGGGGCATGCTCGAAGCGGGTTGGACCCAGGGGGCCGGGGCCGACGCCGACCACCTCAAGAACACTGACGACATCGACGTCTGTCTCGGCGCGGGCTTCACGATGTTCACTATCGACCCGAACGAACACGTGGACGACGCGGCCGGCACCGACGCCGTCGCGGCGCTCATCCGGAAATACGACGCACTCCCCTGGTGCGAGATGGAAACCAGCCGGGAGGATTGCCGGAAGGCCTATCTCTCGGGGCGCATCACGATCGGCGGCGCCCTGACGATTGCGTTCACCGAGGAGACGCTGCTTCGCGCCGCGTGCAAGTACGGCCGGGCGGTCCTTCACGTGGCGAAGATGTACCGTCATCTCGCATCCAAGGCCCCCGCGGACGGCGTCGAACTGGAAGTGTCGGTGGACGAGACGGAGACGCCGACCTCGGTCGCCGAGCACTATTACGTCGCCTCGGAGCTGAAGCGTCTGGGGGTCGAGTGGGTGAGTCTGGCACCGCGGTTTGTCGGCCGGTTCGAGAAAGGCGTCGATTATATCGGGGACCTGGCGGAGTTCGAGCGGACGTTCGCCGGTCACGTCGAGATCGCACGACACCTCGGGCCCTACAAGCTCAGCCTGCACTCGGGCAGTGACAAGTTCAGCATCTATCCCATCGCCGCGGAACACGCCGGGGAACTGATCCACGTGAAGACCGCCGGGACGAGTTACCTGGAGGCCCTGCGCGTGGCCGCCCGGATCGACCCGGCACTCTTCCGCGAGGTGCTCGACTTCGCCCGGGGCCGCTACGAGGAGGACAAGAAGACCTATCACGTCTCGGCGGACCTCGCGAAGGTGCCCGCAGCCTCGTCGCTCGAGGACGACGAACTTGCGGATGTCGTCGAGCAATTCGACGCCCGGGAGGTGCTTCACGTCACCTACGGCTCGGTGCTCATGACGAAGGACAAGAGCGGGAAGCCGCTCTTCCGCGAGAGACTGCTGTCGCTTCTCAAACACAACCCGGATGCTTACGCGGCGGCGCTGGAGAAGCACCTGGGAAAGCACGTCAGACCGTTTGCGTAGCACTTGCGATGGCTGTAGCGCGGGGACCTGTGCCCCGTGCATCTTCGCGGCCCACGGGTGGCCGCGCTACAAGACAGGAGAGTGAAATGGCTGCGACACTGGAAGAGCTGTTTTCGGTCAAAGGCAGGCGCATCGTCATCACGGGAGGGGGCGGGATCCTGTGCGGTGAGATGGCCCGGGCGCTCGGAGCGCTGGGTGCGAAGATCGCGGTCCTGGACCTCCGCGAGGACGCCGCGAAGACGGTGGCCGATGAGATCGAGGCCGCCGGCGGGGAAGCGATCGCCATCAAGTGCAACGTCCTCGACAAGCCAAGCTGCGAGACGGCGTGCCGGAGGGTCGTC